>Ga0209498_1002391_pt1 | contig 11332 bp, 9 predicted proteins | sample WalLakDeSediment_FD_184131 | JGI IMG/M metagenome (GOLD analysis project Ga0209498, IMG submission 184131) | Lake sediment microbial communities from Walker lake, Nevada to study Microbial Dark Matter (Phase II) - Walker Lake 11/02/13 Deep... | ecosystem: Environmental > Aquatic > Freshwater >...
TCGAGCAAACGCGCGGCCCCCGCGCATGGCGCGGGCACGCGCTGCGCGCGGCCCCCGCAAGGTAGCACGCAGCCGGGGGCGTCCCGGCCGCCCGCGGAACGGTTAGCCTCGCTCCATGGCGTACCGCACCCTCGCAGGGCCGAGCGAGCACGTCGAGGTCGTCAAGGGTTCGCGCTTCCGCGCGGTCGTGGCGCCCCTGACCGAACCCGAGGCGGCCGCAGCATGGGTCGCGCAACTGCGGGGCGCGGAGTCCGACGCCGGCCACGTGGCGTGGGCGTGGCGCTGGGGCGCTGCGCAACGCTGGTCCGACGACGGCGAGCCCGGCGGCACGGCCGGCCGGCCGATGCTCGAGGTCATCCTGAAGCGCGACCTCGACCGCGTGATCGCCGGCGTCGCGCGGGTCTACGGCGGTGTCAAGCTCGGGGCCGGCGGCCTGGCCCGCGCGTACGGCGGCGGGGTCGCCAAGGCGCTCGACGCCGCGAGCATCGCCACCGTGCACGATCGCCTCGGCTTCTTGCTCACGGCGCCGTTCGCCGAGGTGGACGCCGTGCTGCGCGCGCTCGCCGAGCTCGCCGTCGAGCACGCCCCGCCCGAGTTCGACGCCGGCGGCGTCGTCCTCCGGGGCACGGTGCTGGCGTCGGCGGGCGATCGCATCGCGCTCGAGATCGCCTCGGTCACCCGCGGCCGCGCGGCGTGGTCCTGGTCCGATGCCGCGCTGCCGGCGTCGCCTGGGGGTCAGCGGAAGTAGTTGCGGATGACCTCCTGGTACGCGACGGGCAGGTCGCCCTCGTTGAGCGCCTCCTCGACCCCACGGCGGAAGACCGTGCCGGCCGGTCCGGCGGGGAAGGCCCCGTCCGGGCCGACCCCGGGCAGCTGAATGCCGCCGATCGGCAGCTCGGCGCCGGGACCCAGCAGCGACGGCAACGGATCGGGGTCACCCATCGCGCTGTCGCTTGGGTCGCCAGCCTGGCCGGGGGCGCTGACGCCGATGCCGGCACTGGCATCGTCGCTCCCCTCGTCGACACCCAACGGATCGCCGGTACCGGGGGCGCGCTCACCCGGCTCGCTTCCGGCTTCGTCCGCGGCGTCGCCCTCGTCGCCCTCGTCGCCCGCAGCACCCTCGTCGCCGTCGTCACCCTCCGCCGGGTCGCCCGAGCGCCCCTCCCCATCGCCTTCCCTCGACTCCGCGGTCTCGCCATCCGCGCCTTCGCCGTCCAGCGGGCGCTCGCCATCGGGATCGCCCTCGGTGCCCGGCGCGCCGCTGCGGAGACCGTCGTCGAGTGGCGGCAGGTCCCCGATCTCCTTATCGTCATCCTGCCCCACACCAGCCGCCTCACCGGTTCGGGTGGTGTCCTCGGGCTCCGGCGGCCGCTCCCGCAGCCGGTCGAGGAAGCGCTCCAGGACGTCCCGCTCAGCAGCGGCGCCACCGCCGGCCTCCGCGCCCATCGCGCCGCTGGGCGCGGTCCCGGTTCGCTCACCGTCTTGCGCCGCGTCGCTGTCGTCCGGCGGCTCCAACGCCGCCGGGTCCTCGGCCATGGCATCCTCGATCCGCACATCCTCCGGCACGATCGGCGCGGTCGTGGTGGACGGTGGCGGCCCGGGCGGCGGCGCACCCGGCGCCCCGCTGGCGGGGTCCGCCCCCCACGAAGACCACAGCCAGAGACCGATGGCGACGGTCGCCAGGGGCAGCCACCAGGCAGCCGGCGTCGGCGGCTGCAGGTCGCGCACCGATAGGCGGCCCTGGACCCCGACCGCGGAGCGCAGCGCGGCGGCCCGCGGATCGCCGGCGGGCGCGAGGCGCGCGTGCTCCCACGCGGTTTCGTACGCGAGCCCCACGCGTTCACCGACCCACCGGAGCGCTCGCCGTTCGTCGCTGCGGAGCGGCCACGCAGCGGCGAGCGCACCACAGACGACGATCATGCCGAGGTGCAGTGTGCTGTCGGCACCGAGCGCGGCGCCACCCAGCGACCCCACCACGGCGCCGATACCCGCGCGCAGGCCGAACCCCTCCAGGCGCCAGCGCCGGAGGACGGCAAGGTGCACCGCGCGTGTCATGCCCGAACCTCCAGCCGCCGCCAGCGCCACGCGAGGAGCACGGCGCCGAAGAGCGCGACCGCCGCGTGCAGCGCAAGGTAGCCCGCCGATACCTGGAGCGCGGCCGTCAGCGGGTTCAGCAGCGTCACGCCCAGGCGGACGTCGACCATCACCGTACCCGCAACGAAGGCCGGGACGAGCAGCGGCGCGAGCACCATCAGCCGGAGGCGGCGCGCGACGGCCCCGAGGAGGACGCCGAACACCATGTGCCCCGCCGCGGCGACCGGCGTCGCGGCCCACGCCCACCAGGCCGGCGTCGCCGGCGCGCTTCCCGCGTGCGCAAACAGCTCCAGCGGGAGCGTCGAGACGGCGAGGAGGATGACGGCCAGCGCCGTGCTCGCGGCGCGGCGCGGGGCCTCGGTCGCGAGGCCCATGCCGTAACCCAGCGCTAGGAGCGCCACCAGCACCGAGCGCGCCTGGGAGACGGCGTACCAGGACTCGTTGGCAAGCCCCGCGCGCGCCGGCCAGGTCGCCACCAGAACCACCGTCACACTGGCCAGGAGCAGCAGCCCATACTGCGGCAGGTCGCCGGTACGCAGGCGCTCGAGGCTGCCGTCGATCGCCATGGGGAGGTGCGCGTTCACCATCGCACCCCCGGCGCCAGGGCGACGTGCCAGTCGCGTCCGTCCCGGGCCCACACGCTGCCCGCTGGCAGGAGCTCCTCGAAGGCAGCGACGAGCGGGTCGCGGGTGCCCGAGTCGCGCGGGGCTCCGAGGGCCCGTCCTGGAACCAACTCGGCCCACGACCCGCCACCGACGATGCGCACGTCGGTCAAGACCCGGTCGCCGAGGGCCGCGGGCAGGCCATCGCCATCGATGCCGAGGACGGCGGCCGCCGCCCGCGGCGCCTCGACCAGCGTCGTGCCACGCCAGCGCGGCAGGGAGAGCGCCGTCGACGGCACCGCCCCGAGGCTCAGCCGGCCCACCACCGCCGCAGCGGGCCGGGCGACACGCGCCACGCCGACCTCGCCCGCCGGCAGCGTGAGCAGGTCGTGGACCTCGGTCCGCCACGCCAGATCGCCCACGCTCACCTGCAGCGCGCGCGTCTCGACCAGCGTCGGCGAGGCCGGGCGCGGCGCGCTCCAGGCCAGGCTCGAGGCGCCAAGCAGGAGCACGCCCCAGGTGAGCAGCCCGGGGACGCCGCCGGCGCGCCACGCGAGCACGACCAGCAGAACGTAGATCGAGGCTGCGACAGCCACGGCGCTGCTGGACACCGTCCGCGGGAGCGCCAGGCCGCCGGCCCCCGCGAACGCTGCGAGGTACGCGGACAGGTCGACGCGGGCAGACGCCAGTGCGGGCCCATCGGGGGCTGCGCCCACCCACCAGCCGCCGGCCGCGATCGGGGTCCAGCCGAGGCCCTGCGCCAGCAAGGGCGCCACGACCGGGTCGCTCAGGGCGGCGTCGCTCAGCACCACGACGGCGCCCGCGACACCGGCGGCCGTGATCGCCGCCGCGGCCGGGATCCCCGCGCTGCCGTCGATCCACAGCGATCGGACCCCATCGTAGGCGGCCGCCCGGGCGGGTAGCAGCGATGGCGGAACGTCGACGACGCGCCCGGCGAGGCGCTCGGCGACGGAACCGGGCCGAGCGCTGACGACGAGATCGACCCGGCGACGGTCGGCCGCCTCGCGCGGCAAGGCGCCGCTGGCGACGATCGCACCACCGGCCTCCAGCGACCACACCAACGAGCGCCACGACGGCAGGTACACGTCGGCCTCGATGACCCGGATGCCCGCCCCGCCGGCGATCGGCAAGACCGTCGTCCACGGGATCTCGCCATCGCGCAGGTTGCCCTGGTCGGCCACGAGCGTCAGGTTCCCGCTGCCGACGTCGCGCACGGTGACGCGCAGCGGGTTCCAGGCCTCGGCCACGGGGACGCCGCGGAAGCCGATCTCGACCTCCGCCAAGCGTCCTCCGACTTGGGCCTGCGCGACCGGCCAGAGCAGGCCTGCCACGACGGCGCCGAGCAGCAGGCGGCCGATCATCGCCCACCTCCAGGAAGCCACACGATCGCGTTGACGACCGCGCGCTCGGTCATGCGGTTCAACACCCGGCCGTCGGCGACCAGCGTCGTGCTGCCACCGGAGTCGAGCCGCATGGCGTCGACGGCGCCCAAGTCGAGCATCAGCGGCACCAGATCGGCCGCGACCATCGCCTCGGCGGCGACCAGCAGGACGGTCCCGTCAACCATGACCCCGATCGCGGCCTGCTGGGTGACCTCGTCGAGGATGCGAACGCCGCGAGCGAAGGACTCGAGTTCCGGGGCGAAGGCATCGCGGCCACCCTGGACCAAGAGCGGTCCCGCCTCGACGGCGTAGGCGACACCTTCGAAGGCGGCTGGCACGAGACGCATGGTCGTCCGCACGAGGGTGCCCGGCTCGGCCAGCGCGGCGGCGCGCAGCTCGGGAGGGTAGACCACGACCCGGCCGCCCTCCGGCACACGCACGGGTCCGACGCGGTTGGCGACGAGCCGGTCGTCCGCATCGAGCGTTAGCGTCCCCGTGCGCGGCGATCCGGCCAGTGCGCCCGCGGCCGCGTGCACCGACGCCCGTTCGGCGAGGTCGTGATCGAGCGCGAGGACCAGCCGACCGTCGAGCCACATGCCCGTCTGCACCTGCACGCGATCGATCACCACGCCGTCGGGGCCGAAGCCCACGACCGCCCGACCACGCGATGGCGGCGAGAGCCAGCTTCCCTCGACGACGAGGAGGCCGATCACGGCTCGGGTCGCCGGCTCGAAGTACCCGCCGTTGATCGCGACGAAGCCGCCATCCGCCCAGCGCAAGGTCGGCTGGGCCTGGCCCGGTGCCCCGACGACGCGCCACTCGCCCGCGTCCGGTGCCACCGTCACGACGTGGACCCGGCTGGGTCCGGCGCTCCCCGGCGCTCGGAAGGTGCGGTAGACCACGCCCGGGGCGAGCACCTCGACGCGATCGCCCGAGACCGCGATCCCGTCGCGATCGGGGCGCAGGTCGAGGACGATGCGCGTGGGCTCGGCCAGCGCGAACACGTCGTAGCTGAAGCCGGCCCCCGTCAACTCGAGAGATGGTCCGTAGGGGCCATCGCGCCAGCCTAGGTCGATGACGCCCGCGGTCGTCGGCAGCGTAGCCGGCAGCGTGAGCCACGGCAGGTCGAGGCGCAGGACCCCGCCGGCCTCGACGCGGCCGACGGTGCCGACGCCCCGGACCGTCTCGACGCCGACGCCGTCCAGGTCCAGCACCAGGCGCAGGTCGACCTCGCCGGACAGCCGCACGCCGAGGAGTTGGCCGGCCGCGGTCCCGGGCGCGGTCGTTGCCGTGCCCCTCGCCGGCGCGAGGCCGAGCGCGGCGGCGACGGCGGGCGTCACCCACACGACGCCGTCCTGCACGCGTGGCGCCGGCGCCACGAAGTCCGCGAGCCAGCCGAGGCCGTCGACGTACACGAGGGTCGCGCCGCCGTAGCGGATCGTGACGGCACCCTCGGTGACCTCGACGTGCGCGCCAACCAGCGGGACCTCGCCAACGCCGACGTTCGCAGGCGCCACACCCCCCACGAGCAGGAGGAGGCTCACGAGAAGGGCGCGCGCGACGACGCGAGGCGGGGGGCAGGCCATGCTCCCAGCCTGACGCGCCCTGGCCTTAGAGGGATGAGTCAAGCGTCGTGCAAGAGCGCCATCAGCGGCTCCAACGTGACCCCAGGACCGAGGATCGAGGTGAGCGCGAGCTGGAGACGGTGCGCCTCGACGTCGAGCGAGCCGATCGTCAGGGCGCCGACCGCGAGCCCCTGCCGGCGCCAGCTGGAGAGCGCGCCCGGCACCAGGTCCACCAGGGCCAGGTGGGGCCCGAGTACGTGCGCGGGTAGCTGCGCCGACGGGCTGGAACGCACCACGAGGTCGGCCCGCTCGAGCATGGCCAGCGCGGCGGGTTCGGCCTGTGCGAGCGCGGCGACGTTCGTCGCCGCCGCCAGTTGAGCGATCGCGCGCTCCGCTTCCGGGCGATCGGCCGCGATCACGCTGAGGTGGGTGACCCCCTGGCTGGTCAGGGCGCGTGCCGCAGCGCGCGCGGCGAGATCCGCCCCCTGGATGACGACGCGCGCCCCGCGCGGGTCCCACAGGCGCTGGCGCAGCGCCGCACCGATCGCACGGCCGAGGTGCAGGTCGGTGACGACCCCGGCGGGGGTGATCACGAGCGCGTCGGCGGCCTGGAGTTCGCGGACGTCGAGCGACCCGCGTTCTGCCGCCCGGCCCGCCTCGTGCTGCAGGCGCTCGTCGAGCAGGACGGCACCCGCGAAGTCGAGTGCGCGCAGGGCGTCGCCGAGGGCGGCCAACGGGGTCGGCGCGATCGGATGGAGGAGGAAGCGCTGCTGGGTGTCCTTGAAGCCGCGCAGACGATGGGCGAGGTCTGGGTCGCCACCGACGACCGCCACGAGGTGCATGGCCGACAGTATGTCACGTGCTAGCATGGCCGACGCTCGCGGGTACGTCCGGAACGCACGTCACCCGCCCCCAGTCGGCAGCGGGGACGTCCGCCCGCCGACCTCGAGGAGTCCCCATGCACGTCTTCCTGCCCGACGGCCAACGCTTGGACCTTCCGACCGGCGCCACCGCCGCCGATGCCGCCGCCGCGATCGGCCCCGGGCTGGCGCGCGCCGCGATGGGCGCGCGGGTCGACGGCGCGCTCGCCGACCTGCTGACGCCGCTCCCCGAGGGCGCGCGCCTGGCCGTCGTCACCAAGCGCGACGCCGACGACCTGCTCACGCTCCAGCGGCACACCCTGGCGCACGTGTTGGCCCAAGCCGTCCGCGAGGCGCTCGTCGCCGAGGGACATGCGCCCGCCAGCGTACGCATGGGCATCGGGCCGGTCATCGACAATGGCTTCTACTACGACTTCGACCTGCCCCGCACGCTGACGCCGGACGACCTCGAGGCGCTCGAGACGCGCATGCGTGCGATCATCGAGGCGCGTCTCCCGCTGCGCCGCTACGAGCTGCCGCGCCGCGATGCCCTCGCCCACTGGACGGCGCAGGGTGACCCGTACAAGGTCGAGCTGATCGAGGACCTCCCCGAGGACGTCGCGATCAGCTTCTACGAGCAGGGCGGTCCCGAGGGCTTCACCGACCTGTGTCGTGGGCCGCACGTCCCGTCGACCGCCGACGTCACGCCGCACTTCAAACTGATGAGCGTCGCCGGCGCCTACTGGCGCGGCGACGAGACGCGGCCGATGATGCAGCGGGTCTACGGGGTCGCCTTCGCGACGGCCGAGGAGCTCGAGAAGCACCAGTGGCAGCTCGAGGAGGCCCGCCGGCGCGACCACCGCAAGTTGGGCGCCGAGCTCGACCTGTACGTGCTCGACGAGGACGTGGGCCCGGGCCTGCCGCTGTGGCTGCCGCGCGGCACCGTCCTGGTCGAGCAGATCGAGCGCCTGGCGAAGGAGATGGAGGAGGCGGCCGGCTACCAGCAGGTCCGCACCCCGCACGTCACCAAGGAGCAACTCTTCATCAAGAGCGGGCATCTGCCGTACTACGCGGACTCGATGTACCCGCCGATGGAACTCGAGAACGTCCGCTACTACATGAAGCCGATGAACTGCCCCTTCCACCACAAGATCTTCGCCGCGCGACCGCGCTCCTACCGCGACCTCCCCCTGCGTCTCTCGGAGTATGGGACCTGTTATCGCTACGAGGACTCCGGCGCCCTGATGGGCCTGATGCGGGTGCGCAGCATGAACATGAACGACGCGCACATCTACTGCACCGAGGAGCAGTTCGAGGCGGAGTTCCTCGCGGTCGTCGACCTGTACCTGCGCTACTTCGCGCTGTTCGGCATCGAGGACTACGTGATGCGGTTCTCGAAGCACGCGCCCGAAGGGCTCGGCAAGAAGTACGTCGACGAGCCCGAACTGTGGCTGCGGACCGAGACGATGACGCGCGCCGCCCTCGTGAACGGCGGCATCAACTTCGTCGAGGTCGACGACGAGGCCGCCTTCTACGGCCCGAAGATCGACGTGCAGATCAAGAGCGCGATCGGCCGCGAGTTCACCTTGGCGACCAACCAGGTCGACTTCGCGGTGCCCGCCCGCTTCGACCTGAACTACATCGACGAGCACAACCAGCGGCGCACGCCCCTGTGTCTGCACCGCGCTCCGCTGTCGACCCACGAGCGCCTCATCGGCTTCCTGATCGAGCACTTCGCGGGCGACTTCCCGCTGTGGCTCGCCCCCGAGCAGGTGCGCATCGTGCCGATCGCCGACCGCCACGCCGACAGCGCACGGATCCTGCGGGCGCGCTTCCGCGCCGCCGGCCTGCGCGCCGAGGTCGACGCCAGCAACGAGCGGATGCAGGCGAAGATCCGCGACGCCGAGCTGTACAAGGTTCCCTACACGATCGTCCTCGGCGACAAGGAGATCGAGGCCGAGGAGGTCGCCTTCCGCGGCCGGCTCGAGCCGGAGCGCCGTGGCGTGCCGCTTGCCGCGTTCGAGGCGCACTTGGTCGAGCATGCCCGGCGACGCACCCTGAAGATGCCGCCCATCGCCTGGTGAGCCCAGCAGGTGGGGGCGACCGCAGGCTGCGGCCGCCCTCAACCCGCGCGCAGTCCTGAAGGTCAGGCGCCCGCGCGCCGCCAGATCGTCACGCTGCGCATCGCGTCGGGCTTCGGACCCCCCGGGCGCTGAGGGTCGACGCGGGTGATCGCATCGAGCACCTCGAGGCCGTCAACGACGCGACCGAAGACGGCGTGCTTGCCATCGAGCCAGGTGGTCGCCCCGAAGGTGATGAAGAACTGCGACCCGTTGGTGCCCGGTCCCGCGTTGGCCATCGACAAGACGCCAGGCGCGTCGTGGCGCAGCTCGGGGTGGAACTCGTCGGCGAAGCGGTACCCGGGGCCACCGCGGCCCGTGCCCGTGGGATCGCCCGTCTGCGCCATGAAGTCCTCGAGGACGCGGTGGAACACGACACCGTCGAAGTAGCGATGCAGCGCCAGGAAGACGAAGTTGTTGACGGTGACGGGGGTGCGGTCCTGCTCGAGGTCGATGACCAGCTCGCCGCGGTCGGTCTCGATCCGCGCGCGGTAGTCGTAGCCGGCGTCGAGCGCCTCGCCGGCGCGGTCGAACTGGGTGACGCGCTCGGCGCTGAGGTGGGGGACCTGGTCGAAGCCTTCGATTCCTGCGTTCATGCTGCCTCCTGAGGCGGGGTTGGGGTGGGCGACGTCACTCTCGCGGCCGGGCCACGATCGTCACGCGCTCCATGCGGTCGGGGGTGGGGAAGAAGCCCGCGGCGGGGTCACCGCCAACGGTGCCGATGATGACGCGCGCGCCGCCGATCTCGTAGCCGGGCCCGGGGACCGGGGTCACGCCGAGAGCGGCCGTCAACGCCTCCAAGACGCTCCCGTCGCCGTCGAGGTCGACGCCCTGAGCGCGCACGGTGGCCGCGGGGTCCGAGAGGATGGCGACGATCGACGGCTGCTGCGGGTCGACGCGGGTGATCGCGTCGAGCACCTCGAGCCCTTCGACGATGCGCCCGAACACCGTGTGGGCGTTGTCGAGCCACGGCGTCGCATCGAAGGTCAGGAAGAACTGCGAGCCGTTGGTGCCCGGCCCCGAGTTGGCCATCGACAACACGCCGGGCCCATCGTGCCGGAGGTCGTCGACGATCTCGTCGGCGAAGCGGTAGCCCGGCCCGCCCGTTCCGGTGCCCGTCGGGTCGCCGGTCTGGGCCATGAAACCGTCGATCACGCGGTGAAACACGATGCCGTCGAAGTAGCGGTGCAGCGCCAGGAAGACGAAGCTGTTGACCGTCACGGGTGTCTGGGCCGCGAAGAGATCGACGACGATCGCGCCACGGTTGGTCTCGATGATGGCGGCGTAGTCCAGGTCGGGGTCGAGGACGTCGCCGGCCTCTTCGAACGCGAGCCGGCGTTCGGCGACGAGCGGGGCGATCGCGGTGAAGCCCTCGGGCACGAGGAGGACCGCCCCGGCTTCCGGTGCTGCGGCCGAATCGGTGGCGTCCGTTGCTTGCGCCTCGCTCGCGACCTCCGCCGCCTCGGCGGTAGCGGCTTCGCTGGCGACCTCTGCAGGGGCGGCTTCGCCCGTCGACTCAGCGATCGGCGCGTCGACCTCGCCGGCCGGCTCGGCCGCCGGGTCGCCAACCCGGGCCGCGGGCTCGACCGGGGCGCCGGTCTCGGCCGGCGTACCCCCCTGCGCCGCGTCTCCGAGGGCCGCGGACGTCGTCCCCGATGGGGCCGTGGCCGCCGGGGCGTTGCTCTGCTGCAGCCAAACGACCAACAGCACGAGGGTGACGGCCGCGACGAGCGGGATGAGGATGCGGGTCACGCCGGGCCTCCGGCGTGCGACTCGAGGCTGGGTTCCATGGCGGGCAGTGTACGCGTTCGCTGCACGCACAGGCGTCGGCCGTTATCGTGTGGGGGTGAACTTCAACGATCTGCTCAAGACGCTCGTCGAACGCGGCGCTTCGGACCTTCACCTTCACGTCGGCCTCCCGCCGCTGGCTCGCCTGCACGGGAAGCTGACACCAGTGGCCGACACCCGGATCAACCCGGCGTTCACCGAGAAGCTCGTCGAGGCCATGTGCGACGCGCGCCAGAAGGTCGTGTTCTCCGACCGGCACCAGGTCGACCTGGCGTACAGCGTCTCGGGCTTGGGCAGGTTCCGCGTGAACCTCTTCCGCCAGCGTGGCAGCGTCAGCGCCGTGCTGCGCATCATCGGCTCGGACGAGTCCATGCTCGCGATCGTCAACCTCCCGGAGGAGACGATCAACTACTTCCGGGATCAGGAGAAGGGCATCGTCCTGGTGACCGGCCCGACAGGCTCCGGCAAGTCGACCACGCTGGCGCGGATCATCGACGAGATCAACGCCACCCACAGCAAGATGATCGTCACGGTCGAGGACCCCATCGAGTACCTGCACCGCTCCAAGCGCTCGGCGATCGTCCAGCGCGAGATCGGCATGGACGCGACCACCTTCGCGGACGCCCTGGTGGCGGCGATGCGCCAGGACCCGGACGTCGTGATGATCGGCGAGATCCGCGACCACGCCACCGCGACGGCGGCGCTGTCGGCCGCCCAGACCGGCCACCTGGTGTTCTCGACGCTGCACACGCAGGACGCAGCGCGCACCATCAACCGGATGATGGAGTTGTTCCCGCCCTACGAACGCGACGTCGCCCGCATCCTGTTCGCTGAGTCGCTGGTCGGGATCGTCTCGCAGCGCCTGCTGCCGCGCGTCGGCGGCAAGGGCCGGGTGGCGGC
>Ga0209498_1002392_pt1 | contig 11328 bp, 7 predicted proteins | sample WalLakDeSediment_FD_184131 | JGI IMG/M metagenome (GOLD analysis project Ga0209498, IMG submission 184131) | Lake sediment microbial communities from Walker lake, Nevada to study Microbial Dark Matter (Phase II) - Walker Lake 11/02/13 Deep... | ecosystem: Environmental > Aquatic > Freshwater >...
TGATACCGGTGGCTACGTGCATCACTCTGATGACGTGTTTCTACGCGCCATTCGCGAGCAAGTCAATATCTCCATAGAAGAAGCTTCCGTGATCGTCTATCTGGTTGACGGCAAGGACGGTTTATTGCCGATAGATAGAGAACTTGCTCAGATACTACGACGTTCGAAAAAAACCGTCATTCTTGCAGTCAACAAGATAGACAGCGGAAAATCGGAGCTGCTGATACACGATTTTCACGAACTCGGACTCGGGGAACCACATCCCGTATCCGCGATTTCCGGCAGGAATTCCGGCGACTTGCTGGACCGCATCGTCGAGGGATTTCCGGCAGCGGTTGACGACGACCCCCCCGATCATTTGCAACTCGCAATCATCGGCAGACCCAATGTGGGCAAATCCTCTGTCGCCAATGCGTTGCTGGGCAGAGAGCGTTCCATTGTCACGGACATCCCGGGAACGACGCGCGATTCCATCGACAGCACACTTGTCCATAATGGAGCGAGAATCACCCTAGTCGATACTGCAGGTTTGCGACGGAAAAGCCGCGTCAAGGAAAACGTCGAATTCTATTCCGCTGTTCGAACACTTAAAAGTATTCAGCGTTGCGATGTCGCTCTCTGCCTCTTCGATGCTGAGGAGGGCTTGCTTCATCAGGATATCGACGTGTTGAACGAAGCCGTGCGACTGAATAAAGGATTGGTGATTGCAGTAAACAAATGGGATCTCATTGAAAAAGACGAGAAAACCGCTGATCGTATCGTTAAGGACATTTACGCAAAGATCAAGATGTACGATTATGTCCCTGTGATATTCATATCCGCAAAAACGAAACAGCGCGTCTTCAAAGCACTGGATATGTGTACTACGGTGTATGAAGAGCGCAAGAAGCGGATTCCGACATCGGAACTGAACAACGGGATTCTCGAGTTGCTTCGCGAAACCCCTCCACCGGCGACACCGTCGGGAAAGCAGGTGAAGGTGTTCTACGCAACACAGGTGCGCGAAGCGCCACCGGTGATTGTGCTGTTCGCGAATGAGCCGAAATACATACCGGAGAGTTACCGGCGCTTCGTCGCTCGGCGCATCAGAGAACGCTGGGGGTTCGTCGGTGTTCCGCTCACTGTTCAATTCAGACACAAGGATTCATAGCCTGCGGTGATATTCCCTCCGCTCGCTGTGTTTACATACAATAGCTCTGAGATGTATCTCGTAGTTCTCAGTCAGCCCGAATGTCCGACATAACGAAACGTGGCGTCATGGGGAAGCATGACACACCGGAATCACGATGTAATGGAGACAGATCATGAACGAGCAGCCTAGCACAAAGCAGGAGAAGCAGACACCTGAATCCCCGATGCGGGGAAACATGTTCCGTTGGTTCTTCATCGTCATCATACTGCTTTTCGGCTTGCAGTTTTTTTGGAGTTGGACGCGACAAGGATCGACGATGTCCTACAGCGAGTTCAAGCAGTTGGTCAGCAGCGGTGTTGTGACCAAGGTGGAATTCGAAAAAGACATGATCACGGTCTACAGCAGAGCAAGCAGAGATCGCGCCGGCGAGGAGAAGCACACCGTCATTATTCCGCTCGCTCTCGATGACAAAGAGCTTATAGGCATGCTGGAAGACCAAGGGGTGACGATAAGCGCAGTTCAGGATACTTCTGAATTACTGAACACCATTCTGTGGTTCGTGATCCCTGTTGCTATGATGATCGGTCTATTCATTTTCATCACGGCGCGTATGCGGGCATCAGGTGGCGGCGGCCCTGGCGGCTTGCTTTCCATGGGCAAGATGAATGCACAGACCTACTCCAAAGAAAAAGTGAAAACAACCTTCGAGGACGTTGCCGGTGCCAAAGAGCAAAAGGAAGCACTGTACGAAATCATTCATTTCCTCCGCCGCCCACAGGATTTCCACAAGCTTGGTGGAACCGCACCGAAAGGCGTGCTACTGCTCGGGCCTCCGGGAACAGGAAAAACCCTGCTTGCACGCGCGGTTGCAGGCGAAGCGGGAGTCCCATTCTACCATGTATCCGGGTCATCCTTCCTCGAAATGCTTGTCGGTGTCGGTGCCAGTCGTGTGCGAGATCTGTTCAGCACTGCAAAGAAAAACACACCATGTATTATTTTCGTCGATGAGATCGACTCCATCGGTCGTCGGCGTGGAGGAATTCAGGGATTTTATGGAGGTGGTGCAGGAGAAATGGAGCAAACACTCAATCAATTGCTTTCCGAGATGGACGGTTTCGAACCGAACGAGGATGTCATCGTCATGGCCGCGACCAATCAGCCCGATGTGCTCGACCCCGCATTGTTGCGGCCTGGTCGTTTCGATAGACGAATCGTGGTCGACCTGCCGAATCTCCCCGAACGCGAGGATATTCTGCGCGTGCATACACGCAACGTTCCTCTTGCACCGGACGTCGTACTGCGCGACCTTGCAAGGGCCACACCGGGGAACTCAGGCGCGGATTTGAAAAATCTCGTTAACGAAGCCGCGATACTCGCATCGAAAAAACGTAAGGAACATGTTGAGCAAGAAGATTTTCTCGCCGCTCTCGACACGATCATGCTCGGTCATGTACGTTCCAGTCTCATTCTCAGCGAGGAGGAAAAACGTAGAACCGCCTATCATGAAGGGGGCCATGCACTGGTAGCACGGCTGCTGCCCGATTCCGATCCGGTAACCAAAGTGTCCATCGTTCCACGCGGACGGGCACTGGGCGTCACCATGCAAACACCGCTCGACGAAAGACATAATTACACACGTGAATACCTGCTTTCACGATTGACATTGTTGCTGGGTGGCCGCGCGGCCGAAGAAATCGTGTTCGGAACCATATCCACAGGTGCCGAAAACGATTTGATGAATTGCACAACCCTGGCGCGAAACATGGTTGCTCGATACGGAATGAGCGAAAAACTTGGGAATCTGTCGCTCATGGATCCATCGAGTAACAGTTTTTTGGGAGAACACCCGATGCTTCAACGAAATTTCAGCGAAGAAACTCTCCGTCTCGTCGATGCCGAAACGCGCGATCTTATCGATGAGGCGTACCGGCGCGCGCATTCACTTCTGAAGGAACATCGGGATACTCTCGATCTCATCGTCGAAGCGCTCATGCTTACCGAGTTACTTGACGGAACAGAACTTGATTTCATCATACGTGAAAAACGCTTGCCGGACAGGCCCGGCGAGACCGATTCGGATGCATCGTGATGTCGCCAAGCGTCGCAAATGGTGCCATATCGCACATGATGCGACAACGCACGACTGAATAGCTTCGGATAGCATCATTCGCAAAACATTCCACAACTGGAGAACAGGCATGACGAACGAAGAATTGATAGGCCCGTTTCGGGAAAGTGCAGTATATCTCGCGTTCTTGTTTTCCACATTGCTGGTACACGTGGCACTCAGCTTGTCGTTCGCAGCAACACACACGGAATTGGGCATGTGTTTTCCAATTGGGTTGGGAAGCATGGTGTTGTTCAGTTATTGGGAACGGTTGCGCGGACAATCACTACGTAGAAGATTCACCTTCTCCGTCCTCGTTGGCCTTGTCGTCGCCGTTGTGTGCTTCCTGACGGCTAGTACAGTTCGCTGGCTGTACTAGAATGCCCCACGAAGACTCATTTGCGCAACCTAAGATGAGTATTCATCTTCGTTAAAAAATTGAACGACTAAACTCAACTCAGCATTGTTGTCCCTGCTGGGCTTCGAAGCACGGCATTCCTGCGGAAATACACGCCGCACGTGGCATGCAATGTTGTACTGGATCACATGATACTGGAAAAGAACATCGCAGGGATGAATCAAAGTCGCATGCATCCGTCATGCATGTGTTGCGTACCAGGCTTAAGCAGATTTCACCAATCTCGCTGCGAATGAGCCGTCCATCCGATGCTTATTCGGAAATGTTGCGAGAAAGCCATCGCTGTCAACCAATCGCTGCGGCACGTAGTTCGCAGCGTTGTCTATGGAGAACTCCGGATGCGCGGCGAGAAATTCCTTGACGATCTCGGCATTTTCTTCAGGTTCCACCGTGCACGTACTGTATACGAGCACGCCACCAGGGCGGACGAGCTTCGCTGCATTTCGGATAATGCCACGCTGAATTTCCACAAGCTTCCGCAAATCTTCCGGTTCGCGTTTCCACTTGATGTCGGGTTTCTTGCTCAGCACCCCCAACCCCGAGCACGGGACGTCAGCGAGCACTTTGTCCGCTTCTTCAAGTGATATTTCTGCCGCATCGCCCTCCACTGCTTCGATGATATCCACTTTGAGGCGTTCAGCACCTTCCTGGACGAGTTTCAAGCGCGTCTCATACTTGTCCACGGCGATGATGCGGCCTTGGTTCTTCATCATTTCAGCAGCATGCAGCGCCTTCCCTCCGGGTGCCGAACAGAGGTCTATCAACGTATCCCCCGCTTCGGGCATCATTAATGCTCCGACAAGACCCGCGCTTTCATCCTGAATCGTGAAAAGACCATCCTGGTACATCGAGCTGTACCGTATGTTCGGGAGATTCCGCACCGTGACGTATTCTCGCATGAAAAAGCAACGTCTGTAATCGATTCCCACTTCAACAAGTTTGTTGACAAATCCTTGATAATCGGTATTCAACAGATTCGGTCTGAGAGTAAGAAACGGCCGCAGATTGTTCGCCTTGCACAGGGATTCGGTTTCTTCAAATCCATATCGCGCCAACCAACGTTTCACCATCCATGGCGGATGCGAATGTACGACGGAGAGATATTGAAGTTCGTCATTCGTCGCAAGCGGGTAGCGGATGTTTTCAACGTTGCGTGCGATGTTTCTCAGCAAACCGTTCATAGTATCCGCCAGTCGCTGTCCCCTGAATTTCTTCACGAATTCCACTGCTTCGTTCACTGCGGCATGATGCGGAATGCGTGTCAAAAACAGAATCTGATACAAGGCCACACGGAGTGCGTTTCGTATATTCGGAGCGACTTTCGAGTATTGGCCGTGATAAAAGCCGGTGAGAACCCAATCGAGCCGTGATTGATTGCGTAACACACCGTGGACCAGCTCTGTAAGCAAGCGTTTATCGGGTGGATTCAATTCGGTATCATTCAATTCGACATCGAGCAACTTGTCCAGATATGCGTCCGTTCGCTCGACGCGTGTCAGAAGCTTTACAGCAATGCCGCGTACACCGACGTACAGCGGAGGGAGGGAATGTGTATCGTTCGTCATTTTTCAGTTTCCGTTTTTACAAGTCTACGCGTAGCAGCGCCGTACGGTTAAATACATCGCGCAGCAAGCGGAGTTCCGCATCCGTTAGCTTCACCCCGCGTCGCTTCATCACCAGCGCGGCGGTTTCCAGAAATTTATCGAATTCGTATTGAACAAGCCCATCGGCTCCACCCCAAGTGAATGATGGTAGAAATTTCGGAGGAAATCCACCGCCGAATATGTTGCAACCCAGTCCGATCATACTGCCGGTGTTGAACATCGTGTTTATCCCGCACTTGCTGTGATCCGCCATGATAGTGCCTAAGAACATGCGACCCGTATCTATCTCTTTCCCTTCTTGCACTACGCGAATGCTGGAATAGTTGTTCTTCAGATCGCTGGTGTTGCTGTCCGCACCCAAGTTCGTCCACTGAGCGAAATACGAATGCCCGACGAATCCATCGTGCTGCTTGTTCGAATATGAATGAAAAATCGACCCTTCGATTTCACCACCGATTTTGCAGCTTGGGCCGATACTGCTTCCGTGATAAATCTTCGCACCTATTTTTATGCGGCTATTGGCACCGATACTAACCGGCCCCAGAAGCACGGCTTGGGGTTGGAGAATCGAATTCCGATCAACGACTATCGGCCCTTCGCTCGCATCGAGCACAACGCCCGGAGCAATTGTCACTCCGGCAGCAATGTACATCCGGTCTTTCACAGACAGTACGGCAGTGGGGTCTACCATCGCATCGCTCTCAATCACTCCGAGAGGGAAGCATGCTGCATCCTCTTCGAGCATCGGAACATTGTACTCGATCAAATCCCACGGATACGAGATGAGCTGACATTGTACATCCGTCAGCTTCACGCGATGGTGCTCTATTGCTGCAGTAGGTATTCCCGTCGCGGATGATGCTTCAACACCGGAACGGCTTCTCAACCATGCGAAGAGTTCGGTTCTGAAAGCTTCGGAAGCTGCCGTGGCCGCTATCATTACTCCGCCGTTCACGAACACGACATCGCTCCCCATCGAAGCGTTGATGCGGTCTAACAAGGAGGCATCCAGCAATGCACGTCCATTGACGAATAATGTCGCATCGTTTACACTATTGACGGTTAAGCCCGTGCGCTCGGCCATCACCTCGGTCAGTTCAGGCCGGACGAACAACGAAAGCGATGCATCGGGAAAGCGCCGAGCAAGTCGTTCCCTCGGCGTGAATATACCGCAACGCAGATCGAAATCGGGCTGCACGTATGTCAGCGGCAACAAAGTAGATATCGAACAATCTTCGAATAAGCAAATAGACATGGCGATTCCGGAAGCGTAAAACGAAATGTACGATTCTATTGATGGAATGACAATAGATCATGAATTTTTGATGAATTTCGTCCGTTTCCGAATGAAACAACACCAGCTCACTCCATCAGATAGTCTTCCTCATTGTACAGACGCAGTTGGAACAACAGAATTCGTAACATATCACGATATTCCTCGACCTCGGGAGCCAGCCGGATGGCTTGATGGTATTCCGCGTACGCATCGGTGAGCAATCCCTTCTTCTCAAAGAATATCGCGCGGATGAGACGCAAGGACACTTCGTCAGCACCCATATCCGCGAGTTCGGCGTCGAGCGTGCTCAACTCCGTACGAATGGACACAATAGAGTCTTCGGGAAGTATTCTGAAGGATTCGATGCTGCTTTCAAATCCATCCCGCAAACGAGTAACACGCCAGTGATACTCCCGTCCGTGCACGAGTTTCGGCAAGTCGCTTTCCTGATAGCGTAAGTACTGTTCGTCGCTTCTGAGTCGTGCGAGAATGGCGTAACCATCGTCAAGCAATAGCAATTCGTAATTGCCTTCATTCGATGGGTCCAACCAACGGAAGTCGGGTTCTACCGTCATCACCGTCTGTTTCGGGAACACGGCACTGATCATATCCATTTCGCCGCGCACCGCACCGTACACATTCCTGTGTCCACCCTCTCGCGAACGCTGCATTTGTACCGCCGCATACTGCAGCAATTTGCCCGATGCTGCGCCTACATTCGCTTCCTTGCCGGTGTCGAACTCCGCTAACTTCTTGCTGGTGTTTTCGTCTATGCTGACAAGCCGCCGTTGATCCATCATCAATTTCACGTAACTCGCAAACGATGTTCGCACGACATCATCGGACTGAAGTTGATCTCCGACCTTGAGGGGTTTCCATTCCGTGTTTTTTTCGCCCCGCTGCTGCATTTCCACTTTCCCCTTCGAACTCATGACCATGAACGTCTGAGAATGGCAGGGCAGGGAAAGCAAGACGAGAAAACCGCTTAGGACAACAAGTCGAATACTTTTCATGACGATACTCCGTGTGTTGTTTGCATAATCGCTCTTTGTTCAATAACTCGCAATTCGTCCAACGTCCAAGCCGGCAACACCGGTTCACATGCGGGACTCATCCCGTAGTACGCCGGACTGGTCGGCAACCCGTACTGTTTCCGTATCATGGCACCGAAAACAAACAGCTCATGGTTGCGATGAAGCTTACACTCGGCAAATTCGCACCATGGAGACATTCGAAGCGAAACACTGTCCGCCGAAGAAATCCTACCGTACACTCCCGGCAGAAGTTCCACGTCCTCAACCGTTTGCGAAAGCTTCGCCCCTGTTGTGATCGGTATTCCATCAGCTCCTCGCCCGTCCACATACATCAACTGCATACTCGAGTAACCGCGGAGCGAATGCGACCAGAGCCGACGGGCATGCGGCAGTATCATTTCCCACTCTTCGAATGACACGAACTTGTTAAAACTCGGCAGTTCGGTGGAAAAATACAGATCTTTCGTGATACTGTCCCGCAGCAACTGATCTTTGCGGCCTTCAAGGTAGCGTAAAAAATACTGTCGCTGCCGCATGATGTCCTCATGCGACGTGAACTCGGCTTCGATTGTGGGTATTCTACGCCACTCGCTAAGTTCCGGTCGCAATATGCTGCCTTCGATATCTTGAGCATTGGCACATTCATTGGCCACCTGCTTCGCCCAAGCAAAATGGGTCAGGTACAAACATGCGTGTACGAGACGCATGTGCGCAATAAAGGGCTCCTCGTATCGAAACGCTTCGCGAAATACTATTGCGACGGGGTGAGTTCGATCATCAAAATCACTGCGTGCGAGTAAACCTTCGAAGGGTACGCGCAACCACGACACAAGTGCGGCAGATGGGATGAAAAGAAACACGGCCGTGGCCATAAGATTGTAGCTGATCTTAATGTCGAGATAGAAGAATGCGATGAGCGGAAGAAAGAACACGATCACCGCCTCCGTGAACAGCATGGTCATGATGAGTATGGCGACGCGAAAACGATTCGCGGCTTTCGTCCGGAAGATACGGTACAAAACAATGCTTATGTATGACAACAGAAAAACCAGTACCCAATCCACCCATACGGGAACAGCGGAGATGAATTGATTTTTCAACAACATGTCAATCACATTCGCGTGAATCAGTATCCCCGGCATATCTGGTCCTTCCATACCAACTTTTCGTCCCATCGGCGTTCTGTGTGTATCGCCAAGATAGTAGAGACCTCCTTCGTTCACGAATCCTATCAACACGATCGCACCGTCGAATACATCGTCGTACATGTTACCGAATACAACATCAGCTATCGGTACAGTTTGTATTTGATCGTACGTGCTGCTGTAGAAAATTATTTGTTCTGATGAAGGGAGATGCAGCAGACGTTCGATATACGCCGAGTCGTAAATAGCTAACATCTTGACAGGCAAACTCAACCACCGCTCACCATCAACTTCGGCATGTGGCAAAAAGCGACGAACAACGTCGTCATCATCCGTCACAAGGTTGGCGAATCCGTGATGCTTCACCACCTCAGCCAGCATCGGATGCGGAACGACTGTGGCGCGAAGAGATTCCGAATCGAATCCGGAAGCTACAACGACATTGGGGACATCGTGCAACGCTTGTACAAGCGCATCGATCTCATCACGACGATGCTCGGGAAAACGCTCGAAATGCAGGTCGTCGAAAAAAATATCTAATCCGATAACGCTTGCGCCGGCATGATGCAGTTTATAGAGCGCCATTGCTATCAGTCCATCCGGTGTAGGTGCAACCTCGCCGATATTCACCACCCAGATTCTTTCATCCGCGAATTCCGCGTCCCGGATAGCGAAGATTGCATCGAGCGTGACGTCGGCGATGTTCAGAAAATCGAGTCGATCAAGTATCGGATCCAAAAAGGATGTCTCATCCACATCGGGGAGTCCCTCCGAAATGAGTACCATGAGATACACGAGCAACACCACGAGCAGCGAGGAGAACACATATTCCACTCGTAAAAAGTACTTGAATAATCGTGGGCGCATTCTTGCGAGTGTAGGACTAGATGATAGATTTCATTGCGCTGAATAATAGAATTCCGACGTTGAAAAAACAAGCATCTCGCGGCGGTGACAGCACGGTGAAGAGTTTCGGCGAAGAACTTCGCATACACTACCTCAGCAGTATTTCCTCGATTTCTTTCGCAAGGGGAGAATTTCACACTTGGACGTCCATCCGAATGCCCGCACTTCGTGAGTGTCCGAAACGGAAGCATGCTCAGCTCGCCGCTCGCAACCGAAAACAGCAAGAGACAAGTCGACGTATGACGGGCTAAAAAGCGTCCGTCAAATCGAAACCGAACAACATGCCGAAATACCAGCGCCACTCCCTGCCGTAGGTCACATCAACGAACTGAAATGTGCGCGTGAAGCTATCGAGTCCATAGGCACCGCTGAAGAAAATGCGAGTGGGGTACATGGAAAACGAAAACGTCTCGAGACGCAGTTCGAAACCCACATCCCTCTTGAGTGAGCGCGTCGTGAATTCCTCCGGCCGCATCACGGCATCACCCACGTCGATGAATACGCCTCCGTACAGCTTGTCGAACAGCAAATGCCCAAGGCGAACATCCATGTTCGAAATAATGGGAAATCGGTAGGTGAGTTGCGCCATCGCGACTTCATTGCCCCCGAGCGAGTAGTAGCTGTACCCCTGCATCCCGGTGATGCCGCCAATGTAGAAGTTGAAGAACTCGTCAACAGGATCACCAAGAATACTTGCTCCACGTAACCGGACGGTCAATGCATGCGACCACCAGGGGAGACGCATGCCCATACTCAGATTCGCATCAAGACGATGGAAGTTGAAATCCTTGAATATCGGCACAAGCAAGCCGCCCCGCACCTCGAAATCGCCCTCGGGATTGTAGTTGTTGAACTCGTAGTTGTACCGGAAGGAAAACTTCGTACCTATGGGACTGATTTCCCGATCACGCGTCGGTATCATTTTCCTGTAGCGGAATGATGCATTGATATCGTTGCCTACCAAATACAAGTTGTCGCGGGCCGGAATCAGCATATCGTTGTCGGGATTGCGAAAACTGCCGATTGTGGACGTGTAACGACTGTGCGAATATCCGAACTCCAGTCGCATGCTGTTGTTCACCAAATTGTGTGCGAGCGTTGCGGCAAACTCAAGCAGATTGAAACTCACATCCACTCCCACTGTTTCCAACGGCAAGGGGATGCTGGCTGAGGTGCTTCGGGTAACGTTGAAAACCTCGAGTCTGAGATCGGGAAACAGACCGAAGGAACTGAACAACGGCAAGCGGTCACGGTATGTCATATTGAGGTATAAATCCCGTTCGCCCTTGATGTTTATCGACGCGCTTGCGAGAAATTCCAACCTGTGCAACACATCGGACGAGTACATCATCAGACCGGGTTTCAACAATTGAATTCCGGAGTTGTCTGGATTGTATTCGTCTATGCGAAGTGTCGGAAAAAACATCATGCTCTGAAATATGCGCTCGTAGGGTCGCGACATCAATTCCGGCACCTTGCTGTCGTCGTAGCGGTTGAGCGCATCCCAATCCCACATATCGTCAGCCGAAGCGATGGGCGACGAGTGGATGATCGGTGGCAGATAATCCTTCCCGCCAATTTCCAGCGCTTGCGCATTTTCCAATCGAGCAATCTTGTACCCACTCGCAGTGTAGACGGCATAGACGAGATTTCGCGCCGAATCCATATCCGGCATGAAGGCCCCTCCGACAACATTCGTCAATTGC
>Ga0209498_1002394_pt1 | contig 11317 bp, 11 predicted proteins | sample WalLakDeSediment_FD_184131 | JGI IMG/M metagenome (GOLD analysis project Ga0209498, IMG submission 184131) | Lake sediment microbial communities from Walker lake, Nevada to study Microbial Dark Matter (Phase II) - Walker Lake 11/02/13 Deep... | ecosystem: Environmental > Aquatic > Freshwater >...
CAGGCAGCGTTCGAACGGGGTGAGCGGCTCGCCCGCCTCGAGCTTGGCGGCCAGCCGCCGCAGGGCCCGGGTGAGGCTGGCGAGGGTGCCGCCCTCGGTGGCGGTCGGGACGTGCAGCTGGAGGATGTTGGCGGGCGGCCCGAAGCGTCGCGGCCCCTCGCCCCCGCCGCCTGCGGCGTGCCGCCTGAAGAAGTCCGCATCGGCCCGCCCCGCGTGCCACGCGGCCAGGTCGACGACCTCGGAGGGCGCGAACGCGCCGAATGGCATCGACGCGGCCAGCGGGTCGGGCAGGCTGCGCCAGCGGCCGTGCTCGTCGGCGTGCGCTAGGGCGTAGAGAACGCCGAGCTGCCCGCAGGTGCCGACCGGAAGGCCGCGCACTGCAGTCCACAGGTAGGCGCCGTCGCGAACGAGCGGCAGCCGCTGGCGCACGAATCGCGCCACCTCGGGTGGGCTAGCGGGATCGAGATCGGCCGGCGGCAGGAGCAGTTCCAGGCGGACCCGCTCGTCCGGCACGCGCCGCGCCTCGAGATCCGGGGCCCAGAAGCCGAACTCGATGAGGGTTCCGGAGGTTTCGGGGCGGACGTGCGCGCCGAGCCGCGCGGCTCGGCGCCTCGCGCGGGCGAACGCGTCGTCGGCGGCGTGGCCGCCAACCTCGCGGTACCACGCGACCAACGCCGCCGTGGCGTCGTGGTCGATGTGGACGAGGGCGTGGCCCATCAGTTCCCTCCGGCGGCGCGGCGATGGCGCCCCACGACCCTAGCCGACTCCGCACGTCGGCGCGTTGGGCAAGCGTCCCCAGCGACCTGCCCTCCACGGGCGGGCCGTCGGGCGGCCCACGGTATCCTCGCCCATGCCCCTCCCCTACCTCGACCGTGTAGTCGTCGGCTGCTGGCAGCTGGCCGAGGGCCACGGCACGAACGTCGAAGACGCCCACGACGTCCTCGACGGCTACGCCTCCGCTGGCTTCCGCGTGTTCGACGCCGCCGACATCTACACCGGCGTCGAGGCGCTGCTCGGCGAGTTCATCGCGGCCCACGGCCTGCATGGCAAGGTCCGTGTGCACACCAAGCTCGTGCCCGACCTCGCGGCGCTGCCGACACTGACGACCGACGACGTCGCCCGCGCGGTGGACCGCTCGCTCGCGCGCCTGCGCGTCGACGCGCTCGACCTCGTGCAGTTCCACTGGTGGGACCTCGCCGTGCCCGGCTACCTCCAAGCCCTCGACGCCCTCGCCGAGCAGCGGCGGCAGGGCAAGGTGCGGGCGATCGGCCTGACCAACTTCGACCGCGCGCGCCTCGCCGAGATCCTCGCCCATGGCATTCCGGTCGCGTCGCTGCAGGCGCAGGTCTCGCTCCTCGACCGGCGCACGCGCGGAGCCTTCGCCGACCTCGCCATTGGGCACGGCGTCGATCTTCTCGCCTACGGCAGCGTCGCCGGCGGCCTCCTCTCCGATGCCTGGCTGGACCGGCCAGCGCCCGATGGGGCGCCGGAGAACCGTTCGCTAGTCAAGTACCTCCTGGTGCTCGAGGAGCTCGGCGGCTGGGACGCGTTGCAGGCGCTGCTGCGCGAGCTGCGCGACGTCGCCGACGCGCACGGCAGCGACGTCGCCACCGTGGCCAGCGCCTGGTGTCTGCGCCAACCGGGCGTCCGAGCCTGCATCGTCGGCGTGCGCTCGCGCCGGCACCTGTCGCGACACCTCGAGCTGCGCCACGCGCTCGCGCTGTCGGACGGCGAGCTGGCGCGGCTGGAGCGCGCGCGCGCCGCGTTCCCGGAGGTCCCGGGCGAGGTCTACGCGCTGGAGCGCGACCGCGACGGCCGCCACGGCCGGGTGATGAAGTACGGCCTGAACGAGGCGCGATCGTGACGGACGGCGACCGCACCTTCGAGCTCTACGACCTGCGGGTCGAGATCGTCGCGGTGGAGCCCGGGCTGGAGGACGTCTGCAACCACCACCTGGGCGACCACTTCACGGTGTCGGGCGAGAACCTCTCGATCCCCGCCGGCAGGACCTTCAGCATGTTCGCGCTCGCCGCCGTCCTGCCGCTGCTGCCGGCCAAGCAGCGGGTGACCGACGCGAACGACTGGATGCGCAGCGACGACCTGGTGATGTGCCCGGACCCGCAGTGCAAGGCAGTGATGCGCATCACCCGCACGGGCGTGCGCACCTTCAGGCGCGCCGATGTGACGGCAACGCCGCCGCCCGACGACGCCGGGTGATGGCGTGCGCGGCGCGGCCGCTCGGCGAGTTCGGCGGCCGCTCGGCGCGCGGCGCGCGCGTCACCCCTCTTCGACCTCGATGGTGACCTTGAGGTTGCCGCGCCGCGTCTCGCCGTGAACGGCGCTCACGCGGAAGCGCCCCAGGCCGTCGGCCCACACCTCGTCGCCCGCCGCGGCCTCGGCGCTCTTGCCGACCTGCCGCCCGTTGACGTGCACCCGCCCGGCGGCGATGCCCTTGGCGAAGTAGCTCCGCGACACCCCGAAGGCCTTCGCGCCGAGCGCGTCGACGCGCAGCGACGGCACCACGGCGGCACGGCTGCGCTCGCGTGCCTGGGCGAGCGCGGTCAGCGGCACCTCCACCCCGGGCTCGCCTGCCGGCCGCACCCGCAGGGCGGCCTCCAGGACGGCCGCGGTCACGACCGCGGAAGCCCCTTCGCCGGTGACCGACACGTCACCGACCGCGCCCGGGTCGACGCCGCCGGCGCGCAGCGCTACACGGACCGTCCCCTCGTCCAGGGCGCCCGCGAACCACACGGCAACCAGGCGCGGTCCCGCCGACGGCACCTCGACGGGGTGCGCGGTGACGACCCGCCGCTCGGCGCCCGCGCGCCCGCCATCGACGCTGACGCCGACGCCGGCCGCCCGCAGGCGCGCGCTGCACGCGTCGGCCTCCAGGGGCGGCAGGAAGGGACTCGACGCGACGCGGCCGCCGCGGGCCGCAACGATCAAGGCGCCGGCCATGCCGGCGGCGCCGGCCACGCCGCCGGCATCAGCGGCGCCGACGGCCGCGGTGGCGCGGCTCATCGCACGTCGACGACGGTGATCCCCAGCGCCCGGAGGCGGTCGGCGAAGCCGTCGGCGCCCTGGCCCGCGACGCGGAACAGCAGGTGGCGGCGGCCATCGGCGGCGCCCGCCGTCACGACCGCCTCGATGTTCGACGGCGCGGCTGCGGCGGCGGCCCGCGCCAGCGAGCCCGGCTCGTCCGGCATGTCCACCGTCACCCGGCGGCCGCCCTCGCGCAGGCCGAGGAAGTCGACGAAGGCCCGCAGCAGATCGGTGATCGTCAGGATGCCGACGACGGCGCCCTTCTCGATCACCGGGAGGCCCGACACGCGGTGCGTCTCCATCGTCAGCGCCGCCTGCTCGATCGGCTCGTCGGGGCCGATCGTGATGACCGGCGTGCGCATGACGTCCTTGAGCGTCAGCTTGGACAGCAGGTAGTTCAGCTCGTACACGGAGAGCGAGGTCGCCTTCGACGGCGTCGCCTCCTTGAGGTCGCGGTCGGTCACGATGCCCAGGAGCTTGCCGTCCTTGACCACGGGCAGGCGCCGGTAGCCCTCGCCGCGCAGCATGTTCATCGCCTCCATCACGGGGGTGGAGGGCGGGACCACGTGCGGATCCTTCGTCATCCAGTCACGAACGAGCATGGTTCCTCCTTGGCCAGGTCCGGCCGCCTGCGGGCCGCGCCGCGCAGCCCCGTCGTTCGGCGGCACGGCGGTGGCGGGGTCCCGCACCGCTCGGCTTACCGCCAATCTACCAGGTCGGCGGGCAGACCTACCGTCCAGCACGAGCCGCGCAGGCGACGAGCGAGCCGGGGCGCCGCGCTGATGCGTGCCATGATGGGGCCGTGACGACGCCCGTCGACCCCCTCGGACAGCCCTTCCCGCCGCCGCCTGCGCGGCGCCGACTGGTGGTGCTCGGCTCGACCGGTTCGATCGGCCGCCAGACGCTCGACGTCGCCGAGTGGCAGGCCTGCGAGGTCGTCGGCCTGGCGGCGGGCCGGCGGTCCGACGTGCTCGTCGCGCAGGCCTGGCGCTGGCGGCCCCGGCTGGTCGCGTGCGACGCCGAGGTCGTCGGCGAGGTCGAGGGGCAACTGCCGCCGGGCACGCGCCTGGTCGCCGGACCGGAAGGCGTCGAGGAGGTCGCCGCGCTCGACGCCGACACGGTCGTCGCCGCGGTGCCGGGCTTCCGCGGGTTGGCGCCGGTGCGCGCGGCGCTGCGGGCTGGGCGCCACGTCGCGCTCGCGAACAAGGAGGCCATGGTTTGCGCCGGTCCGCTGATGTGGGCCGAAGCCGAAGCGCACGGCGCCAGGCTCACGCCGGTGGACTCCGAGCACGCCGCGCTCTACCAGGCGCTGCTGGGCGAGCCACCGGAGGGCATCGAACGCCTGGTGCTCACGGCCTCCGGCGGGCCGTTCAGAGAGGCACCGGCCGACCTCTCGACGGTCACGCCCGCCCAGGCGCTCGACCACCCCACCTGGAGCATGGGCCCGAAGGTGACGATCGACTCCGCGACCCTGTTCAACAAAGGGCTCGAGGTGCTCGAAGCCGCGTTCCTCTTCCGGCTGCCGCTGGACCGCATCGAAGTCGTGGTGCACCCGCAGTCGCTGGTGCACGGCCTGGTGCGCTTCCGCGACGGCAGCATCAAGGCCCAGGTCGGCCCCCACGACATGCGGCTCCCGATCCAGTACGCGATCACCGCGCCCGCGCGCCCCCCGATGCCGCTCGATCCCCTGCCGCTCGTGGGCCAGTGGACGTTCGAGGCGCCTGACACCGAGCGCTTCCCGGCACTGGCGTTGGCCTACGCCGCTGGCGAGGCGGGCGGCGACGCCCCGGTCCGCCTCAACGCCGCCGACGAGGTGGCCGTCGACGCCTTCCTCGCGGGGCGACTGGGCTTCGACGCGATCCCGCGCGTTCTGGCGGACGTGCTCCGGACCGCGTCGACGGTAGCGCCGTCGTGGTCCACCCTCGACGCGATCGACCGCGAGGCGCGTTCGCTGGCGCTGGAGGCGGTGGCGCGCCTCGGGCGCGCTCCATGACCGGCCGCGGCTGGCGGCTGCCCTTCAAGCCCTTCGGGGTTCCCGTCGAGCTCGACCCCACCTTCGCCCTGATCCTGCCGCTGTTCGCATGGCTCATCGGCTCCCAGGTCGCGGGGTTCGCGGCGCTGTTCGCGCAGCTCGGGGTGAACCTCGACCCCGCGCCGTTGTCGATCGGCGCCGCCCCCTGGCTGCTCGGGGCCACCGCCGCCGTCGGCCTGTTCGCCAGCGTGCTGGTCCATGAGCTGGGGCACGCGATCACGGCCCGCGCCTACGGCGTGCGCACGCAGCGCATCACCCTATGGTTCCTCGGCGGCGTCGCCCAGCTCGAGGACGTCCCCCGCAAGCGCGGCGCCGAGGCGATCGTCGCCATCGTGGGCCCGATCACCAGCGGCGCCCTCTCGCTGCTGCTGTGGGGCCTGCTGCGCAGCGACCTCTTCGGCGGCGGCCCGGCGTTCGTGATGGCGTACCTCGCGCTCACCAACGCGGGGCTCGCGGTGTTCAACCTGTTGCCGGCGCTACCGCTCGATGGCGGCCGCGTGCTGCGATCGCTGCTGGCGCTCGCGCTCGGCGATGCCCGCGCCACGCGGGTCGCCGGCGCGATCAGCCGGGCCGTCGCCATCGCCCTGGGGGTCTACGGCTTCCTGACGCTCCAGGTGTTCCTGCTCGCCATCGCGTTCTTCGTCGACGCTGCCGGCCGCGCTGAGGTCGCCGCTAGTCAGGCCCGGCGCGCGTTCGAGGGGCGCAGGGTGCGCGAGGCGATGACCCCGGAGCCGGTGGCCGTGGACCTCGGCTGGTCGCTGGAACAGCTGCGCCGTCTGCGTGCGTTCCGCGCCCACACCGCGTACCCCGTCCTCGATCTGGACGGCGCGCCGATCGGTTGGATCCGTGCGACGGACCTCGACGGCCACGATCCCGACGCTGCGCTGGCCGACCTGCTGCGGCCGGTCGAGACCGTGACCGCGAACGAGGACCTCGAGGCGGCCGTGCGCCGCCTCGCCACCGTCGAGGCCGGCCGTCTGCTGGTCGTCGAGCGCGACGGCAGCGTGGTCGGCGTACTCGCCAAGGCCGACGTGGTGCGCTGGCTGCAGCAGCGTTCGGATTGACGCCTCCTGGAGCGGGCACGTCGCGGTGCCGCCACGGCGACTCGGTGGGCGGCGGCACCCGTCGGGACGAACGGCTCTGTCATACTCCAAGCATGAGCGGCCCCTGCCACCCCACCGCGATCGAGATCCCAACGTGCTGACCGCCGCCGTCTTCCTGCTGGTGCTGATGAGCGCCGTGCTCGTGCACGAGCTGGCCCACTACCTCAACGCCCGCAGCGTCGGTCTGCCGGTTCGGGCCTTCAGCATCGGGATGGGTCCCGTGTTGGCCCGCTGGCACTGGCGCGGCACCGAGTGGCGCATCTCGCTCTTGCCCCTGGGCGGCTACGTCGACCTGCCGGGCATGGCCCCCAAGGTGGCCGAGGACGGACGGCTGGAGCACCCCGACGAGGGCCTGGCGGTCCTGCCGCTGCACCAGAAGCTGTGGGTGCTGATCGGGGGCGTGATCGCCAACTACGGGCTCGGCATCCTGCTGCTCGCGGCCGCCGTCACGCTGGCCCCCGGGTACCGCGAACTGGTGAGCGGCACCCCGCCGGACGTGCGCGGCGCGGTCGTGGTGGGTGTGGCCGATGGCTCGATCGCCGAGGGTCTAGGCATCGTCGACGGCGACCGGCTCGTCGCGATCGGCGAGGTCCGCGAGCCGACGCCGGCGCAGGCGGTCGAGGCGATTCGCGCCGCGCAGGGCCTCCGGCTGGAGCTGGCGACCCCGGACGGCTCGGTCCGGATCGTCACCGCCGACTGGCCGCCGCTGGAACTCGCCGAGGGCGAGCGCCCGCTGCTGGGCGTGCAACTGGCGCCCGTCGAGGTCGCCCCGGTGGCCTTCGGCACGGCCCTGGTGGAGTCGGCGGGCTTCGGCCTGCGGATCTTCCCCGAGATGGTCGCCGGCTTCGCCCGCGGCTTCGCCTCCGCGCTGTCGGGCCGGCCGAACGAGGACGTCGCGGGCCCGGTCGGCATGGTGTCGCTCGTCGGCCAGGCCGCCCAGGTCGGCCTGGCGCCGGTCCTGCTGCTGGCGGCCTTGATCAACTTCTCGCTGGGCGTGTTCAACTTGCTGCCGATCCCCGGGTTGGATGGCGGCCGAATGCTGCTCGCCACGGTCGCCGCCGCCCGCGGTCGTCCGTTCCGGCCGGGTCAGGAAGAGAAGCTGAACTTCATCGGCATCGCCGCGGTGCTCTTCCTGATCGTCCTGATCACCGTGCAGGAGTTGAGCGGCCTGCTCTTCGGATGAGACGCCCGCCCGCCGGCCGCCGCGAGGCGGTCGTGCTGATCCCCGCGCTCGACGAGGCCGCGACCATCGCGAGCGTCGTCCGGATCGCCCGCTCGGCCGCAGTCGGCACCGTGCTGGTGATCGACGACGGCTCGAGCGACGGCACGGCCGAGGCCGCCGTCGCTGCGGGGGCCGAGGTGCTGCGCCTCAGCAAGAACGTCGGCAAGGGCGGCGCGCTGGCGGCCGGCGCCCGCTCGCGTACCGAGGCGGTCGTGGTGCTGCTGGACGCCGACCTGACCGGCCTCGTCACCAGGCACGTGCGCGCGCTCGCCCGCCCCGTCCTCGAAGGGCGGGCCGACATGACGCGCGGGGTGTTCGTGGGCGGACGCTGGGCGACCGCGCTCGCGCAGCGGATGCTACCCGTCCTGAACGGTCAGCGGGCGCTACTGCGCGAGGGGCTGCTCGCCGTGCCCGGCCTGGACGACAGCCGCTACGGCGTCGAGGTCGCGATCGGCGACCACGCCAAAGCGCAGGGGTGGCGCACGCTCGATGTCCCGCTGCTCGGCGTGTCGCAGGTGGTCAAGGAGGAGAAACGCGGCGTCGTGCGCGGCGTCCTCATCCGACTGCGCATGTACGCGGAGATCGTGTGGGCGTACCTGCGGCGGCCGCTGCTCCCTAGGACGCCGCGCGTCAGCGCGTCGCGGCGAGGCGATGCGCCGCGGCGAAGCGGCGCACCGCAGCGAGGCGGCCGGGCGCCGCACGACGACCACCCGAGGCCGTCGTCAGCGGTTCAGCGCAAGGCACCCAGGCGATAGGCGAGCAGTCCCAACACCTCGCGCAGCGCGTAGCTCCAGCGCCCGCGGGCGGTGCAAACGGCGACGATTTCGACCGCGAGGCCCAGGCGCACCGCGAGCATCAGGACGAGGAGGGGGTGTGTGCTCCCCTTCAAGGTCGGGCAGGAGGTTCGGCCGCATCGCCGAGCCGCGCCTCGATCGCCTGCGCGTGGGCCTCGAGCCCTTCGGCGCGGGCGAGGCGCGCGGCCGCCGCGCCGATCGCGTCGACGCCCGCCTGCGACAGCGCGATCAGGGGCAGCACCCGCTGGAAGTCGCGCACGTTGATGGCGCTGCTGAAGCGGGCGGTCCCGCCGGTCGGCATCACGTGCGAAGGACCGGCGGCGTAGTCGCCGAGCGCCTCGAGCGACGTCTCGCCGACGAAGAGGCCACCGGCGTGGCGCACCGCGCCCACCCACGACCACGGGTCGCGCACCAGCAGGCAGAGGTGCTCCGGGGCGTACGCGTTCGCCACCTCGAGCGCGCTGGTCAGGTCGTCGACGAACACGACCGCGCCGCGCAGCGCGAGGCTCTCGCGCGCCGTCGCCGCCGTCGGCAGCGTCGCCAGGCGCCGCTCCATCGCCGCCTCGACGCGCGGCCACAGCCCGGCGTCGACCGTGACCAGCACGGGCTCGGCGCCGTCGTGCTCAGCCTGCGCCAGCAGGTCGGCCGCCACGTGCTCCGGGTCGGCATGGCCGTCGGCGACCACCAGCGTCTCGGTCGGGCCCGGCAGCGACGCGATGCCGACCTCGCCGAAGACCTGCGCCATCGCGATCACGACCCACGCCGAGCCGGGACCGACGATCTTGTCCACCCGCGGCACGCTCTCGGTGCCGTACGCGAGCGCGGCGATCGCCTGCGCGCCGCCCAGGCGGTACACGGCGCTGAGGCCCAGCCGCTCGGCGGCGTACAGCAGCGCGGGATCGACGCTGCCGTCGCGCCTCGGCGGCGTCGCGACCACGATCTCCTCGACACCGGCGACCTGTGCCGGCACGGCGCTCATGATCAGCGAGCTCACCAGCGTGGCGGCGCCGCTCGGGACGTAACAGGCGACGCGCTCGAGCGGACGGATCAGCTGTCCCAGGACGCCGTCGGCGCCCGCGGTCACGAAGCCCTCGGAGGGCTGGTGCCGGTGGAACGCCCGCACGCGCTCGATCGACGTGTCGATCGCCGCGGCGAGACCGGCGTCGAGCGCGGCGGCCGCCGCTGCGCGCGTGGCGGCATCGACCTCGAAGGTCGTGAGCCTCACCCCGTCGAGCCGCTCGCCGATGTCGGCGAGGGCAGCGTCGCCGCGTGCGCGCACATCGGCGAGGATGCCGGCGACGATCGCGTGGCGTTCGGGGTCGTGCTGCGCGCTGCGGCGCTGGCGGAAAGCGGTGAGGGCGGCCTCGCGGCCGTGGAGTTGGCGCATGGCCCGCCAGTCTACCCGCGGGGTAGCATGCCGCGCATGTCGCGCCGCCTGCACGTCGCCGTCGTGGGCGCAGGGATCGTCGGCGCCGCGGTGGCGTGGTCGCTCGCGCGCCGCGGGGCCCGCGTCACGCTCCTCGAGCGCGCCGCGGCGCCCGCGGCCGGGTCGACCGGCCGCTCGGCCGCCGGCCTGCGCCACCAGTTCTCGCTCTCCGCCAACGTGCGCTTCTCGCGCTTCGGCGCCGAGCGCTTCGCGGCCTTCCGCGACCATGTCGGCGCCGACGCCGGCTTCCGTCGCGTCGGGTACCTGTTCCTGGTGCCCCCCGGCGACGCCGACCGCTGGGCCGCCGACCGCGCCATGCAACGCGCCCAGGGGGTCGCGGTGGAGCGCTGGTCCCTCGCGCAGCTCGCGGCGCGCGCCCCGTACGTGGCGCTCGATGGACTCGCCGAGGGCAGCTTCGGCCCGGAGGACGGGGTGCTCGATCCGCACGCCGCGACGCTGGGGTACCTGGCCGCCGCCCGCGCCCTGGGGGCCGCGGTGCACGTCGATACCCCCGTGAACGCGCTGCGCGGCGAAGCGGGCGGGTGGCGCGTCGTCAGCGGTGCGCGCGACTGGCACGTCGACCGCGTGGTCAACGCCGCCGGCGCCTGGGCGGGCGAGGTCGCCGCGCTCGCCGGCGCCGAGCTGCCGGTGACGGCGTCGCGCCGCGACGTGTTCGTCACCGGCCCGGTCACGGGGCTGCCCCTGCCCACGCCGCTGGTGGTCGACACGACCACGGGCGTCTGGTGGCGGTCGGAGGGCGAGCGCCTGCTGATCGGCCGCTCGAACCCGGCCGAGCCGCCGGGCTTCCGCGAGGGCGTCGACTGGCGCTGGTTCGAGGCGGTGCTCGAGGCCGCGCTGCCGCGCTTCCCCTTCCTGGCGGACGTCGGGCTCGACCGTCGCGCCAGCTGGTGGGGGTGGTACGAGGTGACCCCGGACCATCTGCCGGCGATCGGCGAGGCGCCGGACGCGCCCGGCCTCTTCCACGCCGCGGGGTTCTCCGGTCACGGCGTCCAGCACGCGCCCGCCACCGGCCACGCGGTCGCCGACCTGGTCCTGACCGGGGGAACCGGCGGCTTCGACCTGACCCCGTTCGACCCCGCTCGCTTCGTCGGGGCGGCGCCGGGCGCGCTTCCCGAGGCACGGGTCGTGTGACCTCCCCAGCGGATGTGCCCACCCCCTTGCGGGTGCTGTGGCGGGCCGCGCCGCCCGAGCCGCGGCCGACCCCCGCCGACCTGCCCCCCAGCTGCGAACTCGTCGTCGAACCCGACGAGACCCGCGCGCTGGAGCGGCGCGATGCGATCGACGTGCTGATCGACGGCCGGCCCGGGCCGCTGCTCGACGGCGCCTCGCTGACCCGCGTCATCGTGCCGTGGGCCGGGCTACCGGCGGGCCTGCGGCAGGCGCTCCTCGAGCGGCCGCACTTGAAGGCCCACAACGCCCACTACAACGCCCCGTTCGTTGCACAGCACGCGCTGGCGCTGCTGCTGGCGGCCGCGAACCGACTCGTGCCGATCGACGCCGCCCTGCGCCGCGGCGATTGGGGTGACCGCGATCGACCTGAGCGCTCGCGCCAGCTGGCGGGCGGCGAGGCGCTGCTGCTGGGCTATGGCGCGATCGGTCGGCGCCTCGCCCCGATGCTGCAAGGGCTGGGCATGCGCGTGACGGCGCTGCGGCGGAGGCCCATGGGGGACGATGGCG
>Ga0209498_1002395_pt1 | contig 11317 bp, 6 predicted proteins | sample WalLakDeSediment_FD_184131 | JGI IMG/M metagenome (GOLD analysis project Ga0209498, IMG submission 184131) | Lake sediment microbial communities from Walker lake, Nevada to study Microbial Dark Matter (Phase II) - Walker Lake 11/02/13 Deep... | ecosystem: Environmental > Aquatic > Freshwater >...
AATATGATGGAGATTAAAAAAATTAAGACGGCTAACCTATTACCGGCTATTTTTGTACCGGTAATCTATTATTTTCTGATCATACCGCTGGTTCAGCTCTTTTAGTCCAGCTGCTTACCTTAAGACTTCACTGGCTCTCTGCTTCGCTTTCCTTGGAAACCGGCATGGCCTCAGCCGCATAGAACAAGGAAAAAACAAGAATCATACTACAATAAAATTGTAGAGATGTATAATAAGCTTAAGACTTAAACTTGAAACGTGGGTAAAGGAGGCTATCCATGACAGTAACACTAAAGGGCATCCCGGCAGATGACGGCTTTCGCATGCCCGGTGAATTTGAACCGCATGATGGCTGCTGGATGATCTGGCCCCAGCGCAGCGATAACTGGCGCCTGGGAGCAAAACCGGCTGAAAAGGCCTTTGTCAAAGTCGCTGAAGCAATCAGCAAATTTGAACCGGTTACAATGTGCGTTTCAGGCGAGCAATTCATCAACGCCAGAAATAAACTTCCCGGCCAGGTCAGAGTGATCGAAATGTCCAGCAATGATGCCTGGATGAGAGATAGCGGACCGACCTTTGTCGTTAACAATAAAGGAGATTTACGGCTGATCGACTGGGATTTCAATGCCTGGGGAGGACTCGATGAAGGCCTCTATTTTCCCTGGGATCAAGACGACCTGATTCCCCGGAAAATAGCTGAACTAGTTGGCGCTGATCGCTATAAGGCACCGCTAGTCATGGAGGGAGGTTCTATTCATGTAGACGGTGAAGGCACCCTGCTGACAACCAAAGAATGCCTTCTTAACCCGAACCGCAATCCAAAACTTTCCCGGCAGGATCTAGAAAATTACCTCAGCAGCCATCTCAACGTGCAGAAAATAATCTGGCTGCCACGGGGCTGCTATAATGACGAGACCAACGGTCATATCGACAACATCTGCTGCTTTGTCAAACCAGGAGTGGTTTTGCTTTCTTGGACCGACGACAAACAAGATCCTCAATATGAAATTTCCGGTGAAGCGCTCGCAGCACTTAAGAACGCTACCGATGCAAAGGGCAGAAAGCTGGAGATCCATACCCTAAAAATGCCCAAGCCGATACTTATTACTGCCGAAGAATGTGAAGGTGTCGATAACGTTGAAGGATCACTTCCCCGGAAGGAAGGCGATCGCCTGGCCGCCTCTTACGTCAATTTTTATATTGCCAACGGCGGGATCATAGTTCCGCAATTTGAAGACCCGGCAGACAAGCCCGCCCTGGCTAAACTGAAGCAACTCTTTCCGGATCGGGAAATAGTCGGCATCTATGCAAGAGAAATTCTATTAGGTGGCGGAAATATCCACTGCATCACCCAACAGCAGCCAAAACGGGGCTAAATCGCATTATTTCATTAGCATCGCGGACCAAATCATAATAATTGCGCGTCAAAAGAACCGTCCCCGTGACGCGTACGGGCCAAATCATAATAATTGCGCGTCAAGAGAACCGTCCCCATGACGCGCGTCCCCGTGACGCGCGGAATGCTATCAGGGCCCGGCAAACGCCCCGTCCCAGACTATCTTTCTGTACATGACAGGGTCTGTATCTCCTTCAGTGCTGAAGACCAAAATCCTGGCATTCCGATCCAGCATTAGCTGCTCCCTGGCTTCCTTCATCTTTTCATTGCGGAGCAGTTCAACCAGGATACCGGTCGTTACGGCGCCCGATTCACCCGAAATAATTCTTGAGTCGCCGCTTAAGGGATTGCCCAAAATTCTCATTCCGTTTGCAGCAATATAATCGGGGCAGGAAATAAACATTTCAGCCATATCCCGTAAAATTTCCCAGGCCATCGGGTTCGGCTCTCCACAGGCCAACCCGGCCATGATCGTATCCAGATCGCCGCTTACATTTCTGGGTTGACCGTCACCGGCGAGGGCGGACTGATAAAAACAGTCGGCCTTATTGGGTTCGACCACTACAGTAACAGGCCGCTGATCAGGAAATCTAGAAGCATAATAACCGAGTACGGCACCGGGAAGCGACCCCACTCCCGCCTGGATAAAAATATGGGTCGGTTTAACTATTCCCAGTTGGTTCAGCTGTTCCAGCGCTTCGTCTGCCATAACCGTATAACCCTGCATTACCCAGGTCGGAATATCTTTATAACCTTCCCAGGCGGTATCCTGGATGACAACCCAGCCGTTTTTCCTGGCGTTTTCCGCAGTCAGCCTGACCGTTTGATCATAGTTTACAGCGGTGATATATCCTTCGGCACCGGTCGCCGTGATATGTTCCAGGCGAATGAGAGATGAACCTTTGGGCATATTTATAACCGCCCTGTGACCGAGCTGCCGGGCAGCCCAGGCCACCCCCCGGCCATGATTTCCGTCTGTAGCCGATGTGAAGGTGATTTCCCCCAGCTTTTTTCTGACCTCAGGGGACTTGAGTTTTGTATAAGAGAGCTCTGCCAGATCGGCCTTAAGGCTTTTGGCCAGATACCTGCCGATGGCATGCCCCCCTCCCAGAACCTTAAAGGAGTTCAGGCCGAAACGGTATGATTCATCTTTGACAAAGATTCCTGATACCCCTGTATAATCGGCAAGGTTAGCCAGGCTTCTGAGAGGAGTTATTTCATATTGGGGGAAACTTTTCATAAATTGCCGGGTGGTTGATGCAGCGGTTTCGCCTAAAAAATCAATTTCGGGCCCTGCTTCGCTTTCTTTTTTTTGTCCGTAGGTGTTGGTGATCCATTTAATGCTCTCTTCCATAATTGAAGCCTCCTCACTAGAACAGGTATTGATAATTCTTGCAGACGCTGCTGAACATGCTCAGAACAGCCGGATCGGCACCCAACCCGGCTGCTTTTTCTGGGCCACCCAAACTTAGCTCAACAATTTCGCCTTCCATCCTGATTTTGATGATCTCTTTCGAAATCTCCCCGATTAATAGAAAACCGTTATTCTGGCTGTCGGCTAAGTCTTCCTCATTCCTGAAAAGGGTCAGTTTGTCCCGGTACGGCCTTCCCCCGTAAGGGCAGAAGGTGGCACAGTTGCCGCACTCGTTGCACATGCCGTCCAGGTGAAGAATCTGGTGATCAAACTTAAGCCCACTGCCTTCAACATCTTCAACCTGAACCCGGATATTAGCCCTGTTGGGACAGACTGCCACACATATCTTGCAGGCGGCATTACAATCAAAAAGAGGCAGCGGTGTGGCCTTCTTCGCGCCCCCGCCTGATTTCTTTTTTTTATGATAGGCCGGTTCCGTTAAAGACTCCCCGGCAATCTTTTTTAATTTGCTCAAATCGATAACAGCAAAATCCCGGTCCAATACCGGTTCAATTATTTCCGCCAGCTGTTTTAAACGGCTATATCCGCCGGGTTTGAGCAATGTTGTCGCTACCGTAACCGGCTGAATACCGGTCTCGATGATTTTGGCGATATTATTACGATCTGCACCGCCAGAGTAAGAGATTTTTAATTTACCATCAAACTCCGCCGCCAGCTTATAGGCCAGGTTAATGGTCAGCGCGTAAAGGGGCTTCCCGGACATGTACATCTGCTCACCGACCAGTTCTCCGCGGGTTATTTTGACCGGCAGCGTATTGGAAAGTTTTACGCCAAACTCCCTCCTGGCTGCCCCGGCCAGGACCAGGAGCCCTTCCAACATAGGTACCGCATCTTCATAGCTGAGATCGTCGGCAAAAGATTTTTCCAGCAGCCGGATGTAGGAGTAACCCATATCATCGAGCGTGTCCCTGACATACTCATAGCCCAGCAAAGTGGGGTTCAACTTAACATGCGTATGGAGCTGTTTTTCAAACATCAGGTATTTACAGATCGCTTCAATCTCCGCATGCGGGCAGCCGTGCATCGTGGACAGGGCTGTTGAATGGCAAATTGCCGGCGATATACTGTCGATGTAACCCTCATCAATCGATTTAAAGCGGCCCAGTTCATCCTTTAAAACAGCTTTACATTCCGCAAATACAGCCGTAGATGATGCATCCTTCAACCCTTCAATGAAGTGATCGACCTTGGCCGACTTAATCCCTTCAAGGTCATAACCAACGCTCATGTTGAAGATAAAAGAACGGTGATCGAGCTCAAACAGTTCTCTGCTCAGGACATGCAAAAGAAACCAGCCCTTAACATATTCTGCAAAAGCTTCTTCGATCGAAAGTTCGGTAGACCACTCGGTATTGTAACATTCATCCTCAGCATTGATACAGGGTTTGGGAAATGACAGCCGGTCTAGGACCTGGACTGTTTTCAATTCAAAAAACCGGCCCCCGGTCAGGTAGGCGGCAGCCAGGTTTTGGGCCAGCTGCGTATGCGGACCGGCGGCAGGCCCCAGGGGGCTGCTTAGTTTTTCACCGCAGAAAGTAAGGTTTTTTTCAGGCGATTCCTGAAAAAAATTCTTGACCGGGATGCCGAAAACCGCTTTTTCTTGCCGGTATTCAGCAAAGATCCAGTTTACCAGCCTGTCAAAAGGGATTACCCTCATGCGGTCGCTCATGTAAGAACCTCCTCACCGCAGGAAAAATTGTAGCGCCAATGGTTAGGTTGTCTACCGACCTTTATTCTATGGTTAGATTAAATATCCTGCCCTTTCAAAATATGACTTCGACCAGTATTTTTATCCGCCTGCAGGAGTTTGCATCTTCTTATGGAAAATTAGTCTAGCAGAAAAAATTGCTCTTTGATCCGGCAAGCTAAACCATACTGATATGTTTTATTAAGGTGGAACCGATGGCAGGGACTGTCTCTTTTCAGGTTAATGGTGAGAATCAAGAAGTCAGGTGCCCCGAAGATTTAACCCTGCTTTCATATTTGAGGGATCACCTGGGCCTGGTAGGATCTAAAAACAGTTGCAACCAGGGCCATTGCGGCAGCTGCACGGTAATTATCGACGGCAAGGCCAAAAGGGCCTGTACAATTCAGGTATCCAAACTGGCCGGGAGCAGGATCGAAACTATTGAAAACTTATCGGCAGATGGACATCTTCACCCTCTCCAGCTAGCATTTATGAAAGAAGGCGCCGTTCAGTGCGGCTTTTGCACCCCGGGCATGATCATGGCAGCGAAAGCCCTGCTTGATGCCAACCCCCACCCTGGTCCCGAAGAGATTAAACAAGCCCTCCGCTTTAACCTGTGTCGCTGCACAGGTTATGCTGCTATCATTCGGGCGGTGCAGCTCGCCGCCTCTGTCATGCGGGGCGAAGACACCGCCGCCACCGCAGTGGAAAACGGAGCAGCCGGCCGCCTCCCGCCGCAGGGAGCGGAAATCGGCTCTTCACCAATCAAAAAAGATGCCAGGCCAAAGGTGACCGGCAGCCCCCTTTACGCTGACGATATAAAATTTGCAGAGATGATTTATGGGAAGCTGCTGCTGAGCCGTTATCCATCGGCCAGAATAAAACAGATAAATTTGCAGAAAGCGCTGGCTGCACCGGGAGTAATCAGGATTTTAACCGCCGCCGATATCCCCGGCCGGAATAGCTTTGGTCTGCTCAATCCCCACCAACCGGTCCTGGCCGCTGACGTGATCAGGTATATTGGCGAACCGCTGGCAGTAGTTCTTGCCGAAAGTGAAGCGGCGGCCGCTGCCGCCCTGCCTCATATCAAAGTGGAATACGAACCCCTGCCGGGAGTTTTTTCGGCCGAAGACGGTTTAAAAGATGACGCCCCCACGGTTCACTCCGGGGGCAATTTGCTGCATCACGTCTCAGTGCGCAAAGGAAACGTAGCAGAAGCTTTTACCCGGGCTGATGTTATTGTGGAAGGCGACTACACAACGCCGATGGTGGAGCATGCCTACCTGGAACCTGAAGCGGCGGCCGCCAGGCTGGAAGATGACGGGGTGATCAGCGTCTGGACCGCCAGCCAGGGCTCCTTTGCCTTCCGGGAAATGATTGCAGCCAGCCTGAACCTGCCGGTTGAAAAAGTGAGGGTGATTTACACCCCGGCCGGAGGAGCATTTGGGGGAAAAGAAGAACCGACCGTCCAGATCCACTGTGCCCTGGGAACCATGCTGACCGGCAGGCCGGTAAAAATGGTTTTAACCCGACCCGAGTCACTGATCATGTCAACCAAGAGACACCGGGCCAGGATGCACTACCGCCACGGGGCAACCGCGGACGGCAGAATCATCGCCATGGAAGCCCGGGTGCTGCTCGATGCCGGCGCTTATGAATCCTTGAGCAAACCGGTCGTATTTCGCGCCGGGATCATCACGGCAGGCCCCTATGATATTCCCAATGTCAAAACCGATGCTTACGGTGTCTATACAAACCACCCGCCGGGAGGCGCTTTCAGGGGCTTTGGCACTACCCAGGTCACTTTCGGGGCGGAACAGCAGATGGATAAACTGGCTAAGGCTTTGGAAATGGATCCCTTTGAGCTGCGCAGGATCAACGGCCTGGCGCCGGGTAAAACAACTATTACCGGGCAGGTCATAAAAAGTGACTGCGGTTATTTGAAAGCTTTGGCCGAAGTGGAACGCTCATTAAAAGAAACCTTGCAAAAACTGCCCCGTCCGGCGCCGGGCAAAAAAATCGGCCTCGGTATCGCCGGTGCTTACAAGAATGTGGGGCTGGGGGCGGGTAAAAATGACCAGGCCGGCGCGAGCATAGCAATTGATCTCCAGGGGAGAGTGCTGCTCAAGGTGGGCGCTACTGACATGGGCCAGGGCTCCGACACCGTAATGGCCCAGATCGCCGCCCGTGAAACGGGCCTGGCCTATGAAGATTTTATTGTTATCTCCAACGATACAGCGCAGACACCTGAAGGAGGCGTTACGACCGCTTCACGTCAAACCTATATCTCCGGACATGCTGTTCTGGGTGCGGCCGGGGTATTTAACATGTCCTTCCACCGCTGCCTGGCAGAAGGGTTTAATTTAAGACCGGGCGAATATGAACCGGTTCGCGGGGGTATAAATAATCTCAATCAAAAAGATAATCGTAAATTTATTTCGTATCAGGAAATCGCGGCCGCTGCCAAAAAGGCCGGGATTACCCCGGCCGGCGAGTTTATCTATACTGCTCCCCCGACTTACCCTCTCAGGGAACGGGCAGACCATGAAGAGGGCATCCCCATCAGCAATTACGATGTTCACTTTGCCTACTGTTATGCTGCCCAGGCTGCTATCGTAGAGGTTGATGAAACTACCGGCCAGGTAAAAGTCTTAAAAGTTATCGCCGCCCAGGACCTGGGGAAGGCTATCCACCACCAAAACAGCTGCTGTCAGATCGAGGGAGCTGTTGTCATGGGTATGGGCTACGCTTTGAGTGAAGAATTTGTTTTGGAAAACGGTCATGTCATTTCTGACAACCTGGCCAAATTAAAGCTGCCCAAAATTACGGACGCCCCGGAAATGGAAATCATTTTAGTGGAAGAGGAATCAGAGGGGCCCTTTGGCGCCAAGGGAATGGGCGAACTGCCCCTTAACCCCACCGCCCCGGCCATAATCAATGCTATCCATGACGCGGTCGGGGTGCGCATCACCGATCTGCCGGCCACGCCGGCTAAAATACTGACCGCACTTATAAATAAAGGCAGGGAATGAGAAAATGCTGCTGGTCGGAAACGGAACTATCCTGACCCTCGGCCAAAAATGCCGGGTTATCGCCGGGGGTGCAGTTTTAATCGAGGACGGCACAATTATCCGGGTCGGTAAAACAGCAGAGCTGCAGGCTGCCGCCCCCGGGGCTGACTTTATCGACTGCCGTGGCAGGCTGGCCATGCCCGGTTTTACCTGTGCCCACACCCATACCTACAGCACTTTTGCCCGGGGAATGGCCCTCAGAGGCGAACAGCCGGCCAATTTCCCCCAGATCCTGGAACGCCTGTGGTGGCGGCTCGATCAGATCCTCACTCTAGAAGATATCTACTACAGCGCCCTGGTTACTTTTATCAGCTGCATTAAAAACGGTACGACCGCCTTACTCGATCACCATTCCAGTCCGGGCGCCATTAGCGGAAGCCTGGAACAGATTGCCGCCGCCGCCCGGGAAACCGGCCTCAGGGCCAACCTGTGCTACGAAGTAAGCGACCGGGACGGGGCTGAAAAAGCCCTGGCCGGTCTTGAAGAGAATGCCGCCTTCAGCAAAAAATGCCGGCGGGAGAACTCGCCGCAGATCACCGCATCCTTCGGGATGCATGCCTCCTTTACCATCGGGACTGAAACAATGGAACGTTGCGCCCGGCTGGCGCATGACCTGGACACGGGGGTGCATATCCATGCTGCGGAGAGCCGGGAAGATGTTGCCGACTGCCGGGAAAAATACGGCATCGGCGTGATTGAGCGCCTGAATCAGTATAACCTGCTCGGCGCCAAAACCCTGGCGGCCCACTGTGTCCACATTAATGAGCAGGAAATGGAACTGCTGGCCGGCACCACCACCAATGTTGCCCATAACCCCCAATCGAACATGAACAACGCGGTGGGTTGTGCCCCCGTCGGAAAGATGCTCGAACACGGGGTGGTAATTGGTATGGGAACCGACGGAATGACCACCGCGATGATCGAGGGAATGAAAACAGCCCACCTTTTCCATAAGTTCTGCCAGGACGACCCCCGGGTGGGCTGGGAAGAGGTCCCCCGGATGCAGTTTGAGAACAACACCCGCATTATGGCCAACTTCTTTCCTAACCGGCTGGGGGAACTGACCCCGGGCGCCGCCGGTGATCTGATCGTGATCGACTACGATCCGCCCACCCCCATTACCGCTGAAAATTACTACAGTCACCTGATCTTCGGCGCGGCGGGCAGAGCGGTAGACACTACCGTCGTGGCCGGAAAAATATTGATGCAAGATCAAACCCTGACCACACTGGATGAAAGGGCAGTTTATGCCCGGACCAGGGAACTGGCCGCCAGGCTTTGGAAAAGGTTTTAAGAAGGGAGCGTAGATAAGATGGCAGATAGTATCATTGGCAAGAGCCTGCCCCGGCCTGATGCCCTGGCCAAAGTAACAGGTAAAGCCAAATATGCCGGCGATTTTTTTGTTGCCGATATGCTGGTGGGAAAGATATTGAGAAGCCCCTATGCCCATGCCAGGATAAAAAATATCGATACTGCCCTGGCCGAAGCTCTGCCGGGTGTAGAGGCGGTTTTAACTTACCGCAATGTTCCCCAAAATGTTTATGCCACCGCCGGGCACCCCTACTCACTTGATCCTAAACGCGGCGATGTGGCCGATAAGACTATACTTACCGCCAAAGCCCGTTTCGTCGGGGATGAAATAGCCGCGGTGGTGGCAGTCGATGAAATAACCGCCGCCAGGGCTTTAAAACTGATCGAAGTGGAATATGAAGTGCTGGAGCCCGTTCTTTCAACAGAAGCGGCTTTGAAAGAAGGGGGGCCCCTGATCCATGAAGAGCGCGGCAGCAATATTGTCAGCTCGGCCGGCTATCATTATGGAGATCTGGAGGAAGCCATGCAGAAAGCCGACCATATATTCACAGACGAAATGGAAACAGGGATAGTGCAGCATTGTGCCCTGGAAAACCACGTCTCTTTTGCCTATCTCGATGATAACGATCGGGTGGTAATTGTATCCTCCACCCAGATACCCCATATTGCCCGGCGTATTGTCGGGCAGGCCCTGGGGATTCCCTGGGGGAAAATTAGAATAATCAAGCCGTACGTGGGGGGTGGATTTGGCGGCAAGCAGGACGCCTGCCTGGAACCGTTAAACGCGGCCATGACCATGGCTGTTGGAGGCAGGCCGGTCAAGCTGGAGCTGTCCAGGGAAGAATATATGATTGGCACCAGAACCCGTCATGCCGTCAAAATCAAGCTTGAGACGGGGGTAACAAAAGAAGGAAAACTGCTCGGCATCAGGGTTGATGCCGTTTCCAACACCGGCGCCTATGCTTCCCATGGCCATGCGATCATGGCGGCAGGAGGTTCCAAATTCAAGTTCCTCTATGCTTTTGAAGCGATCCACTATGCCCCCCGTACAGTCTACACCAACCTGCCGGTAGCAGGAGCCATGCGGGCTTACGGGTCACCGCAAATCGCCTTTGCCCTGGAATCGCATCTCGACAATATTGCCAAAGCCTTAAAGATCGACCCGATTGAGCTGCGCCGCAAAAATTTTAACCGGGTGGGTTACAAGGATCCTCAAACCGGCAATCAAATCCTGAGCTGCGGTATCCGGGAATGTGTTGATCGGGGCAAAGAGCTGATCAACTGGGATCACAAGAAAGCCCTGTTCAAAAAGGAGAATACAAAGAATGATTACCTGCGGAGAGGTTTGGGAATGGCCTGTTTCAGCTACGGGACCGGCACCTATCCCGCCGGGCTGGAGGTTGCCGGCGCCAGGATTGTCCTTAACCAGGACGGTTCGCTGCAGCTGCAGGTCGGCGCCACTGAAATTGGCCAGGGCAGCGACACTGTTTTTGCCCAGATGGCGGCTGAAACAATCGGCATCCCGTTCGATTCGGTCCATTTGGTTTCGACCCAGGATACCGACATCAGCCCCTTCGACACGGGGGCTTATGCTTCCAGGCAAACATATATCTCGGGCATGGCCGTTAAAAAAGCGGCCCTGGAAATAAAAGATAAAATCCTTGACGCCGCTGCTAAAATGAACGACATACCGCCCGCTGCCCTCGAAATCAGGGATGCTAATATTATCGTTAAAGACTCGGGTCTGGTGATCATGCCGTTGGCACAGGTAGCCCTGCAAAGCTATTATGACCGGGTTAATTCCCGGCCGATAACCGCGGATGTCTCCAGTAATGCCCGGGTTAACGCCATTTCTTTCGGTGTAACTTTCGTGGCCGTGGAGGTGGACATTAAAACCGGCCAAATCGAAATCCTGGAAATTTTCAATGTGCACGATTCCGGAACAATAATCAACCGGCAGTTGGCTGAGGGACAGGTTCACGGCGGGGTCAGCATGGCAATCGGTTATGCCCTGACCGAAGAGCTGCTCTTTGATGATCAAACCGGAAAGCCTCTCAATAACAACCTGCTTGACTACAAGCTGCCCACTATTTTGGATACTCCGTTGATCGGCTCTGATTTTGTGGAAACCTATGAACCTACCGGCCCTTATGGCAACAAATCCCATGGCGAACCACCGACCATCTCACCGGCGCCGGCTATTCGCAATGCGGTGTTCGATGCCACCGGGGTTGCTTTTAACCGCATACCGATCAGGTCGCAGGCTGCCTTTGAAAAATTTAAAGAAGCAGGCCTGATCGAAGGAGGTGAACAGGATGTACCTTGTTGAAGATTACTTTGCGGCAAAATCGGTTGAAGAAGCGCTTGACCTGCTGGCCGATAATCCGCAGCGGCACATTATTGCCGGGGGAACCGAC
>Ga0209498_1002397_pt1 | contig 11316 bp, 12 predicted proteins | sample WalLakDeSediment_FD_184131 | JGI IMG/M metagenome (GOLD analysis project Ga0209498, IMG submission 184131) | Lake sediment microbial communities from Walker lake, Nevada to study Microbial Dark Matter (Phase II) - Walker Lake 11/02/13 Deep... | ecosystem: Environmental > Aquatic > Freshwater >...
GGAACCCTCGACACCCTGCGCTGGGCCAGGAAGCGCCACGGGGTGGCCTCCCTTCTGGAGATGGACGTCACCGCCGCCCGGGAGGCCATCCGGGCCCATCGGAACCGGACCGGAAGGGGCCTCAGCTTCACGGCCTGGGTGGTGCGCTGCGTGGCCAGGGCCGCCGCCGAGCACCCCCACGTGCACGCGGTGCGAAAGGGGAGACGCCGGATGGTCCTCTTCCAGGACGTGGACGTGGCGGTGTTGGTGGAGCACCCGGTGGGGGAAGGGGAACGCCAGGAGACCCTCCCCATGCCTCACGTCATCCGGAAGGCCAACGAGAAGAGCCCCTGGGAGATCCATGACGAGCTCCGGCGAGCCCAGACCGCGGAGGTCCGGGCCGGGACGGCGGCCATCGGCGAAGGGCCCAGCCCTTGGGTCCAGGCCCTCTTCTTCCGCCTGCCTGCCGTGGCCCGGGATCTTCTCTTCTGGCGCTGGCTCTTTCGGAGCCCCGCCCGCTTGAAGAAGACCATGGGGACGGTGGTGGTGACGGCCACGGGGATGGCGGTGCCGGGAGTCCTGGGCTGGGGGATTCCGCTGTCCATCCACCCCCTGGCCATCGGAGTGGGGGGCATCACGCAGCGGGACACCCCGAATGGGAAGTCCCACATCCTGGCCCTCACCGTGGTGTTCGACCACGAAGTGACGGACGGTGCCCCGGTGGGGCGCTTCATCCACCGCCTGCACCAGCTCCTCACCCGGGCCCAGGAGCTTGCGGAATGAAGCCTCGGCGAAGCCCCGGGGAGCCGGGCGTCCCGCGCACCTGCTCCCTCCCCACGGCCCCAGGTCCGCAGGATAAGCTGCGGCCTGGAAGCGCCCACACCATGGGTCGAGTGCTCTCCTACCCCTGCTCCTCCAACTCGTCCATGGCCTCCTGGGGCGAGGCCCCGCCATAGAGGATCCGCATGAAGGCATGGTGGTACCGGGTGCACATGCTGATGCCCGCCCCGACGAGGTTGTGGACCATGGTGGGGACCAGGGCTCCACCCTCCAGGTCCAGGCTGGTCCGGTAGCGGAGCTCGCCCTCGGCCATTCCCATCTCGAAGCTGCCGAAGGCAAAGGAATGGTTGGCCCGGTTGATGGCCTCGCACACGGCGGCCCGGAGGGCCTCCGGCACCCAGATGGGGGGGCGCACGTAACAGCACACCAGACCCCTCTCCTGGTTCACCAGGACGACGCAGGCGTAGACGGTCTCCTCCCCCCGGATCTCGAACACCACCCGGGAGAGGGTCGGGTCCCTCTGATAGGCAACATCCCGTTCGTCCAGGGCCTGGCAAACCACGGACAGGAGTGGGGCGGAGGTGGATGGTGGCTCACGGTGGGGCTCCCGGAGGATGGCGTCGATGTCGAACTCGAAGGACTCCTCCTCCTCTTCTCCCTGGGAGAACGGCACCGTGGAGTCTACCTCCCCCCCGTGGTCCCCGGAATCCTCCTGCAAGGTGGGGGTCCGGGCCGGAACAGGGGTGAGGCGAGGAGGGGCCGCCTCCCGCTCAACCCAGCGGCGAACGAACTCCCGCTGGGGCTTGGTTTGGGGAGAGCCGGTGTACCAGTGCCTCCGCCTCTTGCCCTGGGACATGGTGCCGAAGAGCTCTCGGACCTGGGCCAGGGCGTCCTCCCCCGACAGGCCCTTGCGCACCAGGTAGCAGCCCACCACGGTTCCCGTCCGCCCCACCCCCCCCCAGCAGTGGAGGTAGACCCCCAGGCCGTCCTCCTCGGCAAACCCCACCCGGGCCAGGATCTCCGCCATGCGCCGGGGGGAGGGGACCTGGTGGTCCGGGATGGGCAGGCGGTGGTAGGCCACCTTCACTTCACGGGCGGCGGCCTCCTCCCTCAGTATGGGCTCGTAAGCCGAAAGCTCCTCTCGCTCCTCCGTGAGGTCGATGAACACGGAGACCCCGGAGTCCAGGATCCGTCTCAGCTTGACGCGACCCTATGACAGGGGCGGGTGAGGGTGTCAGAGGCAGGGAATGGGAGGGTGTCAGAGCCTGATGCCGAAGACCACCTGAGGCGCGAAGGTGGGAGCTGTGATCTCCTCGTCGAACCGGGGAGGCTTGTTCGTGCGGAAGAATCCGAAGCCTATGCCGGGGGCGGGATGGAGGTAGAGCCTGTCGTTAGCGAAGTTGAACGTGTACCCTACCTTCAGCTCCCCCCACAGCTCCCACCCCGGGTAGTGCGAGTCCGTCACCTTTGAATAGATCCGGTTGAAGGCGGGATAGAGTTCTGCTTCGATGCTGAGGTCTTTCCAGACGTAGCGCCTGTACCCGAGGATCAGGGTATAGGCGTTTGAGGTGAAGCTGTCGTTCGTGAAGTTCTGGAAGCAGGGACCGAAGAAGAGCTCGTGACGGTTGTCGATGCGGTAGTTCGCGTAGACCTGGTAGATCCGCGCCATGGGATAGGTGAGGCTCGTTCCAATACTCCACCGGGAACGTGGGTCCCGGTCCTGGGCCTCCAAGGGCGTCACCATTACCGTGGCGAAGGCCAGGGTCCACAAGATCTTCTTCATCATGCCGGGCATGGCATCTCCTGATCGAAGGGTAAAGGGGGGAAAAGGTGGTTCTGCCATCATTACGCCAAGTACTACGCCGAGTCCCGGTACCCCGAGGGCGCCATGCGAACCAGGACGGGCTCCGGGATGTTGCTGCACACCAGGACCAGGAGACCGGCAAGGGGCGCGAAGGTGGCTACCACTCCCGCCACCCGTGGGAATCGCCGGGAATCGGATGGGCAGACTCTGCCACTATGGGTCCAGGACCAGGGGGAGTCGGGGGAGCCGGCGGAACGGCACGGCGGCGGCGGTGGCCTGGTCCACAGTCCCAGCAGTGAAGAGGTCCAGCTCCGGGAAGAAGAAGAGCCAAGAACCGCAGAAACCGGTATGGCCCACCACCGTAGGCAGGGGCTGCAGGGGGGAGAAGAGCCGGGGGATGGTGAAACGCATCATCCCCTGGCCGTACTGGATGGGCCATCCCGGCACGGTGGGGTTCAGGTTGAACCCGAAGCCGTTCCAGTTGCCCATCATGTGCTCCAGGGTGGACCGCTCCCGGAACACCTCGCCCCGGACCAGCCCCCGGAAGAACGCCAAGAGGTCGTGGGCGGTGCTGACGAGGTCCCGGGCGGAGCGGACCGCGAGGGGGGCGTCCAGGGGCTGGTCCCCCGCCCAGGTGGTGGCGGCTCTGGGCTCGGGCCCCTCCAGCGTTCCCGGGTGGAACGTGTCCCGCAGTCCCAGAGGATCGTAGAGGAGCTCCTTGAAGACCGCCTGTAGGGGCTGGCCGGTTGCGGCCTCCATGATGGCCATGAGGAGCTGGTAGTTGGTGTCGGAGTAGCGAATCTTCGTTCGCCTGGCGTCAAGGGGCTGGGGAGGGAAGTGCGGCACCAGGTTCTCCCTGACCAGCTCTACCACTTGGTGGATGGTGAAGGCCTGGTCCTCCTCCAGCAGCCGCTCCATCAGGCTTTGCTCTCCTCTGGGCCGGTCCTCCAGGAAGTCCGGCAGGCCCGAAAGGTGCCCAAGGAGGTGCCGGAGGGTGATGAGGTCCGTGTAGTCCACGCCGTCCAGGCGGTGCAGCCCCCGGATCAGGGACTGGGGAAGGTAGGCCGACATGGGATGGCCCAGGTCCAGTACCCCCTCCTCGTGCAGCCTGTGGACCGCCGCGGCGATGAAGAGCTTCGTGACGCTGGCTGTCCAGATGGGGGTATCGGGGCGCATGGGGGTGCCATCGGGATGGGCGTCCCCCGCTGCTCCCACCCAGCGCAGGGACCCGTCCCCCTTCTCCACCGCCACCAGGGCGTGCCGGGCCCCCTTTGTGGCCAGGAGCGTCTTCAAAAACCCCTCCAGGCCCTCCTGCACCCTCGCTGTCATCTGTCTGGCCTCAGCCGACGGCGAGCAGAAGGAGCTCCTGGGGAAGCCGCTCCAGGTTGCGGACGAAGGTGTGGCATCGACCTATCGTGGCCTGGACGGTGGCGGCCGGGCGCGAGCTCGTCCTGCGATTCGACCAATCCCTTCATCGGTCCCCCCGGTGTCATAGTTTGAAGCCCAGGATGAGCTGCGGCACAAAGATGGGAGACTGGATCTCGTCCCAGAAGCCCGGCGGGGGGTTCGACTGAAAGATCCCGAAACCGATTCCCGGAGCCGGCTGGATGTACCATCGATCGTTGAAGTGGAAGCGATAGCCGACCTTTATCTCACTCCACAGCTCGAGTCCCGGGTAGTCGGACCCGGTCACGTGGGAGCGCATGTTGTTGTAGGCGGGATAGAGCTCCGCTTCCACATGGAGTCCGCGCCACACATAGTGCCGGTATCCGAGCAAGAGGGTGTAGGCCTGTGCCGTGAAGCTGGTGTGCCGGTAGTTCTGGAAACACGGTCCGAACGTGAGCTCCTGCCGGTCGCCCACGGCATAGGTCAGGTGGAGTTGGTAGATTCGCACGATGGGGTAGGTGAGGCTCGTGCCCACGCCCCAGCGGGAGGACCCCTCCTCTTCCTGGGCTTCGGCGGTGCAGAATGAGAAGGCCAGAAGAGCGAGCATGCCCAGTAGCGGCACCATGGATGCCGGGAGTTGGCTCATGAAGGGCGATCCCCTTCACGGGCTGGGGGACCGCCGGCGGGAGAGGGTGCGGCTGAGAGGCGTCCGGCCATGGGCGCTCGTTGGGTGAACAGGCAGGATCGAAACGGGATGACTCCGGCCGGAAGATAGACGGGGGTCGGGGATCCGGACAAGGAAGCGCAAGGCTGGGCGTGTCCTGGGTTCTCCTCGAGACGGCTCAGGTTGGGGCCGGCCCCACCGAGCCCCGGGAGAGCCAGGAAGGGGTAGTGCTCACCCCGGCGCCACCACGATGGTCTGGGCGACCCAATAGATGAAGGAGCCCGTCCCATGGTATTCCTCACCCGTGGGTCCAGCTTCCCTCTGGAATCGCCAGGAAGCCGCCATGGCCGGCCACTCATCCCAGGTGATCCATTGATGCGGCTCCGTCATAGAGCCTGACGACAAGATCGAGTGGCACACCACCGGAAAGGTTCTTGGCATAGACGCAGCGCAAGATCCTGGGCCCATCCCCGGGCGGGTGCCCCTCACTCAGGCCGATCATGTGGGTAGGTTTGCGGGAGAAGGAGGGAGGGGGAGGTCACTTCCGAAGGGCGAGCTTCAAGGAGCGCTTGTGGGCCGCCTCCTGGAGGAGGGCCCGCAAGGTCTTCGACCTCTCCCGCACGTCCGACGAGCCGCTGAGCTGCCACGCCGCCCCCATGGCGGCCTCCAACTCGGCACGATCGAGAACGGTGGCCGCAATGCAATAGAAGGTCTTCGAACGCCCCTCGTTGAAGCGGTCCAGCATCTCGGTGAGGAGGCGTTCCCGCCGGCGCTGGTCCGCTGCGAAGGAGTCGACCCCATGACGGCCCACGGCTGCGATGTTCTCTTCGAGGGCGGCGTAGCATGTGAAGGAGTCCCGCTCCCTGCCGGCCTCCCGATGCGCTGCCCAGCGTTCGCATGAATCGGCCTCGTGGCAGTCCCAGCAGAACTCGATACCCTTCCGCTTCAGGGCGCAGGTAATGAACGGACAGCCCGCAGCCATCCGGCTCTCGCTCTTGCATCCGCCACAACGGCTCGGGCCGTCCGTGTGGTAGCGCGGGCACAGGCGACACGATAGGCCGCAGATTCCGATTTCAGGGTGCTGAACCTTCATCTACCAAGCCTCCACAGGACCTCGGCCGGACGCCCCCCCACCGTTCAATCTATGGTACGGACCCCCGGCCTGCCCTCTTCGTCCATGGTCCGCTGCACAGACCCTCGGCGAGCCCGTTGGAGCCGTCCGAAGGAGGAGAAGCCCATGGAATCAGTGCTCCCCTGACCTGCGAACGGATCCCTCACGTCGGGCGGCACGCCCCGCTACCTGGCCCTTGGTGCCCTGGCCGGGCATCGGGGAGAGAGGTCTCCGGGGAGCGGAAGACGAGGCATCGCAAGAGACTCAGGATCAATCCTCGTCCTCCGTCTTCGGCGGGAGGGCGTCCTTCCTGAAGAGCTTCTCGGGATTGGCCAGGTCTGCTGCTGCTGCTCCTGCAAGCCCCAGGAGGTTTCCAGTGTTCAAGGAATCCGCCATGCCCGAGGGCACCACCATCAGTGCTCCCCGCTTGGCGATGCTCTCATAGAGCATGTTCATGGCCCGCAGGTTGAGGGCCACCGGGTTCTCGCGGTAGGTTTCGGCCGCCTCGATGAACTTGGAGGCGATCTCCGCTTCCGCGGTTCCCAGGATGATCCGGGCCTGCCGCTCCCGCTCCGCCTGGGCTTGGCGGGACATGGCCTCCTCCAGGCCCTTCGGTATGATCACGTCCCGAATCTCCACGGACTGAACCTGAACGCCCCAGTCGTGCATCTTTCGGTCGAGGGTCTCCTGCAGGATGCTGCCCAGCTCCTTCCGGGACTGGATGAGCTCCGCCAGGTCATGCTTGCCGATGGCATCCCGCAGGGCCGTCTGGGCGGCCAGGACCACGGCGTCCCGGTAGGCCTGGACCTCCAGGGCTGCCCGCTCGGCGTCGTAGACAACCCAGAAGGCGATGGCGTCGACGTTGACCGGGACGGTGTCCTTGGTAAGGCACGACTCCGCTCCGAAGTCCGTCGTCCGGATCCTCTGGTCGATGTGATACGGGATGCGATCCACTATGGGAATGATCCAGAACAAGCCGGGGCCCCTGAGGCCCCGGTATTTCCCCAGTCGGAGAACCACGGCCCGCTCCCACTCATCGGCATACTTCAGGGAGGAGGCGATGAAGCCACCCACCGCCGCCGCCGCCACGGGAACGACCCACGGCAGCACGGCTCCCAGGGGAAGGAGGGCTGCAAGGCCCGCAGTGGCCGCAGCCACCACCGCGCCTGCGGCGAGGGCCGGCAACGGGTACCGGGTGTCGTTGGGAGAGCCGGGGGGCGGGTTCAAGGACCGCAGGGCCGGCAGATTGTAGTTGCTCATCACGCCTCCTCGCGCTTCGGGCTATGTCGCATCTCCCGCAGGACACCCACGAGATCCTCCACCGTGGCCCCAACGGCGTGGGCGTCCTCCACGGCGACGCGGCAGATCTCCTCAATCCTTTTCTGACGCTCGATCTCAGCTTGCCGGGGAGCCTGAAGGCCGACAAACGTTCCCTCCCCGGGCCGGCTGTGCACCACCCCGAGCTTCTCGAGTTGCTGATAGGCTTTCGCCACCGTGTCCAGATGAACGCCCAGGTGGACCGCCAGCTGTCGCACCGTTGGGAGGCGCGTTCCGGGGTCCAGGATCCCTTCGATCACATGGAGCCACACGCGATCCACGATCTGCCGGTACAGCGGAGCCCTCCCGTCGTGGTCGAGGGAGAGCTCGATCATAGCCGTGTCGTCAGGGCGCTTCGATTTCATGGGAATGCCCTGCGTCCTTCCGCTGCATGATGAACGGCGGGATCCGGTGGGGCACCTCCGTGGTGCCGTGAGAGCCCCGCCGCAACTTGGGGAGAGGGGAGATGCCGCCGCAACCCTTTCCCTCAATCGTCAACCGCCGGCCGGGGTGGGAGAGACGGACACCTCCCCGGCCAGGAACTTCGGCTCTGCCCTCGGGGAGGAACCGGATTCCTCATCTCCACACACAGGGGGCTGAGACGGAGGGTTGGATCTGGTTCAGGTCTGCATCGCCCCCCCCGCCGGGCGGCAACAGAGCCCCCTGTCAGGGCCATCTGTTATCTTACGCCCAGGTACGATGGCAACCCGGGATTCGGGGTTCGCCGGGCACCGACCAGTGGGGTCGGGTGGGCTCGGCGGCCCGGCCGGGACGAGACAAGGAGGCACGCCATGAGATCCGACCTCACCGACATCACCCTGGTGGTTGACCGGAGCGGCTCAATGCAGGCGATCCGGCAAGACGCCGAGGGGGGCGTGAACGCCTTCATCCGAAAGCAGGCCGGGGAGCCAGGGCAGGCCCTCCTCACGCTGGTCCAGTTCGACACGGAGTACGAGATCGTCCACAGTGGAGTGCCCATCCAGCAGGTGCCCGAATACCATCTGGAGCCCCGGGGCTGCACGGCCCTGCTGGACGCCGTGGGGAGGGCCATCAACGAGACCGGGAAGCGGCTCTCGGACATGGAAGAAGGCCAGCGACCCGGGCTGGTGGCCTTCGTCATCACCACCGATGGCCAGGAGAACTCCAGCCGGGAGTTCGACAAGGCACAGATCAAGGAGATGATTCAGCACCAGCAGGAGAAGTACGACTGGCACTTCACCTTCCTGGGAGCCAACCAGGACGCCTTCGCCGAGGCCGGGGGGCTGGGCATCCATGCCGACAGGGCCGCCCAGTATGCGCCGAACAAGGTCTTCACTGCCTATGAGGTGTCGTCGGACAAGATCGCCCGGATGCGCCATCAGGTGCGGGAGGGAGAGCCGATCCTGGACGCCTTCACCGACGAAGAGCGGGAGAAGATGATGTAGGGGTGCCCTGGTGAGACAGGGTGCGGGTCACTGCTCCACGTCGCCCATGGCCTCCTCGGGGGGAATGCCTCCGTAGATGACCCGCATGAAGGCGGGATGGTACTGGTCCCACAGGCCAAGACCGGCACCGATGAGGTTGTGCACCAAGGTGGTGGTTAGCTGGCCCTCCCCCACGTGGATGCCGGACCGGAAGTGCAGCGCCCCGTCGGTCAGGTCCATCTCGAAGTTGCCGAAGACCAGGAGGTAGTTGGCCCGGGCAATGGCCTCGCACATGGCGGCCCGGGACGCCTCCGGCACCCAGAGGGTCGGCCGGACATAACAGCACACGAACCTCTTCTCCTCATCCGTCCACAGGACGCAGGTGAGGAGGGTCTCGTCCCCCTTCATCTGGAACCGCACACGGGAGTTGGCGTCGTCTCTTTCGTACTCGACGTCCGCTTCGTCCAGGGCCCGGCAGATGACGGGGAGTAGGGTGGCCGGTGCGAGAGGGGGGGCCTCTTCGAGCTCCCGGAGGATGGCGTCGATGTCGAACTCGAAAACGTCCTCCTCCTCCACCTCGTCCCCGGAATCATGGGCGGCGCCGGCTCCCCCTCGCTCCTCCGGAAGGTGTCCCCCAGCAAGGTGCTTCTCCGGACGCGGCTCGGGCGTCCGGGCGGCCACCACGTCGGCGGGTGCAGGCCGGAGAGCGAGGGAGTCGTGCTCGATCCAGCGACGGACGAACTCCCGCTGAGGCTCGGTCTGGGGCGAGCCCGTGTACCAGTGCTTTTTCGTCTTCCCTGGCGACATGGTTCCGAAGAGGGCTCGCACCTGGGCCAGGGCATCGTCGCCGGACAGTCCTTTGCGGACCAGGTAGCACCCCGCCACGGTACCCGTCCGCCCCACCCCGCCCCAGCAGTGCACGTAGACCGACCGGCCGTCCCCCTCGGCGGCGCAGATACAGCCCAGGATCTGAGCCATGCGGCGAATGGTGGGGACGTCGTAGTCCACGATGGACAACCGACGATAGGTCACTTTCAGCCCCCGGGCGGCAGCCTCCTCGTGCAGGACCGCTTCATACGAAGCCAGGTTCTCCGTCTCCTCGGTGAGGTCCACGAAGGTGGTGACCCCGGCGTCCAGCACGCGGCCGATCTTCGCCCGGCCCTTGGCGGGATCGGGATGGAAGGGGTATTCCCCGGCGATGACCCGGCTGCCAGGGATCCGGTAGCAGTTCGGGTGAGGCAGAAGACCCTTGTAGCTCACGGTGGTACGCTCCGATTGTGAGGTGCTCTCCGGATGTGCGAAGCCGCTCCCGGCCCGGCACCGTCATCGTACCCATAAGTATAGGCACCTGCTCTGACAGTAGGGCTGGCCCCTGGCCCGGGAAGGGGAAAGGAGGTGGCAAACTCCCCTTCGGCGGCTCGTTTGGAAGCCCTAGGGGATTTCAACACCTCTGGGGTGTTCAACTCCCGTCGGACCTTGGCCAGCATGGGGCGCAAGGGGAATTCGCCACCCTACAAGGGGTCAATTCCGATTTCGCCCGGATCGGGGTCTCGCCAGGGGAGTTTGCCACCTTGGGGGAGGACCATGGCGGCCATATGGCCCCGACGCCCGGTTCGTCGGTGAACGTCAGCTTCCCAACCTCACCCGCAGCCCGAAGGAGAGGTGGGGGTAGGCTACGATGGAGGAGATCTCCTCCTCAGCCTCCCGGATCTCCCTATCCAGATCGGCCTGGAAGGTAGGGTTGTTCCGGGCGGGACCCGACACCGTCACGGAAATGCTGGGGGATCCCGTGAGGGCTGCCCCAAGCTCCAGGAACGGCTGCACACGGCCGGAACGCTTCTGCCAGCCCAGGCCCAGATAGGGTGCGGTCTCCCTGCCCCAAACCCGGCCGTCTACGCTCCCGATTTCCGCGGCAGAGTATTCCCCGTCACCGATGTCGAAGTCCTCGAGGGGGACGGCCTGGAGGGAAATGCCTCCCGGGTACCTGTGCAGTCCCACGCTGAGGTGGAACGTGCCCCGGAAGGGGAAGAAGTCCACCATCACCCGGCTGATGGGGGACGGCGGCGAGACGGTTCCCCTCACGTCGTCCTCATCGATGTCAAACTCAACGGGAATCCAGCCCAGCCCGACCCGGAACCCGAGTCGCTCCCAGGGGGTGGCGCTGAGCTCGATTCCGATGCCGGAGGTGCCCATGGCTGCGCCGATGGCCGGTGAGCTGCGCTCCATCAGCCCTTGTCCGTGGAGGGGTGAGGCGAAGAGGAGCGTCCCAAGGGAGCCGAGGGCGAGGACGGTTAGGGCGCGGGACAGGAGGTCGGGGTTTCGCATGGACGTCCTTCTCCGGTCTGGGGGTGGTGGGTGAGATCCCTGTTCTCGGCAACGGTTCGCCTCGGAGCTACCTCACCCGAAATCCTGACGATAACGGTTCCCATGATAATGCTGGATCGAAGTCTCCCCGCCCCACATTAGGCACCATCAGGACGGCCCTCGCAAGATGACCCCACCGACAGCAACTCTCCCTCTCCGATCTCGTACCCGCGACCCGACGCGGTGAAGCGGATGGACAGGATCTCTTTGAACCGGATCAGCTTGGGGCAGCGGAAGGACCGCCCATTCGCGGTTGGCTCCCGGACATCATCCCCGCCCTGCCCGCACGATCCTGGCCGTTGTGATGATCTGACCCGTGTGTCGGGTCGCGTGCTCCCCGGCATGAAAGAGCAGGCCCAGCACCGTGGTCGGAAGCCTTGCCCGGCCGACCTCCCGCTCATCGAGAAGGGTTGCGGGCGAGGTGTGGCGGAGCTGTGTCATTGCCATTTCAAGGGCTGCGAGGGTGAAACCAAGCAATTGGGTGGCACCGGCTCGGGGCTTCCCGGGG
>Ga0209498_1002398_pt1 | contig 11311 bp, 9 predicted proteins | sample WalLakDeSediment_FD_184131 | JGI IMG/M metagenome (GOLD analysis project Ga0209498, IMG submission 184131) | Lake sediment microbial communities from Walker lake, Nevada to study Microbial Dark Matter (Phase II) - Walker Lake 11/02/13 Deep... | ecosystem: Environmental > Aquatic > Freshwater >...
CTGCCACGCCATTAGTAACCTGATTAAGGATTATCTGTTGCTGTCCATCAGCAACATCAGATGATATTTCCACACCCCTGTTAATGGGACCGGGATGAAGTATAACAATATCTTTACCACTTTTTTCAAGACGCTCCCTGTTAATTCCAAAATATTTTGAATATTCCCTTATTGATGGAAAATATTCTCTTGCTTTTCTTTCAAGCTGGATTCTTAAAATATTCAGTACATCATTTTCCTGAATGGCTTCATCGATATTGGTTATAACATCAACACCAAGGTCTTCAATAAATCTGGGAATCATAGTTGAGGGTCCGCAAAGTGAAACTTTTGCGCCCATTGTTTTGAGTCCATAAATATTTGAAAGAGCAACACGGCTATGAGCAATATCACCAACAATACAAACTTTTAACCCAGTAAGTTTCCCAAGCTTTTCTCTTATTGAATACATATCCAGCAGAGCTTGAGTTGGATGCTCGTGTATTCCATCGCCGGCATTTATAATATTTGAATTGCAAACTTTTGTTAGAAAAAGAGGCGTTCCCGCGGCAGCGTGCCGAACCACAACCATATCAACTTTCATTGCTTCGATATTCTTAATTGTGTCCTTAAGAGTTTCCCCTTTACTTACGCTGCTGGTCGAAACTGAAAAATTTATTGAATCGGCAGATAATCTTTTTTCGGCAAGTTCAAATGATATTCTTGTTCTTGTTGAGTTTTCATAAAAAAGATTGACTACTGTTTTTCCCTGAAGTGTTGGAACTTTTTTAATTGGCCTTTCAAGAACTTCTCTGAAAGTTAAAGCTGTATCAAGAATTAGCTGTATATCTTCTCTGGGAACTCCCTGTAGGCCTAGTAAATGTCTGCTGGATAATGGCATTAAATTATTCTCTCAATTTATTTTTTTTCTGCTTCAACGAGATAGATAGCATCCTCACCGTCGAATTCTTCCATTTTAACTTTAATTTCTTCGTTAAGCGATGTCGGAACATTTTTTCCTACATAATCTGCTCTGATGGGCAATTCACGATGACCTCTGTCAATAAGAATACATAATTGAATTGAACTTGGTCTTCCAAGATCCATTAATGCATTTAATGCAGAACGGACAGTTCTTCCGGTATAAAGAACGTCATCAATAACTATTATATCCTTTTCATTTATATCGAATGTTATATCGGAAACTGATACTTCCGGCTGTTTCATTCTTGTTCTGAAATCATCCCTGTAAAGAGTAACATCAAGAACACCAAAAGGCAGATCAACACCATCGATTTCTTTAATTTTCTCTTTGATCCTTTTGGCTATAAATTCTCCCCGGGTACGCATCCCTATGAGCACTAAATTGTGCGAGCCCTTGTTTTGTTCAAGAATTTCGTGGGAAATACGGGTTATAATTCGATTAAACCCTTCTTTGTCGATTATGTTTGATTTTATTTTCATAGATACAAAAAAGCCTCCTTGGACTTTTGTCCGCAGAGGTTACGTTTTATTGTTAATATTTGGGTTAAGTTCCTTTTCCATCTCTCCGGATAGATTTAAAGGTTAATAAATAAACTTTCCAAACTTAAGTGATTGGACTATTAAAGTAAAGAAGCAGAAAAAAATAAATTTGTACCATATCTCTCCGAGTTGTGAATCTCAATTCAAGATTTTTCGTACCACAACTCTCCAGAGTTGTGAAAGGTGCTGGATTTTGGGTAAATGGTAAATGGCTTGGTTAGCTGATATTGCTGAGTGATTGGTTCGGCTTTGCTCAAGTCTGAAGAACTCGTACCACAACTCTCCAGAGTTGTGAATCGGATGCGTTTGGGTGAACGGCTTGGTTAGCTGATATTGCTGAGTGATTGGTTCGGCTTTGCTCAAGTCTGGAGACTTGAGCTACGAGTATTTATTAATCTATTACCTGAAACTCGGGCCGGCAATATGTTCCATTCCATTCTTTCCAATCCCTTACCAATCCAGCATTAACCGGATTCATCAGTACATACCTTACTGTAAAATATAATTCAATATCATCACGGACTAGTCTGTCAAAACTCTCGTGCTGCCAGAATTGACCTTGTTTCATTAAAATTAAATTGGATTCTCTTGCAGTATATTTCTTTATTGAGCCGATTAAATCTCCAACAAGTTTTTCTTTGTTTAATAATTCAAATACAATATGAATGTGATTTGGCATAATACAATAACAAATGAGCTTGTATTCTTTACCATCAAAAAAGTGTATGGATGTTTTGCATATTTCTAGTATTTCCGTTTGTCTAAGATATTTTATGTTATTATTTGGATTGTCCAAAAGTAATTCATATTTCTTAAATATTTTTTTCTGTTGGGCCGGGTGTAATTTTTGATTTTCCTTTAGTTTCTCTTGTAACTGTTTTAATTCATTGGGATGAATGCTGTCATAGAGGCGGAAAGTAACAAAATAGATACCCTCATTATAATAAAGATGCGGTAGATTCCGTCTGTGAAAATGGCGTTTTAACATTGCAAGATTTTTGATTGAAAAATAAAAAAATAATTAATAAAACGTAATGGTTTCCGTAACTTTCTGTACCACAACTCTCCAGAATTGTGAAAGGAAAGCACCTGGGTGAATGATGTTGTTAGCTTGTAAAATTCTGTAATTACTTCTGCATTTCTCAAGTCTGGAATTCTCGTACCACAACTCTCCAGAATTGTGAAAGGAAAGCACCTGGGTGAATGATGTTGTTGGCTTGTAAAATTCTGTAATTACTTCTGCATTTCTCAAGTCTGGAGACTTGAGGTACGGGCTCTCCTTAATTGTGAAACCCAAGTCAAGGAATTCCATACGACAATTCTTCAGAATTGCGACCTCAAATCTTAAATTTTCTTAACTCAGCTCCCCAAAGCAGCGCGGTCTTAACTTTAAAAAAGAAGTTTCCAGGATACAAGCCCAAATATTTCATTAAAATCAACTCTATGATGATTATTACAAAACAAAGCGCCTAATTAATACAGTCAGTTATAATTGTATTTCCGGGGCATCAAAACTTTTCCAATCCTTATGAATGCGTATCCATTTCTCAGTATATGATCCAATATTTTCCCCCGATTTTGGATGATAGAGAGGAAGCAGTTTAAATATTTTATTATTTATCTCTACGTTGTTAACAGTTCCATATTTAACAAATGCAGAAAGATTAACTTTGCCGCTGTCGAACAATCTTATAAAGTGATGTAACGGCAAATCCCCAAGTGTGATGATTACCTCTGCTTTTGATTCTTCTAATTCATTAAGAATTTCTTTTATTCGCTGTTCAGTGATTAGTGACGATTTAATATTGGAAGGTAGTATACTTGACTCAGGCAGATTAAACTCACCGCAAACCCTTTTATAACGGTTTAAGGATTTTCGCTGCCCCTTGTTTGCAACTGTAAATGGAATCAGTAAATTAAACCAAACATCGGAGCGTAAGATGTTTAAGGGTTTTAAGATCTCAACATAAAAAAGTCTTCCAACACCACCATTCATTCTTTTTCCCGGATCGGATAATCTTCCTGCATCGGGCGGACAGTTAACCCTGTTAATTTTAGACATAGCTTCGAATGAATTACCTGTCCATAATATTTCAGGTTCGTTTGCAACTGCTAATGCTCTGGAAATCATTTTGCCGCTAATATCAAACCAGCTCGCATGAACGGCAGAAGCATAACTGCCGATAACAAAGAACTTCTTTGGCGATCTATCATTTTGTGTTAAAATTCTAACCTCTTCGCCAAACGGAAATTTGCCAGGGTTTTCCATAATTCCCCGTGATAATTATTGAATTGGTTTTTTACAATAATTATAGCCGAATTATTAGCTTAATCGGAAAACTGGAAATATTTTTAAGCTCTACTGAATATTTCCTGAAACCTAGTGATTTCAATTTAACCCAAATTTTCATACTTTTTGCTTTGTTTAAATTTTAGTAAAATTTTTTACTTTTTAGAATTGTTAATATTGCGTATATTTTAGTATACATTTCAATAATCATTATTAAACTAAGTACTAAAGTAAACTGAAAAACTTAATAGTTAAGCAACTATTTTCTGGCATTTACTTTGTCAAGAAATGGAATTGTCATTAAAATCAATCAATAAATAAAAGGAAAAAAGGCACTATGAACTCATTAATCAAGCAATTCTTGATATTAACGATTGCTATATTTCTTTTAGCATTCATTGGATGCGAAAAGAAAACTGAGACTCCCGAAGGAACTCAGGAAACAACTGTTGAATCAGAATCCGCACCGGTAGAAGAAACTCCTGAAGAAATAACAGAGCCCGAGGTTGAGGAGCCTGTTGTTCAAATTCCTGATCTTAAAGGTCAATGGATAGGTAAATTTGATGCAAGAAGCACTGTGCTGAATATTACAGAACAAACTGACAGCACTTTCAAGGGAAGAATCACTATCAGTTATCGTGAAGTAATAAATCAGGATGTTGCAGGAACCATTAGTCCTTCAACAATGAGGATTACAATGAGAGATTTGCTGCACAGCAGATACAAGGGCAGATACTCCGGAAAATTGTCTGAAGACGGTAAGAACTATTCAGGCACATTTACCATGGATGTAGATAAAACTCAATTATCTTTTAACTTAAATAAGAAATAACAACTAATTAAGGAAACAACAAAATGAAAAAACTAATTTATTTAACACTCTTCTTAATTGTAGGATTAACACTCGTTTCCTGCGATTCAACTGATGATCCAATAACTCCAACCCCTGATCCAAAAGGTAATATTTTCGTATCATCAGTGCCGTCCGGTGCTCAGATTTGGATCAACGGAGTAAACTCTAACAAAGTGACACCTGATACTGTTTTAAATCTCGATCCTGCTGTTTATAATGTTACATTAAAACTTCAGGATTATAATGACACAACTTTTGCAGTCAGTGTTTCAGGTAACCAAACATCTGTGGTTACTAATGTTCAGTTGGTATCCAATATTATATTAGACTCCTTCGGTCCGGTAAGATTGTGGGAAACAACTGGCACGTCAGCCGCTCAACCTAGTGGCCTTGATCTTTCTACAGGAAATGCTTACGGAATTTCGGGATCAGACAGAGATAAAGTTGACTTATACTATTTTTCAAATTCTGATGGAACGATCTTTCTTGTTCAGAGTGCAAACACTGGTTCCGGTATGACAAGGGTAACCAAATTCAGTGTTGGTTCGTCCAGCATTCTTAATGATGGTGTGGATTCACCATTACAAACAGCAGGCACCTGGACAAATAATATGGGTGATAGAGAAACAAATTATGTTTTTCTATATGATGATGATGGGCATTACTCAAAGCTAAAGATTGTAACATTTGGTGGAGGATTCACTGGTAATCCAGCATGGATTGAAGTAGAGTGGATATACAATAAAACTACTAATGACAATCGTTTCTAACCTAATAGTTTAACAATTAATTAAGCCGCAGCAATGCGGCTTTTTTTATGCTTTCCTCTAAGCAGAATTTATTATCCGTCACCCATCTTTATTTTCACTTACTTTTACTCTGGAATTTAGAATGCTTTTATCTAATTTTAACCTATAACAAATTCTTTATTTATTAAGGTGCGGTTATGAAAATGTCCGGCGGTCCTGCTTCTGTAAATGTAAAACTTCTGCTGCTTTTTTTTGCGCTGATTATTGCTGGCGGTACACTTTATTACACCCAATCCCTTGTAGCAAAATTACAGGAAAAAGAAAGACAAATAGTTGAACTTTACGCCAAAGGAATTGAATATGTTGCTAATACAACAGATCTGGATGTAGATATAACATTTCTTTTTGATAACATTATAAAACCAATTGACTTTCCATTAATACAATCCGATGCTGATAACAATGTATTTAATAAAAAGGATGTTAGAAATATTTTAATTGACTCTAATATGACCAACGAGCAATTCAAAGTTTTTATTGCAGAATTAATTTCGGAAATGGATAAAATCCATCCCCCTATCGAAGTAAAATATGATGGAATGGTTATAAATAAAATTCACTACGGTGATTCCATATTAATTACTCAGTTGAAATACTATCCGTACCTGCAAATAATTATTGCCGCCCTTTTTATAATTATTGGATACGTTGGTTTCAGCCATATTAAGAAAAGTGAACAAAGTAACATCTGGGTTGGAATGGCTAAAGAAACAGCCCATCAGTTCGGAACACCAATTTCCAGTGTAATGGGTTGGCTTGAAATGTTGAAACTAAATTATAATGATCCTGATAAAGTGAAAGACATAACAGAAGAAATAAATGATGATGTTGAAAAACTGAACAGGATCACTAACAGATTTTCAAAAATAGGTTCCAAACCAGAAATGCACAGTCATAATGTTTTTGAGCAAGCAAATAAAGTTATTAAATATTTTAACAGACGCCTGCCTCAAACAGGAAAATCTGTTGAATTATCAGTTCAAGGAAATCCGGAAGCCAAAGCTAATCTGAACGCTGAATTGTTTGAGTGGGTACTTGAAAACCTTATTAAAAATGCACTTGATGCACTTGATGGCAAAGAGGGAAAAATTGATATTAAAATTGATGAAACTAAAAAAGCTGTTGAAATTGAAGTTTCTGATAATGGTAAAGGAATTGACTTAAAACGGAGAAAAGATGTCTTCAGACCCGGATATAGTACAAAGCGCAGAGGGTGGGGTTTGGGATTAAGTCTTTCTAAACGAATAATTGAAGGTTACCACGGAGGAAAGATCTTCGTAAAAAGTTCTATTCAGGGTGAAGGAACTACTTTTAAGATTGTTCTTAAAAAATCATAAATTAAATAAAAAGACTGAACGGGCTGTGTTCTGAGGAAAAAATACTACTCCCGATTGACTTTATTACAGGTAATTATTTCCATTGCTTTGATTTTCGCTAAAAAAAGGGATGTTTTGCCCCGAAAGAAGTCATGTTAAGTGTGGCATTTACTTTGAGTATTAAGGGCTGAAATAGTTTAAGCATAGCATCCCTCCAAAAATGACACACGAACTGTCGAGAGTAAGCCCTCACTTCTCGACAGTTTCTTTTTTAAACATTCCAGCTGATTCTTTTACCCAAACTTTCATTTCCTCAAGAGAGTATATTATGCTTTTTCTATTACCAGAATAATCTACTATAAAATCATTTGAATTGTTAATTAATACTAACCTGATTCCGGAATTGTTATTTTTTTTATCCTTAAGCATACATTTAAACACTATGTCAGAATTAGTTATTTTATAATACCTTTTAATAGGTATAACTGCCGGCTGAATTTTTATCAGACGATTAAATAAATACTCGGCAGTAATAAGTTTTTCACGATAAGAGTAAAACAAGGAAGAAATAATTCCAAATATAACCGCCTCTCCATGTTTAATCTTATGATCAGAAGCAGATTCAATTCCGTGAGCAAATGTGTGCCCAAAGTTTAACACTTTTCTTAATCCGGTTACTTCTCTCTCATCATTATTAACAATTGCTGATTTTATATTTACGCATTCTGATATAATTTTAAAAATGTTATGATAATCTTCATTTATTATATTATTAAAACTTCTGTAAAAAATAGTTTTTTCTTTATCAGGTGCGATAAAAGAATATTTAATAACTTCGCCCAAACCTGACTGCAATTCCCGCACCGGTAAAGTATTTAGAAAAGAAATGTCCGTAAACACAGCCTTTGGTTGATAAAATGTACCAATAAGGTTCTTTCCGGAATTAAAATTAATACCGGTTTTACCTCCAACTGAACTATCGACCATTGACAGCAGTGTAGTAGGAATGTTGATGTAATCAATGCCCCGCATATAAATATTTGCAGCAAGGGCAGAGATGTCCCCTGTAATTCCTCCGCCAATTGAAACTAATAGAGTATCCCTTCTGCATCCGCTGTCAAACATTGACTTTAGAATTTTAACCAATTCGGTGTGAGATTTATTTTTTTCCTTCGCTGAAATTATATAAACACCGAGAATATTGGATTCGCGCTTGAGATCTTTATATAGCTTTTTCCAGTAAAGCTTGTAAACCCTGGAATCAATAACTACAAACAGGTTTTTATTTTTAAGTAATTTTGACTTTTTGAGGTGCTGAGCTAATTGATCTTTAAAAACAAAAATGGAATAACTTCCCTGACTGTGCTTAACATTAATTTTCATTTTTTATAATATCTTTTTTAATAATAGATGCTATTTTGTCAATTGTTCTGCCCACAGGGCTTGAGTCAGTATCAATAATATAATCCGATTTCTCATAATACTTCTTTCGCTCCTGAAGCAATTCATTGATACGTTGAATAAACACTTCCTTTGTCGGCTCCTCATCCCCTCGAAACAATAATGCAGGGCGGTCGCGCTTAAATCTTAATCGTTTATAAGCAGTTTCCGGTGAGGACTTAAGATAAACCAAAAAACCTGTTTCCTCAATTATCTTCAGATTTTCATCATTAGCAATGGTACCTCCTCCAAGCGCTATTATGTGCTTGTTAAGCTGTGACAATTCTTTAAGAGTTTTATTTTCCAGCAAACGGAAATACTCTTCACCTTCCTCAGCAAATAACCTGGTTATTCTCTTACCTGCTTTCTTTTCAATTACACTGTCTATATCAAGAAAATCCCATCCAAGAGTATTTGCCAGTATCGGACCAACAGTGCTTTTGCCGGCAGCCATGAATCCTGTTAAATATATAATTGACTTTTTCATAATTAGGTAATAATTGCAGAATGAATTTAAATGATTGGGATTGAAAAACAAACTATGTTAAAAATAGAAAGCAGCACCAAGCAGGAATGTTACACCATTTACATTTACTTTAGTATCGAACGTGTCGTTTAAAATAATAACCTGGGTATCCTTATAGTTAACGATGTTCTTATCATATTTATTTTTATTCTTAAACTCAGGGTCACGGAACTTCATTTCCAGTTTAAGGCCAAGATTTTGAAGTAAAACATATTCCATAGAAACCGAGACGTGCATTCCGAATGCAGTTTGACTAGATACTGTTGAAACATCTGTATCACCAAAAGTGCGAGAGAATTTTCCGAAATAAATTCCTGCACCAGCACCCATTAAAAACTTAAAATCTAAAGTTGAAAAAGGCATAAGGTAATAAACTGAAGCTTCCAGAGGTATAATTCTAAAACCGTCTTCAGTTTCAAGCCTCTGTTCATTGCTTCCTTCAAAAGCAATTAAATTTCTGCCTGTCTGTTTAGTCGTCATAAATTCGGTGCTAAGCCCAATAATAAGTGGTTCTGATAGCCTGTATCGTATTTCAAATGATGGATTTAAAACATCACTAACCTGGAACGATCTGTTACGAACTACCGGATCAGTAGAATTAGGATTCAGAAAAATCTCTGCCGAAGTTGTATAGACTATAGATGAGCTTATACTGAATTTGTTTCCGTCATACTGCGCTAGTACTGAAGGGCTTAATAATATTATAAAAGATAAAATCCGAAAAGCAAACATATTCTAATAGTTTATTATTGATGCTTTAAAATTGTATAAAACTTTAAAAAAGAAAACCCCAAAATCTATACTCAATTTGGGGGCTTACTAAAACATTAGATGATTTACTGACCAAGGAAAATATGCCTGTTATCAACAATATTGGCATTTTCTTTAAGTTTTTCGACCCATTGACTTGCATAACGTGTGCGTTTTTCCTGAAGAATAGTATTTCTGATGATGGCACTCTGGCTATCGTAAAGATTTTCATCAAAGGGTGTTCTGTTTAACACTTTGATAATGTAATAACCTCTCTGACCTTTGAATGGTTCGGAAACTTTATTGGGTTCAAGTTTAAGTGCTTTGTCAACAAATGCAAAATCTCTACCTATTCCGGGAATGTTTCCCGATGGTAAAAAACTGCCTGTCTGCTGCAACTTAACGTTATCGGCAAGGTCTGGAATTTTTTCAAACTCACCGTTAATCTTTTTAAATATATCTTCAGCTTTGGCCTTAAGCTTTTCAAATTTCTTCTCACGTAAAACAGAAGGACGAACCTGTTCTTTTACATCTTCAAACGGTTTGAAGTGTTCACCAACAACCTCCATTATCTGAACAACTAAATAGCCATTTGGCATTTTATAAGGATCACTGATGGTGTTAACACCATTCTCAAAAGCGAAATCGATCAGTCTTTTATTTGCGCCAAGTCCTGGTATAGTTGTGGTTTTAACAAACAACGGGGTTTCCTGAATTTTATATTCCAGAAGTTCAGCTTCTTTAATAAAATTATTTTTCTTTGCCAGAAACGCAAAATCAATTGCCGAAGTAAACATTCTATCGCGGGTTGTAGCTGACTGTTTAACTTGATTAACTATTCTCTCAACTACAAATTTTCTTGAAACTCTGTCAGTAACTTTTATTATATGATATCCAAAAGAGGTTTTTACCGGCATTTGTACTTCGCCAACTTTTCCGCCGAAGACGGCATTTTCAAATTCAGGAACCATCATACCCTTACCAAAATATCCAAGATCACCTCCACGCTGAGCACTTCCCGGATCCTGTGACAATTCTACAGCTGCTTGAGCAAAATCTGCTCCATCTTTCAAACGGTTATAAAGTTTATTTGCTTCTTCTAAATTGTTATCATCATCACCAAATTGATTGATTAAGATATGAGATGCTCTTGCCATAACTTCATCTGTTGGTACCGAGCCATAATATTTTATTAGCTCATATCCCTGATTAGATAAAAATGGCCCTACAACATCGCCGGCTCTGGCTTTATTTAAAGCTTCAACTACTTCAGGTGTAAGAAGTGAAACCGAAAGGGTATCTTTTGAGTAAGGGAAGTCTGAATAAATTTCAACCAATTCTTTAAAGCTTATAGTATCGCCTTCCATTCTGTTGAGGATACTTTGTAAACTGCGCTGAACCATTGATGAATCTTCTGCAGATGGCGAATTCGGGAACAGAATATAACGCAGTTTTCTTTGCGGCTGCATCTTGAATTGATTTTTATTTCTTTCGTAATACGATTTTAAATCACTCTCTTCAACGCTTACATCAGCATCCGGAATGAGATTGAGATCAAACAGAGCATAGTCAACATCTAAATTTATATTCTGGTCAATAAACTTTCTTTTTACTTCATCTTCACCAACTGTAATAGATGCAAAAATAAGGCTTTGCAGTTTTGCAGTAAGCTGGTTCTGTCTTACAAATTCTTCTGCCTGTATAAGCGGCTCTCTGTTTCTTGGATCAAATAAAGCTTCTTCATAAAGCTGCCTGTTGAAATTACCCAGTGAATCTATAAAATTTTGCTTAAGAAAATCCGGAGGATTATTGCCAAGGATAATA
>Ga0209498_1002400_pt1 | contig 11308 bp, 8 predicted proteins | sample WalLakDeSediment_FD_184131 | JGI IMG/M metagenome (GOLD analysis project Ga0209498, IMG submission 184131) | Lake sediment microbial communities from Walker lake, Nevada to study Microbial Dark Matter (Phase II) - Walker Lake 11/02/13 Deep... | ecosystem: Environmental > Aquatic > Freshwater >...
ATGCCCTCTCTGGCAGAAGAGGCTTCACAGGCCTACAAGGACATCGCTGCTGTCATGGATGTGGTCCAACAGGCCGGCATTTCCAGAAAGATAGCTATGGCTGCGCCGATGGGCGTCATCAAAGGCTGAGTTGTTCACTGCCGGCTCGTTTGACTGTCAATCTGCGAAGCTATAGAATGACCTGACCCCGTAACCGATCGCTATCAAGTTCATGAAGCTAGCCGACGAACTACTCAGAGGCGAAAGCGTCGCACTGTCGCGTGCCATCAGCCTGGTAGAGAATGATAGCAGCCAGGTGCCCGAGTTGATGAAGCGCATCGCTCCACATCTGGGCAAGGCATATTGCATAGGAGTAACCGGCCCCCCAGGGGCGGGCAAGAGCACCCTCGTAGACAAACTAACGGCGCTGCTCAGGAGACAGAGCCTGACAGTGGGGATAATCGCGGTAGACCCCACGAGCCCGTTCACCGGAGGGGCGGTATTGGGCGACCGGATCAGGATGCAGCAACACTATCTGGATGATGGGGTCTTCATCCGCAGTATGGCGACCCGGGGAAGCATGGGCGGACTGCCACAGACTGCCAGCGCTGTGATCAAGTTGCTTGACGCCGCCGGCAAGGACGTAGTCCTGGTGGAGACGGTGGGAGTGGGACAGAACGAGGTGGACGTAATGCAGACCGCCGATACAGTGCTCGTCATATTATGCCCTGAGTCGGGCGATGCCATCCAGACCATGAAGGCAGGGTTACTTGAGATCGCTGACATATTCGTGATTAACAAGGCTGACCATCCCGGTGCGGCCAACTTTGTGCGTGACATACAGTCCATGCTGAGCTTGCGGGAGCCCGGCTGGTGGGAGATACCTGTCGTGGTCACGGAAGCAGTTAACAACATCGGCATCGAAGAGCTTCATGAGCACATCAAGCTGCACCACCAGGCGCTATGTGAGACGGATCAGCTTGCACGGCGCCGCCAGCTCCGCCGCAAGTCCGATTTCATGAGAACCGTAGAACACAAGCTGACTCATAAGCTGCTCAGGGCGATCGAGGAGGACGGACAACTGAGCACCTACATTGACAGGATAGAAAAGGGAGAGATCGACCCGTATTCTGCGGCCGATGAGGTCCTTGGGTCCAGGAAGCTCCTGACCGATTGGCTGAGTCAGTGACCGGCGAACGAACATCGATGGCCAAGATCTATGATGTCATCATAGTAGGCGCTGGCCCCGCAGGTATATTCGCTAGCTTGGAACTGTGTAACACGGGCCTCGACGTTTTGCTTCTGGACAAGGGAGGCGAGATCGATGCCCGTGTCTGCCCCGTTCAGGACAGCGGTACCCGATGTGGACTCTGCTCCCCGTGTCGCCTGGTCAGTGGCTTCGGAGGTGCCGGAGCTTTCAGCGACGGCAAACTTACTCTATCCACAGAGATAGGCGGCCATCTCAAGGAACTGATCGGTCCCCAACGAACCCAGGAACTCATAGATTACGTTGATTCTGTCTACCTCAGATTTGGCGCCCCTGCCAGGGTCTACGGAGCAGGAGGAGACACGGCTGGACTGGAAAAGGAGGCAATCTCGGCCGGACTCAGGCTGGTGCCCGTCAAACTGCGACACCTGGGAACGGAGTTCTGCTACGAAACGTTGAAGGCCATGCAGGGCTATCTCTCCTCCAGGGTCGAGATAAGGCTGGGGACAACCGCCAGGAGCATCATGGTTGACGACGGCGCGCTGGCAGCAGTTGAGACCAGCAATGGCGAGAGGCTGGGTTGTCGGTATCTGATCCTGGCTCCGGGGCGGGAGGGCGCAGAATGGCTATGCAACGAAGCTAAGAGGCTGAGACTGGTCCTCAAGTCAAATCCCGTGGATGTGGGTTGCCGGGTGGAAGTGCCCATGTCGACCATGGAGAAGCTTACAGCGACGCTTTATGAGTCGAAACTGGAGTTCTACTCCCCCACCTTCGACGACCGGGTCAGGACGTTCTGCATGTGCCCCGGCGGCGAGGTGATCATGGAGTCTACAGGTGGTTCAGACCCCGTCATCACAGTCAACGGCGTCGGTTATGCCCGGCCGAAGACAACGAATACTAACTTCGCCATCCTGGTAAGCACCACCTTTACCCAGCCCTTCCATGAGCCGATTGCCTATGGTAAGTATCTGGCGAGGCTAGCCAACCTTCTGAGCGGCGGCATACTGGTGCAGAGACTTGGAGATCTGATGGACGGTCACCGTTCCACGGAGGCTCGCCTTGCAGATAGCCCGATTGAACCGAGCCTCAAGGCAGCAACTCCCGGCGACCTGAGCTTTGCCCTCCCTTATCGCTACCTTACGAGCATCAAGGAGATGCTTCAGGCAATGGACACGCTGGTGCCCGGGGTTGCTTCACGCTATACGTTGCTCTACGGGGTGGAGGTCAAATTCTACTCCAGTCAACTCCAGTTAACTCCTTGTCTGGAAACAGAGATCGACAGCATATTCGCCGCCGGCGATGGCGCCGGCGTCAGCCGCGGCCTTGTTCAAGCCTCAGCCTCCGGCATAGTGGCAGCCAGGGAGATACTGCGACGATCCGGCAAGACTAGTCCAACCATGACCCTTACCAACCTGATTTGACCCTCGCGTCTTCTCTTGGTAAACTCGTGTACCACAGGAGGTGAGATGGAACCAACCTTAAGCGTAATCAAGGCAGATATCGGGGGCTATGTCGGGCACTCGTCCAGCCACCCCGATGTGATACAGAAGGCCAGGGAGAGACTGGAACATGCCCAAAGCCGGGCACTGATCACGGATCACCGTGTTGCGGTCTGTGGTGACGACCTCCAGTTGATAATGACCCACCAAAAGGGTGAAGACAACGAGCAGATCCACAGGTTGGCCTGGGACACATTTGTGGAGTGCACCAGTGTCGCCAAAGGCTTGAAGCTCCACGGTGCCGGGCAAGACCTTCTGGCCGATGCTTTCTCGGGCAACGTCAGGGGCATGGGACCCGGGATCGCCGAGATGAAGTTTGCGGAGCGCGAAGCAGAGACCATAATCATACTCATGGCAGACAAAACCGCATCCGGTGCCTGGAACCTGCCCCTGTACAAAATGTTTGCCGACCCTTTCAATACGATTGGCCTGGTTATCGCCTCGAATATGCACTCCGGCTTCATGTTTGAGATCCACGATGTCAAGGAGAGCAAGAAGATCACCCTGAACTCGCCCGAGGAAATCTACGACATGCTCGTCTTCCTTGGCGCACCTGGCCGCTACGCCATCAAGGCGATTTACCATAAGGACAGCGGTGAGATCGCTGCCGTCTCCTCTACTGAGAGATTGTCTCTCTCGGCAGGCAGATATGTAGGCAAAGACGATCCTGTATGTATCGTTCGTTCCCAGGGCAAGTTCCCGGCTGTGGGGGAGATCCTGGAACCATTTGCCTCTCCCCACATAGTGCAGGGCTGGATGCGAGGCTCGCACCACGGCCCGCTGATGCCCGTAGCTATGCACCAGAGCAATCCTTGCCGCTTTGACGGTCCGCCGCGAGTCATCGCTGCTGGCTTTCAGATGGCTGAGGGCAAACTGGTCGGACCCCGCGACCTCTTTGACGATCCTTCCTTCGATGAAGCCCGCCATCAGGCGAACATCATGGCGGACTTTCTGCGTCGTATGGGCCCGTTCGAACCGCACCGGCTGCCCCTTGAGGAGATGGAGTACACCACCATGCCCGAGGTGCTCAAGAAGCTGGAGCCCAGATTTCAGAGCATCTAGGTTCGGGTGAGCCTCCGGAAGACGCCGAGTACTGCCGGGGACCAGAGACTTCTCTGGTCCTAGCACGGCCGGTTCCCGTCTAAGGAACCAGACATGCCCACGCTTCTCTTAGCTACTTCTAATCCGGGCAAGGCCAGAGAGTATCGGATTCTGCTGGACGCGCTTGGTTATCGGCTCACCACCCTGGCTGACGAAGGCATAGCGGAAGTCGTCGCAGAGTCGGGACATACCTACGAGGAGAACGCCCGGCTAAAGGCCCTTGCTTACTCCCGACTAAGCGGACGACTCACCCTGGCTGACGACTCGGGGTTGGAGGTGGATGCCCTTGACGGAGCGCCAGGCGTGCGATCAGCTCGCTTTGCCGGCGAGTTTGCTGCTGACTCCGATCGGGTACGCCTCCTACTGGCCAAACTGACCGACGTGCCCCCGGCCCAAAGAACGGCCCACTTCAAGTGTGTCATTGCCGTAGCTAGTCCGGAAGGTCATGCCGAGATATGCAGCGGCGAGTGCCACGGCATGATTGCCTTTGAGCCCAGGGGAGAGAGCGGTTTCGGATATGACCCCGTCTTCTTCATCCCCGATCTTGGTAAGACCATGGCTGAGCTTCCTCTGGAGATCAAGAACCAGATCAGCCATCGCGCCCGCGCCAGCCAGCAGGTGTCCGAGGTGCTGCAGCGGTTACAGCTCTGACACCCGTGTCAACTCCATTGTGCTCAACGGCCCGCGTCTCCTGGCCTGACGACCACAAATGCAAAGGCTGTTTGTCGACCCGGGCTGGCTATCCTGACCGGAATCCCGGACACCACGCCTACCCGGAACTGCCACTAGCCCTTGAGGAAGATGGCGAAAACCTCGACTATGCCCAGCGTCCCCAGCAGCACGATGATGCCGGCTATGGCTACCCCGGTCACTATGGGAGGACAGGCCCTTCGCCAATCCATCTCCAACAGCCAGGCTAGAGCGGTTGCTGTGTACACGCCAGTGATGGGCAGAGGTATGGCGACGAAGAACAAGAGCCCCCAAAAGCCATACTTATCGACCTTCGGCTTGCCTCGTCTTCTCACACTATCCAGGTACTTATCGAACAGAGGAATTCGAGACAGGACCCTGCTATAGAACAGACGGAGACCGAATAAGATGGGGAAGAACATCAGGGCGTTGGCGATGATCGTTAGGAAGAACACGAACAAGGGGTCCAGTCCGTAGCCCAGTATACCCAATGGAATGCCGCCTCTTAGCTCACTAATGGGCAGCACGGTGATGAGTAGAACCCATGCTATCTCTCTTGTCATCATATGCTTGCGGAAGAGCGACCGGCCGAAGCGAAGCACAGTTTAGCATATGCGATTGCGCTCTGCGTTCATTGCCAACCATTTGATTACGTGTTATTCTCTATCCGATGGAACTACGCGTTCCTCACGTCATTCTGGGGAAGTCTCGATGAATCCGGGCAAGCTAAGGACCTTAGAGGTCGTTCGCGCACCTCAGGACGATAACGGCAAGTAATCAAGGCAGACGCGCAGGCTACTCGGGACGAGGCAGCGACACTCACGATGAACACCAGGAGGTTATTCGGAACCAGCGGCATCCGCGGCATTGTCGACCGCGAGTTGTCGGTTGATCTCTGCAACCGGGTGGGCATGGCCATCGCCACTACGCTTCCCCCGGCTTCCACGGTCTGTATCGCTACCGACACCAGGACAAGCAGAAACACAATCAAAGAGGCCGTGAGTTCCGGCCTGCTGTCCACTGGCACAAACGTGGTTGACCTGGGCATTCTGCCCACGCCGGCGCTGGCGCTGCTCACGCGCGAGATGGACTTCGCCACCGGCATCATGATCACGGCCTCGCACAATCCCCCCGAGTTCAACGGAATCAAGCTCTTCACCACAGATGCGCTCGGGTACAGCCACGACCAGGAGTTCGAGATACAGAATGTCCTTCTCGCCGAACGGTTCCGCAAGGAGGGCAGCGGCAGTCTGAGGCAGGCGCCGGAGGCGAAACAAAGATACTTCTCGTTCATCAAGGGCAAGCTCTCCGGGCAGCGATTCGACCACAGGCTGAGGGTAGTGGTGGACCCCGGAAATGGCGCTGCCTCCGGGTTTGCCAGCGAGCTGTTCCGGCAGATGGGCCTCGATGTGATACCCCTGAACGATGAGCCAGATGGCACGTTCCCGGGGAGGAGTCCCGAGCCTAAGGAAGACACCCTGCAGGGCACGGTTGCTTTCCTGCGGCAGCATAACGCCGACCTGGCGGTCTGTTTCGATGGCGATGCGGACAGGGTCGTATTCTGCGATAGAGAAGGCTTCCTCGGCTTCAACGAGCCGATCGCCTTCATCTCCAGGCTGGCGGTGAAGAAGACAGGAAAGACGAGGGTAGCCACCACGGTGGAGACCGGGCATCTCCTGGACCTGGCCGTTAGGGACCTCGGGGCGGAGGTGGTTAGAGGCCGGGTGGGGGACGTACCCGTAGCTCACCTGGTGCAGGAGATCGATGGCGCACTGGGCGTGGAGCAGGTCGGCGTGTACATCATGCCCGAGGTGGGGTATTATCCCGACAGCATCTTCGCCTCGCTGTTCCTGCTCAGCCAGATAAGCGACGCCGCTGAGATCAGGAGCTTCTTTGCGGACCTGCCCGGATTGTACTTTGAGAAGGCGAGGATCGACTGCGCCAACGAGCTCAAGGAGCCGGTAATGGCGCGAGTCGAGGAAAACGCCGCGCATATGTTCAGGGACGGAGGCCCCATGGAGGTCGGGGCGCTGGACGGCCTGAGGTTGGAGTCCGCCGACGCCTGGGTGCTCATCCGGGCCAGCGGCACGGAGCCCATCATCAGGGTAATAGCCGAGTCAGCTTCGCAGGCACGGACCGACGAATTGATAAGCAAGGGCAGGGAGTTCGTGGCAGGCCTTGTGGAGGGCATGAGATGAGATCAGGACAGTCATCCATAAAAGCCGTATTCCTGTGCGGGGGGAGGGGCAAGAGGATGTTTCCCATTGCCGAGGACAAGTTCCTGCTCGACTTCCTGGGCAAGCCGCTGCTGGAGCACCAGATCGAGACGGCCCGGGCTGCGGGCGTAAGTCGATTCGTGATCATCACGAATCCGGACAACAGGGACAGGATCGAGAAGATAGCCGGCAAGGTCCCAGGCGCAGAGGTAGATTTCGCCCTGCAGCAGGAGTCATCAGGCATCGCCGACGCGCTCAAGAGCGCCGCGCCGCTCCTGCAGGGACGGATTCTGGTCATCAACCCCAACGATGTCTTCTCCGCCACAGCGTATACTGCCATCCTGGCTGAGGCCGAGAGAAACAGCGCCGCCTCTTACGTCCTGGGCTACCGGGTGCAGGAATACTTCCCGGGAGGTTATCTCCAGGTGAACGAGGAGAACGAACTGCTGCACATCGTGGAGAAGCCGAATCCGGGCGAGGAACCCAGCGACCTGGTCAACATCCTGATCCACTGCCACAGTAGCCCTGAGGATCTCCTGCGGCACATTGAGACCGTGCAGACAACAAGGGACGATGTCTACGAGTGTGCTCTGGACAGCATGGTGAAGGCAGGGCACAAGATCAAGGTAGTGCCCTACGACGACTTCTGGGCACCGATCAAATACCCCTGGCATATTTTCAAGGTGATGGAGCACTTCCTGGACAATGCCCAGCCCTATGTAGCCCCTTCGGCCCGCATATCCCAGAAGGCGACGGTCGAGGGCAGGGTCGTCCTCTGCGACAACGTCAGGGTGCTGGAGAACGCCGTGATTAGAGGCCCCGCCTATGTGGGGGCGAACTCGGTCATCGGCAACAACGTCCTGGTGAGAGACTACAGCCACATCGGAGCCAACTCGGTGGTCGGCTACTGCACGGAGGTGAAACACTCCTACATCGGAGATAACTGCTGGTTCCACTCCAATTATGTGGGCGATTCCATAATCGACGACGATTGCTCCCTGGGTGCAGGCACCGTGCTGGCCAACTTCCGGCTGGACGAAGGGAACATCCACCTGCTCGTCGGCGACAACCTGGTAGAAACCGGCTACGACAAGCTGGGGGCCATCCTGGGTCGGGGTTGCCGCATCGGAGTCAACGCCAGCATCATGCCGGGGATCCGGATTGGCCCCGGCTCGTTCGTGGGACCGCAGATATGCCTGCGGCAGGACCTGGCAGCCGATAAGCTGGCCCTGCCCGTCTCGCGATACCGGGTAAGCGACAGCAAAATAATGCTCGACGAGAGCAAGAGACGAGAACTACTGGACAGGTTGAAGGGATAGGGGCAAATAACACAGCGAGGTCCGGCTGCACCCGGCTCTGCTCTGATCACAACTATCAAAGCGAAGGAGGATTATGTCAGATCCAAGGCTGAGGACCATGGGCAAGCAATTCGGCCGTCGTTCCTGGGCAGAGCCCTGGAAGATCAAGATGGTGGAGCCCATCAAGATGACCACCAGGGACGAGCGACGCAAGTGTCTCAAGGAGTCCGGTTACAACACCTTCCTGCTGCGCTCGGACGACGTGTACATCGACCTGCTCACCGACAGCGGCACCAGCGCCATGAGCGACCGTCAGTGGGCGGGCATGATGCTCGGTGATGAGGCCTACGCCGGCAGCCGCAACTTCTACCACCTGGAGGAGGCGGTTCACAAATACTACGGTTACCGCCATATGGTGCCCACGCATCAGGGCCGCGGCGCCGAGCACCTGCTCAGCCGCACGTTGATAAAGCCCGGCCATTACGTGCCGGCCAACATGTATTTCACCACCACGCGGCTGCACCAGGAGCTGGCCGGGGGCACCTTCGTGGACGTGATCATCGACGAGGCCCACGACCCTGCCAACGAGCACCCCTTCAAGGGCAATGTCGACCTGCAGAAGCTGGAGGCGCTCATCAAGCGGGTGGGCGCCGAAAAGATTCCCTACGTCAGCCTGGCAGGAACCGTGAACATGGCCGGCGGCCAGCCGGTGAGCATGGCCAATGTGCGGGACCTGCGCGCACTGTGTGACCGCTATAGTATCCCCTTACACCTCGATGCCACGCGCATGATGGAGAACGCCTTCTTCATCCAGGAGCGGGAGGAAGGATATGAGAACAAGTCCATCGCCACCATCCTCAAGGAGTTCTGCAGCTTCACGGACGGCGCCTGGATGAGCGCCAAGAAGGACCACCTGGTCAATATCGGCGGCTGGCTGGCCGTGAACGACGACGACCTGTTCGACGAGTTGCGCAACCTGGTGGTGGTCTACGAAGGCCTGCACACCTACGGCGGCATGGCGGGACGGGACATGGAGGCGCTGGCCATCGGCATCGGCGAGGCGGTGCAGGACGATCATATCCGGGCCCGCGTGGAACAGGTCCGCTACCTGGGGACTCTGTTGACCGATTGGGGAATACCGATCGTGAAACCGATCGGAGGCCATGCCATCTTCCTGGACGCCAAGAGCTTCTATCCACACCTGCCCCAGAACAAGTTCCCTGCCCAGACGCTGGCCGCGGAACTGTATCTGGACTCGGGCATTCGGGGCATGGAAAGGGGCACGGTCAGTGCGGGACGGGACCCCGAGACTGGCGACCACCGCTATCCCAGCCTGGAGCTCACCCGCCTGACCATACCGCGTCGGGTGTACACGCAGGCGCACATGGACGTAGTGGCCGAGTCCGTAAAGGCGGTCTACGATGCCCGAAACGAAGCCAAAGGCCTGAAGATGGTGTACGAGCCTAAATACCTGCGCTTCTTCCAGGCACGCTTCGAGACGCTGGCCTGAGGCCGGGACGTGATATAATTGGTTTCTTACTAGCATGTGCGGCATCATAGGTTATTGCGGTCAGAAGCAGGCGGTGCCCATCGTCCTGGAGGCCCTGAGGTGCCTGGAGTACCGGGGTTATGACTCAGCGGGCGTGGCTTCGTTCTGCGACGGCCAGCTGCTGATCAGAAAGGACGCCGGCAAGGTCGACGAGGTCATCCAGAGGCACAACCTGGCGAGCCTGCCCGGCCACGTGGCCATCGGGCATACCCGGTGGGCAACCCACGGCGGAGTGACCGACTTCAACGCCCATCCCCATGCGGACTGCTCAGGCCGTCTGGCCGTAGTGCACAACGGCATCATCGAGAACAACCAGGAGCTGCGCCGGGAGCTCATCGGGGCAGGACACCGCTTCGCTTCAGAGACCGACACGGAGGTCATCCCCCATCTACTGGAGGACGAACTCAAGGCCGGCCATACGCTGGAACAGGCCGTGTTGGATACCGCCGCGAAGCTGGAGGGCTCCTATGCCTTCGTGGTCATGTCGCTGGACCATCCCGGCAAGATCATAGGCACGAGGCGGAGCAATCCCCTGATCGTGGGCCTGAACGGCCGCGACCGCTACATCAGCAGCGATGCCCTGGCCTTCTCGCGATACACCAACGAGGTGATGGGGCTGGAGGACAACGAAGTGGTGGTGCTGACGGAGGGAGGAGTCGAGTTCATCGACGCAGCAGGAAACAGGCTGACCAAACAAACCAGGACGCTCGACCAGAGCTGGGCCGAGACCGACAAGGGTGCCTACCAGCACTTCATGCTCAAGGAGATCATGGAGCAGGCCCAGGTGCTGGAGCGCATAGTCAACCAGGACAAGCAGCAGTTCACCCAGATCGCGCTGGACATCCTGCGGGCCAGGCAGGTGATCATCACAGCCTGCGGCACGTCGCGTTATGCCGCGCTGGTGGGCAGATACCTGTTCTCCCGGGTGGGCAAGAAGTTCTGCGACGTGGTCATGGCCTCGGAGTTCAGCTACTTCGCCGACTCGGTGGACAAGAGCACGGTGGTCATCGCGGTCTCCCAGAGCGGCGAGACCGCCGACGTGGTCGAGGGGGTGAAGGCCGCCAGGGCGGTGGGCGCCCAGGTCATCTCCATAGTCAACCGGCCCAACTCGATACTGACCGACCTCAGCCACCAGGTCATCTACCTCAACTGCGGCTCCGAGATAGCGGTAGCCGCCACCAAGTCCTTCCTCTCCCAGCTGGCCATATTCTACCTGCTGGCCTTCGCCATGGTTAACTCCTTTGACCAGGCTGCCGCCGATCTGGCCGGCCTGAGCGGCGAGATCAGCAAGACGCTGGACTGGAACAAGAGCGAACTGATCCAGCTCAGTCAGAAGCTGAAGGACAAGAACGACGCCTACTACATCGCCCGGGGCATCAACTTCGCCATCGCTTCAGAGGCCGCCCTCAAGCTCAAGGAGATCTCCTACATTCATGCCGAGGGCATGCCCGCCGGGGAGCTCAAGCACGGCACGCTGGCCCTGATCGAGCCCGGCACCCCGGTGCTGGTGATCTGCCCGGACGACTACACCTTTGCCGAGACCTTAAGCAACGCCATAGAAACCAAGGCGCGCGGCGCCTACGTGATCGGCGTCTCCGACCGGGAAAGCGACGTGTATGACTCCTGGATCAAAATCCCCACGGTGGACGAGTTGCTCTACCCCATGGTAGCCGTAGTGCCGCTGCAGCTCCTGGCTTACTACGTCGCTGTCAACCGCGGCTGCGACCCGGACAAGCCCCGCAACCTGGCCAAGTCCGTGACGGTGAAGT
>Ga0209498_1002401_pt1 | contig 11307 bp, 12 predicted proteins | sample WalLakDeSediment_FD_184131 | JGI IMG/M metagenome (GOLD analysis project Ga0209498, IMG submission 184131) | Lake sediment microbial communities from Walker lake, Nevada to study Microbial Dark Matter (Phase II) - Walker Lake 11/02/13 Deep... | ecosystem: Environmental > Aquatic > Freshwater >...
GAGATGGACCGAGGATACTGATTGTCGGAGGGGTTGCGGGAGGTGCTTCATGTGCCACGCGTGCAAGGCGGCTCTCGGAAAAGGCCGGGATCACCGTCTTCGAGAGAGGCCCCTATGTCTCATTCGCCAACTGCGGCCTGCCGTATTATGTGGGCGATGTGATCACAGAGGAGAAGGACCTCATCGTAGCTACCCCGGAACGGTTCAGACAGAGGTTCAACATCGATGTGCGGACACTCAGCAACGTCGTATCCATCGACAGGGAGAGAAGGGAGATAGAGGTGGAAGATCTGAGGGGATCTTCCAAGTACCGGGAGAAGTACGATGCACTGGTACTCGCACCAGGAGCGATTCCGATACGTCCTCCCTTGCCGGGCATCGATCTTCCTGGGATATTTTCTGTGCGAACAATAGAGGACAGCAGCTCAATTCGGGATTGGGTCAGCCGCCATCAGGCCAGGTCTGCAGTCATAGTCGGCGGAGGTTTCGTCGGACTGGAGATGGCCGAGAACCTGGTCCGACGCGGCGTCTCAGTGACCATTGTTGAGATGCAGAATCACGTCATGCCTGCTCTCGACTATGAGATGGCAGCACCGATACATAAGCACTTGAATTCGCATGGCGTTATCATTCATCTCCGGGATGCTGTTACCGAGATCAGGCAAGAGGAAGGCAATCGGCTGAGTGTCAACACGAAGTCGGGCAAAACGTTTGCCGCCGATCTGGTAATACTGGCCATCGGCGTACGCCCGGATGCGGCATTGGCAATGAATGCGGGCCTAGAGATTGGAGACAGGGGAGGCATCAGGGTTGATGAGCGTATGAGAACCAGCGATGAGCATGTCTGGGCTGTGGGAGACGCAGTCGAAGTCAGGGACTTCATCACTGGCGAATGGACCAGCCTTCCGCTGGGCGGCCCTGCAAACCGCCAGGGCAGAGTTGCTGCCGGTAGCATCCTTGGTCGCGATTTTGTCTTCAGAGGTGTGCAGGGTACAGCAGTCTGCGGGGTATTCGGAGTCACGATCGCCTCGACGGGGCTGACCGAGAACGCTCTCACACGTCTCGCGAAGGCGGGAAGACCGCTGGACTATGAGAAGGTCTATCTGTATCCGAACAACCACGTCGCCTACTATCCCGGATCGCAAGAAATCGCAATGAAGATCATCTTCTCCACCAGGGACGGCAGGGTGCTCGGAGCTCAGGCAGTAGGCCAGGAAGGAGTTGATAAGCGGGTAGATGTCATCGCGCTTGCCATTCAGAAGCATGCTACGGTGTTTGACCTTGAGGAAGCAGAACTGTGTTATGCTCCGCAGTACGGCGCTGCCAAAGATCCGGTCAACATAGCAGGGATGATCGCGGCAAATGCCCTCAGGGGCGATGCTCCACTCGCTCACTGGGACGGCATCAAGACTACAGATGCCATCATACTCGACGTTCGCAGCCCGAAGGAATATGCCTCTGGTCACCTGGATGGGGCGATCAACATACCGCTGGATGAACTGCGTCTGAGAAAAGACGAACTACCCAATGACAGGGAGATATGGACGTATTGTCGCGTAGGGCAGAGGTCGTACTACGCTGCGCGTCTGTTGAGACTGAATGGGTTCAAGGCCAGGAATATCTCGGGAGGAATACGTACTCATGAGAATCTATCCCAGTTGTGAACTGGGCTTGTCGTGGAGCACAGGTCGGGCAGGGTGATGGACTTGGCGTCAGACGGGAAGAAGGATCGGCTGGCGATGAAAGAGGAAGTAGGCAGTATTCGACAGCAAGGCAGTGCAAGGAGGAATAGTAGTTGATCAAGTTCAACGGAGTAAACCATCTGGCTATGGCGACCGGCGATATGGACAAGACGATGCGTTTCTGGAGAGATCTGCTGGGAATGCGGCTGGTTGCCGGGCTGGGACAACCGGGATACCGACACTATTTCTTCCAGATCTCCGAGACCGACCTGATCGCGTTCTTCGAATGGACTGGAGTCAGGCCCGTTACGGAGAAGGAGCATGGGCGCCCGGTAAGTGGGACGTTCATCTTCGACCACGTGTCTCTCGGTGTCGAGAAGGAGGAAGACCTATGGTCGCTGAAGGACAAGCTCGAGGCGGCCGGGTTCCCTGTCTCAGACGTGGTCGATCACGGGTTCATCCACTCCATCTATGCTCACGACCCTAACGGCATCCCCATAGAGTTCTCCCACAGTGTTGCCGGGGTGGACATCAGGAGATATCCCCAGATGAGGGACAAGGCACCATCACCGGTAGCGTCAGAGGGTGCCGAGCCACAGAGTGGTATCTGGCCTGAGGTTACACAGCCTACAGAGCAATCTCGGCGAGTGGTCTATCCGGGTGCCGGAAGCGAGCTCTTCCATGGCAAGATGGACACGTAGGGAAGACGGCCGGCGGTGACGTGAGGGAGAAAGCGATTTCTAGTGCTCAGATAATCGCTATTCTGCTTCCTTCAGGTCACTGAAAGCCGCGGGGATCAGCTCGGTGATTGCCGGGTGGATCTGCATGCTCCTCTGTATGACATCTATGCCGCCGCCCGATGTCATGGCATCTATCACTTCCTGGATCAGGATCGGCGCATAGGGGCCGATGATGTGAAATCCCAGTATCCGTCTGCCCTCGGCCTCCACTACCGCCTTGGCGAAGCCGTTTCTCTCCATCATGGCCTCGCCCTGGGCCACATCTGAGTACTGGGCCCTGCCCACCAGGACCTTGTGCTTCTTTCTGGCAGCCTCTTCGGTCAGGCCGACAGAAGCGATCTGTGGATGAGAGTACACAGCATGAGGAGCTGCGCTGTAGTCCATCTTTACTCTGGTGCCGTCCTGGAGTTCGTTGTAGGCGGCAAGCGATGCCTCTACGTTGGCCACATGCGTGAACATCTGCTGACCGTTGATGTCCCCCACCGCGAATATGCCCTTCTTCGTAGTCTCAAGATATTCATCGACCTTGATGAAGCCCCTCTGGTCGACCTCTACCCCGGTCTTGTCCGGAACCAGAAGGTCGGCATTCGACCTTCGTCCCACTGCCACCATAATCCTCTCAGCAGCGAACTCCCGTTCTTTCTCCGTCTTCAGGTCTTTCACGTTCACGGTAATTCCGCCAGCATTCTCTCTGCACTCCTGAGCCTGGACGCCGGTATGGATCTGCATGCGCCCGCCCAGCTCCTCTTTGAGAATTTGCGCCACCTCCGGTTCCTCGGAGAGGATAAGGCGGTCGGCCATCTCGAGCATGGTTACCTCGACACCCATCGCCGCAAGGAAGTGTCCGAACTCAACGGCGATGTATCCGCCGCCGACGATGATGATGCTCCTCGGCTTCTCGGTTATCTGGAGCAATCCCTCGTTGGTCAGGTAGTCCACATCCTCCAGCCCCTTTATGGGCGGGACGAAAGGGCGCGAGCCGGCTGCTATGAAGACCTTGTTCCCCTTGATCGTCTCGCCATTGACCTCGAGGGTGTGGTCGGCCACGAATCGCCCGGTTCCTTCGTAGTAGTCCAGATTCCTGGTTTCAGCGATGCCACGCTTCATGTGCTGACCAATAGTGCTTACAGATCTCCTCATCCTCTCCATGATGAAGCCGAAGTCGATACTCCTGACATCGGCCTCGATACCCAGCTTTTTCGCCTCCTCCATCTCGGTCACGCGGTCGGCGGCGAATATGAGCATCTTGGAGGGGATGCATCCCGTATTCGCGCATGTACCTCCCAACGGGCCTTTGTCCACCAGAGCCACGCCCAAACCCATGTGCAGGGCTTCATCGACTATGCTCATACCGCACCCGGAACCGATAACGATGACGTCGTACTTCTTCATGACTTGACCTCCTTCTGTCCGGCCTCTCCCATCTCAGGCCTTGTATCATTCCGTAACGGCACCCTGTGCCATTAGAACTCACTAATGTTATCAAAACGAAACGTACTTTGTAACTTTGGTCGCAGTCAGGGCATGTCTAAACCGGTAGAATCACAGATGTTCGATAGTTAATCTGCTTGATCTGCAGTGACGATGGCGCCAGAGAGAGACTGATGACTGCAGATCCCGGGCGGCAGACAGGAGATCAGCCGGAGTTATCTTGAAGTACCTTGAGGCGGGAATAGCCGGTGGCAGTGCCGGGTGAAAAAAGGTTCTCCAAAGTGTAAAATGAGGATGCCTGCCGGCGTGCGCGGTTGCATCGGGAGCGTGACGATATGAGGAGAGTTTACCTGGACAACGCGGCGGCTATGCCGCTTCTTCCTGAGGTGAGGGAAGCCATGCTGCCCTATCTGGGCGACGTCTTCGGCAATCCATCCTCGCTTCACGATTGGGGCGATGGTGCCCGCGAGGCGATGGAGGCGGCCCGCGAACAGGTAGCCCGGCTCATCGGCGGCAATGCCGGTGAGGTCATCTTCACGGCCGGAGGCACCGAGAGCAACAACCTGGCTGTGAAAGGGCTGGCCCTGGCGCAGCAGAAAAAGGGCAAGCATGTGGTCGTGTCGGCCATAGAACACTTCTCGGTACTGCACTCGGCGAGGACACTGTCGAAGTGGGGATTCGAGGTGAGCGAGGTCCCTGTAGACAAACACGGCGTTGTTGACCCGGACGATGTGCGCCGTAGTCTGAGGGAGGACACGGTACTGGTGTCTATCATGCATGCCAACGGAGAGGTGGGAACCCTGGAGCCGATAAGCGAGATATCCAAGGTAGCCGGGGAACGTGGTGTCCTCTTTCATGCCGACGCTGTGGCCACAACGGGCACGATTCCGGTCGATGTGAGGGAACTGGATGTAGATGCTCTGAGTCTGGCCGGGAACCAATTCTACGGCCCCAAAGGTGTGGGAGCGCTGTGGGTAAGGAAGGGTGTGCGCATCATGCCTCTTCTTGACGGCGGCATTCAGGAGGGAGGAAGGCGCGCTGGGACCGAGAATGCTCCCGCCATCGTCGGGCTGGGCAAGGCAGCGGAGTTGGCTCAGGCCCGCATGGCGGAGCGTGTGAAGCACCTGAGTGCCCTGCGAAACCGTCTGATCAAGGAGCTGCCGGAGGCAATCGAGCACGTCATTGTCACGGGTCATCCGCTGAACCGCCTTCCCGGTCATGCCAGCTTCTGTGTCGAGTTCATCGAGGGAGAGGCCATGCTCATGCTCCTCAACAGCAAAGGGATCGCCGTGTCCAGCGGCTCGGCCTGTACTTCCCGGGCGCTTAAGGCATCCCATGTGCTCATCGCAATGGGTTTTCCACACGAGATAGCCCAGGGCTCGATCCTCTTGACCCTCGCCGATGATAATACCGAGCAAGACATCGACTATGTTCTGGAGGCAATGCCGCCAGTCGTGGACAGATTGCGGCAGATGTCGCCCTTGTATGACAGGTACATCAAGACGGGCAAAGGAGGCAGTTGATATGCCGATATACAGCGAAAAGGTGATGGACCACTTCACCAACCCGCGCAATGTGGGAGAGATCGAGAATCCAGACGGCGTGGGTGAGGAGGGTAATCCCGTATGTGGAGACATGATGATCTTTTACATAAAGGTCAAGGATGACCGCCTGGAGGACGTCAAGTTCAAGACCTTCGGCTGTGGAGCTGCCATCGCCGTATCCAGCATAACCAGCGAGATGGCCAAGGGCAAGACGCTGGACGAGGCGATGAAGATCACCCCTGAGTCTGTAGCCGAGGAGTTGGAAGGCTTGCCCAAGAACAAGCTTCACTGCTCCAACCTGGGCGCTCAGGCCCTGCAGAAGGCTATACGGGACTATATGACCAAACAAGAGAAGGGAGGCTAAGAGAATGACTGATAGTGGTGAACAGATGAAGAAGACTTGTTCCTGCCCTTACTGCGATGTGGACATCGCCAGGGAGGCTCTCCCCTGGTGCCAGACATGTGGAGTGGAGGTCCTGTACTGTCCCAAATGCCAGGAGGTGATAGGACGCGATGATCGGGTCTGTCCGCATTGTGGAGCCAGCATTGAGGAAGAGGTAGCCAGGGGAGAAGGATGATATGACGGGGAGCAAGCCGGCAGAGCATATCGATGAGACACTGGACTGCATAGGCCTTTACTGCCCTATGCCGGTGTTGCAGACCAGGGAGAAGATGGACGAGATCGCTGTCGGCGGTATACTCGAGGTGCTGGCGGACGACCCTGCTGCCGAGCCGGACCTTCAGGCCTGGGCCAAGCGTGCCGGCCAGGAGATACTGGCGGTAGACAGGACCGACGAGGGACTCAGGTTTCTCATACGAAGAACTAGATAGGAGGTTCATGATGGCAAAGAAGAAGATTCTGTATGTGCAGACAAGCGGCGTCGATACCCCCAAGCGCCTTTATTCTCCGTTCGTCCTGGCTGCGACGGCAAAGGCAATGGATGTCGATGCTGCCATATACTTCCTCGGCACGGGGATCACGGTGGTCAAGAAGGGCATGGCGGAGACGGTCAAGGAGGGGCAGTTCCCGACGTTGAAGGAGGTGATGGACCAGGCGATCAAGGCCGGGGTGGAATTGCTTGTTTGTGAACAGAGCACGCAGTTGTTGAACGTGCAGAGGGGGGAGTTCATACCTGAGGCCAGGGTCGTCGGGGCCGCTACGCTCAACGACATGGTCCTTGACGCCGACGGTACTATGTGGTTCTAGGGGAGTGGTCGGGACATCTTGTCTGGCGCATGTCATCACACCGGAGAGCGAAGCGCTCAGTTGAGGCCCGGGCACTTCAGCACGGCTGTCGAGCAATCAATTATGGCTGTTCAGTTGGAGTTCTTGAGCGGCACTCCGTACTTCTACGGTCTAAATCCTGCTCAGTTGGAGTCGATAGCGAATCGCGTCTTTGAGAAGACTGCGGGCAGGGCAGAGATCATCTCGATGGAGGGTGAGGGTGCCACCGGCCTTTATTTCGTCGCCTCCGGTGTGGTCAAGGTGTTCAAGACCTCGGCCGACGGAAAGGAACAGATCCTGAGCATCGTGCGCCCCGGGGAGGCATTCAACGATGTCCCGGTGTTTGATGGAGGACCGAGTCCCGTCGGTGCTCGGGCTATGGGTCCGGTCGTTCTATACGGAATCACCAGGGATGATATGATGGCTATTCTCCTCGAGCATCCGGGTGTTGCCATCGGTGTCGTCAGGGCACTGGCAGAGAGAGTCCGCCATCTCATATCGCTGGTCGAGGATCTCTCATTCAAGCATGTTATCGGCAGGGTGGCGAAGATTCTTCTCGAGCACGTGGGAGGAGATGGAGGCCAGGGGCCAAGGCTTACTCAACAGGAGATGGCAGCCATGGCAGGTACTGCCCGTGAAGTGGTGGGCCGGTCGCTGAAGACGCTGGAAACACAGGGGGCGATCAAGCTGGACCGGCACCGGATACTGATCACGGATCAGGAAGCCCTCCAGAGGACAGTGGAGGATTCTTGAGACAAAGGTTACAGACAGGCACTCATATCATCGATAGAGTAACTACTGTGGTGAGTCAAGGATATGTCTGAAACACCTCTTATAGACGAGCAGAGGTGCGCTGGCTGTGGTCTGTGCGTAAGCGTGTGCCATCTGAACGCGCTGGTTATAGTTAGCAAAGTGGTGACCATAGTCGACGCGGTTGAATGTGATTGGTGTGCAGACTGCGAACTCGTCTGTCCTACCGGGGCAATAAGCTGTCCGTTCGAGATAGTGCTGGTTGGATCATGGAGGTCGCACAAGGACAGCGCATAGAATCAGTCACCCCCTGGTGACAGCCCCATCAAGTCACTTCTATCCTCCAGATGTCTCCTCTCCCCATGAGACAAAAGTCGCTTACAGGGAATGCCTCTGTATCTATACTATACTTGCGCTGGAGTTGCAGGTGCCATAGAGGCACCGTTGCACAGCGGAAAGGAGGCCCAAGATGATAGGTCTTCTGGAGGACGTAAAGAACAGAGAAGAAGTCTCCCTTGATGGCGAGGAACTGGATCTGCAGGGTCACGCGGTTGACGATGGGGAGGTGCCGGCGGATTGGGGCAATGCCGCGGGCAGGTCGAAGCTGGAACCGACGGATGATTCTCTAAGTATGTACTTCACCGAGGTGGGGCGTACGAAGATGCTCGCAGACGGAGAGACACGATTCCTGAGCAGGCAGATAGAGGATGAGAAGCATCTGGCCGGGCTGGAATTTGAGTTAAGTGACGAGGATGGCGGCCGGGCTGCGGCAACCGAGGTGCTGTCCGTATTGCTGGGGCGAGTAGGCGGTGCCCATGAGGTGTTTGAAACCCTCTATCGGCATCTTGATCTTCCGCTTTTCAGCCGCATATCGGAGCGGCTCCTGCACCCTGAGCTGCGGGATGCAGTAGATGACAAGATAGAGTCGCACCTATCCGCTGCGGTGGCAGAACTCACCGGTACCAGCTATGACAGAGCCGAGAAGGCCATTCTTGGTCTGTCGCTCAACAGCCGGCTCATACCGTGGAATATAGTGGATGATTTGAAGGAATTCACTTCGGTGGCGGAGTTGAGCGAAATGGCGGAGTCGCCGGAGTTTGCCGACGTACTGGAGATGCGTAGTGCTGAGATCGCCGACCACTTTGATGGGATACGAGATAGTGCGCGGCTGGCGGCCGAGCGCATGGTTCAGGCCAATCTGCGCCTGGTGGTGCGAGTGGCCAAAGGACACATGGGCTGGAGAGTGCCCATGTCCGATCTGATCCAGGAGGGCAATCTCGGACTGATGCACGCCGTTCGCAAGTTCGACCACCGCAGGGGATACAGGTTCAGCACCTACGCAGTTCCCTGGATATGGCAGGCGATCAACAGGGCAGCCAATGACCAGTCACGGGTGGTGAGACTGCCGGGCTACCTGACTGATGATCTGAACAGGCTGATGAGAGTCAGAACTGACCTGACGCAGAGGCTCGGTAGGCAGCCCACCGAGAAGGAGCTGGCCTCTGAGGCCGGCCTGCCGTCCGACAGGGTGCAGTCACTGCTCAAGCTGGGAGCCAGTGCTCCTGTCTCCTATGATACGCCTATTGGAGAGGACGGAGCCCGACTGGGTGATCTCATCGCAGACCGGGCGGCTCCGCAGCCCGCGGAAGAGACCGATGCGAAGCTGTTGAAGGAAAGGCTGAGCAGAACACTGGAGTCACTGACGCCTCGTGAGCGACGCGTTATCGAGTTGAGATTCGGTCTCGGTGACGAGCGAGGTCAAACTCTCAAGGAGGTGGGCGCGGTACTGGGGCTAACGAAGGAGCGTGTGCGGCAGATCGAGAAACAGGCCCTGGCAAAGCTACGTCATTCCAGTCACAGCCGCGAACTGATAGGGTATCTGGGGTGAATCGCGACTCAGCCTCACAGCGTAGCTCGAGCCAAGCATGTGATCTGTTGGATCGTCCAGCTTATGGAAGTGCAATGCGGGCCACGTAGGGTTGTGTCAAACTGCCCAGCCACAGGTAGCCTTCTGCTTCGTTGACGCTGGTCACAGTGTGGTAGTGTCCGGTATGGTCCTGCAGATTATGCACTACTTCTCCATCTAGGCCGATGGCAATCACCATTGCTATGGGATCGGGTTCGCTTACGCGTAGCGCCTCGGGCAAGCGCATGACTATCTTCCGCAAGAAAGGCCTGGGCAGGAGGCTGTCTATGGTCTGGTTGCGCGGGTAGATCATGGCCACCCAGAAGAGGTCCTCCCCGTTATAGCTCAGGTTGTCGGGGAAACCGGGCAGGTTCTCGATGAAGATGTCTGCCTGTCCTGCCTTCTCGCCGGTTAGCCAGTAGCGCGTTATACGGTAGCGCATAGTCTCGTTGACCAGCACATAAGCCTCGCCCGGTCCGAGCGCCACGCCGTTGGCAAACCCCAGTTCCTCCACGTGCACAACTGTCTCACCCGTGTCGGGATTCCAGGAAAGCAAGCGGCCGCTGGGCCGTGACTCAAAGAAGTCGAGGAGGTTATCGTGAAGGTCAAAGCGCGTGGAAGCGTCTGTGAACCACACCGTGCCGTCAGAGCTTATGTCCAGATCATCGACGAACATCATCCGCTCAGCGTCGACCTCGTCGGTTGCCAGGACGACCTTATGGCCCGATGCCGCTGTCGCATCGTCGATGTAGACCAGGCCGACTGAGGCGTCCGCTACATACAGCCGGTTGCCGCAGAACTGGAGTCCAAGAGGCCGTCCCACCGTGTTGACTATGGTCTCTACGGCCTCACTGCTCTGCGGAGAGAAACGCACTATTGAACCATCGGCCAGGCCGGTGTATATGAGGCCGTCCGGCCCCAGTGCTGTGTCCTCTGGGCCGTGGCCACCGGCGAGATAGTACAGATCCGCCTGTGACAGGGTGTTGTTCCTGGCAAAGGGCCCTGTCAGCCCCGGGTTCTGAGGCGGAGTCCAAGCTACAGGATCTATCGGTACCGGCCACAGAAGCAGGTAGAGAAGCAGAAGGACGACCAGTGCAACGATCACGTAACTCAATAGGCGCATGCCGGTCTCCCGTGCAGCTTATTCAACGTTCTGTGTAGAACTCGCTTGAGTATGCATGCTATAACGCCTGACATCTTTTGGCAAGTGCCTGCCAGGTCTGAATCCATTGGTCTACACCTTAGGCTTGTACGATTGTGACGAGCAGAAATGGGGGTCCAAATCGAGACTAAAGAAGGCACGTTTGGGCCACAGCTATTGACAACGTGCACACGAATGTCTTACTATCTGCTACCGAGAAAGGAGGAACAGAATGCAAGCATACTGCATGAAGTGCCGTGCCAAGAAAGAAATCAAGAACCCGAAGAGCATCGTCATGAAGAACAAGAGACCGGCAACTCAGGGCGTCTGCCCGACATGTAACACCAAAGTCTTCAGAATCGGCAAGTAGCTCCACCACACATTCTGTCGGAACTAAGAAGGGGCTGGGTGTTCTCGTTATAGAGATGCCCGGCCCCTCAGTTTTGCCGATCACACCATCCAAGTGAGTGTGCAGTTCTGGAGTCAGACACGCTCTGGACCTCTGTCTAGCTGACTTGTGACCAGCACTCACATTGAAGTGAGATCCAGTTGGGCATCGCGCCACGGGCATCGCTCCTGCGGGGAATGGCACCCGAGGTGTCAAGTCTTCGATCTGGCATTGAGCCACCTCCTGATCAAGGTGATTGCCCAGTTGTAGTGACTCGACGTGGCTGATACAAAGCAACTCCCCATTGAAGTGCTTCCCGTCCAGGAGTACCGTTTCTTCGTGAACAGCTCTTCGTTCGAGTGAGCTTCAATCGAAGTGTGCATTAGCGTATGAGACCTCTGTAGGTTGCTGACGACGGAGTCCAGGGGCTCATGCCTGTGCTCCTGAAATATGATCTCATTCAGGTCCGGAGTTGTCCTCCAGGTATAGCCGGGTGCCGG
>Ga0209498_1002402_pt1 | contig 11304 bp, 5 predicted proteins | sample WalLakDeSediment_FD_184131 | JGI IMG/M metagenome (GOLD analysis project Ga0209498, IMG submission 184131) | Lake sediment microbial communities from Walker lake, Nevada to study Microbial Dark Matter (Phase II) - Walker Lake 11/02/13 Deep... | ecosystem: Environmental > Aquatic > Freshwater >...
ATTTAAAGAGGACCTTTACCTTAAAATCCTGTTCGATTTTCCTTAGGAGTAAATAAGTATCCTCAATTAGGTGTAAGACTGATTTTTTCAATTTTTCAGTTTCCCCTTCTTTGATATTCACTTCAATGTCTTTTGCCAAAGCCCCTTCCCTTGCCTTGATCTGAGATAATCTACTGGACATCTGATGCGTAATTTCTCTGATCTTCACCACATCTCCGGTTTTTAGAGATTCTCTTAATTCTGATAAATTGGCATGCGTTACCTGAAGAATATCAGCTACAATTTCCTGTAACGTTTCTTCATCACCCATACAAAATTTCTTGAGGTCAGTAATGTCATAAACCGAAGTTTGGGAAGGAACAAGCTGTTTAATGTCGTTCTTAGCTGAGTTTTTTTTCTTTTTAAGCTTTAACAAAGCGCCAATTTTGGAAATAAGCTGTTTATCGTTGAAAGGCTTCAAAATTAACCCATTAAAACCATTGCTCTTTAATTTATCCTGTTCATCAGCAAAAACATTGGCTGTCATCGCCATTATTGGCAAAGTTTTATACTGGTCCAGGGATCTTAACCTATTTAAAACTTCAATACCACTTATTTCCGGCATCTGTAGATCCAATATGGCAAGATCAAAGTTCTTCTCCTGAAACTTTTCCTTAAATTCAATTCCCCCATGATAGACCGCCACCTTAGCCCTCTCGGATTCCAACAGCAACTTGATCAACTTTAATCCGATCACATCATCATCGACAACCAATATATTTAAACCGGCGAGTGTATACTCAGCAGATACCTCTTCTTCCTGGTCAGCGAATCCTGTAGACTCCATCGGTAAGATCACTTCCATTTTTGTGCCTTTCCCCTTAATACTTTCTGCTGAAATTTTTCCCCCTTGAAGGTCTATTAGTTTTTTGATAATTGCCAAACCCAGCCCGGTTCCACCAAATCTTCTTGTAATGGAACTATCACCCTGATTGAATTCCTCAAAAATCTGGTCCAACATTTCTTCCGACATGCCAATTCCTGTATCTTCAACATTGATATTGAGCAGGTTATCCCTATATTGGATATTTACATTAATTGAACCTTTATGGGTAAATTTAATGGCATTGCTAAGCAAATTATTCAAAATCTGATTGATGCGAAGTTGATCGCCAACCAACCACTTGTCTTGGGGAATATCAATATTCCAATGGAAGCCGACACCCTTTTCTTCCTCCTTAAAAGAATAAAAACTTTTGATGGAAAGGAACAATTTTAAGGGGTCAAAAGCTTCCTTCTCAATTTGAACTTTTCCTGCCTCAAGTTTAGAGAAATCAAGGATATCATTAACAATCCCAATGAGCGTATTGGATGCAAAACCTATCATCCCTACAAATTCCTTTTGATCTGCACTAAGGTCTGATTTTTCCAATGCCGACTGATATCCCTGAATAGCATGAAGAGGATTCCTTATCTCATGACTCATATTGGCTAAAAAATCCTGTTTTGCCTTTGCCAATTTATCTGACTCCTTTTTTGCTTCTTCCAGTCTAAGCCTATATAGGTTGGCTTTTTTGACTTCATTTAGAATACTGTTGACAAAACCCAATGACCCAATTACCCCAAAAAACACCATTACCGCAAGAACGATGGAGACATTGTAGGTAAGCTTATAAGCAGATTGGTTTTTATCATTATAATTTTCCAGTAAATCCCTCTGCATACTGGAAAGCAGTGCCTGAATTTGAGAAAACACCTCTTTGTTTTTTTCTATTAGCCGTGTTTCTAAATCAACAAAATTCCTTTGAAACCTTTGTTCATCCTCAAACATTTCCAACATAAAGCTTTTTAATGCTTCCAGAGCTCCTTCTGTAGTCTCATTCTTAGTATCTTTTGGCTCTCCCTGAAGTTCCCCTAAGTCTTTGACTATCTCCAAAAGTTCCTCCTTGTAATCAACTTCAGTCTGCGACAAAAAGGTCTTTTCCCCCTCAGTTTCATCAACACTCGATTGCTTATTTCTACCGGAAATTTCGGACATCAAATCCCTATTACCAACCCTTCCCAAAAACTGCATTTCACTGAGCTCCTGTTGTCTCTTTATCCTGGTTTCGATGTTTTTTAAGGCCTCCTCGCTGAAAGTTCTGTTGGTCAAATTATACCTCACCTCTTCCAGACCGGCAAACACAACCATCAGTTCACTGATATTGAGACTTATTTTTTCAAAACTCTCCGTGTCATTTTTATCCTGGGCATTCATTTTCAGCCAATCCAAACGGTACTTGACTCTCTTTAGGGTTTCCTCCAAGACTGAATCCTTATCTGATGTTCTTTCTGTCTTGGACATATCCAAAAGATATACGTCAGCCAATAAGCCATTGAGTTGAGTCAGTTTTTCGTTGGGTTCTGATAATTTTTCAACTGTATCCAATAGCTTGGTGATACTGAAATACGTGATTGCACTTACAGTAATTACTAAAAATACTGCCAGGATAAACCCAACCACAACTTTGCTGCCTAACTGATAAGTTTTTCTGCTTTTAAACAAGTCGTTTTGGTTTTTAAATATTTTCAGACAATTATTGTTCCATTTCAGTCAGTTGATAAAACTGTCTATGCCGTTCGGAGATCCAGATAAGGCATCCATTCCCCAGCATGTCTTTCTGCATATTCGGCAATAAAAAACCCTAAAGAAGGTTTGAAGGGCTGTGACTTTAAATGCATATTTGCCTGTTCGGGATTTTTATCGCCTTTGTAAACATTACATCTATGACAGGCAGTTACCAAATTGGTCCAATTACTTTTCCCTCCTTTTGATTTAGGAATCACGTGATCTATGGTAAGTTGCTTTTTGGAACCGCAATACTTGCATTCATGCCCATCTCTTTTAAAAATATTGGCTCTATTGAGAAGCACTCCTTTGTAGGGAATATGTCTGTAATCATTGAGCCGGATGACAGCCGGATATCTAAATTCCCTTGAAACAGTACGGATAATAAGGGATTCATAGTAAGATAAACAACTGACTTTTTCAAGAATAGACAAAACAATGGCCTTTTGAACTGTTACTACCGCAACAGGTGAATGGTCAAGATTCAAGACAAGAACACGTTTTTCCATAAACCTCTAATATAAAATCTTTGATCGGAAAAACCTGTTGTTCAAGTAGATTGTTTTAGTACTTCATTCTGTCTAGCTCTTTTTTTACATCCTTTTCCTTGATGTCCTGTCGCTTATCATGAAGCTTTTTACCCCTTGCCAAGGCAATTTCCATCTTAGCCAATCCTTTGTCATTAACAAAAATCCTTACTGGAATAATCGAAAGCCCCTTTTCTTCATATTTAGATTCCAGCTTATCCAATTCCTTTTTGTTCAGTAATAATTTCCTTTCCCGGACTGCATCATGATTGTAGCTGGATGCCATGGAATAAGGTGCTATATGCATCTGTTTTACATACAACTCGCCTCTTTTGAAATAACAGTAAGCCTCATTCAGAGAAACCTTGCCCTCACGGATAGATTTGATCTCGGTTCCGCTAAGCACCAATCCTGCGGTATATGTGTCCAGAAATTCAAATTCATATCCTGCCTTCTTGTTGCGGATATTGATGATCTTATCAAATTTATTTTTTTTCTCTTTAGACATAAGATTGAAGACCGTGGATGTTAATTTTTAGAATTGGGAACAGCGAAAACCTTAAAACCAAATTTAGAATTTAAGTCTGGCTTCAGGTACTACATCCAGTCCACAAAACTCCCCTTTAAGATATTTATAATGGGCAGCCATGGCAATCATAGCGGCGTTATCGGTGCAGTATTCAAATTTAGGTATGAATATATTCCAACCGAATTTCTCGGCCAAATCATGCAATTCAGTACGGAGACCCGAATTGGCAGAAACTCCCCCTGCGATCGCAATTTCCTTGATTTTATATTCTTTTGCGGCTTTTTTAAGTTTTTGTGTCAGCATGCTGATCAAAGTAAACTGAACCGAAGCACAAATATCGTTCAAATTCTGCTCAATGAAACCCGGGTTTTCTTTTATGTTGTCCCTCAAGAAATAAAGTACGGCAGTCTTTATTCCTGAAAAGGAAAAATTCAGCCCCGACATATCGGAAATAGGAAAACCAAAGACCTTTGGGTTCCCCTGTTTCGCAAATTTATCTATGAGAGGACCTCCGGGGTAAGGCAATCCCAACAATTTCGCGGTTTTATCGAAGGCCTCTCCTACTGCATCATCCATAGTTTCCCCAATAATTTCCATTTCCAGATAATCTTTTACCAACACCAATTGGGTATGACCACCGCTGACCGTAAGGCAAATGAATGGAAATGAAGGTTTGGGATCCTCTATGAAATGGGCCAGGATATGAGCCTGCATATGATTTACATCAATAATTGGTACTCCCAGGGCATAGGCAAATGATTTGGCAAAGGAAACTCCCACCAGTAAAGAGCCCATCAACCCCGGTCCTTTCGTAAATGCAACGGCTGATAATTCGGATTTTGGTACACCGGAAGACAGGATAGCCTCTTTAATCACAGGAACTAGATGCTGTTGGTGGGCACGGGAAGCCAATTCAGGAACCACCCCCCCATATTTTTCGTGTACTGATTGCGTGGCGACTATATTATTGAGTATTTTGCCATCAGAAATTACAGATGCGGACGTTTCATCACAAGATGACTCTATAGCCAGAATATTGATCTTCATTTCTTATTCCTTGAAAAAGAACCCCAAAGTTACGGAAAAATTGCTGAAAGCCTTAAGGCTATTCTTCAAGCTTGTCCTTTCCCTTGTCATTGGAATAATTTTAATAGCGGTAATGCTCCAGATCCCGGGAGTACAGACTTATTTTATCAAGGGATTGACCAATTATATCTCTAAGAATACCGGTTTTGAAACAAGCATTTCCAAAGTCAGGATCCGGTGGTGGGATGCCATTAGTTTGAATGACGTGGTAATTTACGACCTCCATGATAGTTTGATGGTCGATTTGGAAGAAGTTTACATTGATTTTTCAATCCAGGGACTTTTGGATAAAACAAATCCTGGTTTGGACCAAATTAAAATGGAAAAAGGAAATGTCAGATTGATTTTTCATATAAGTGAAAGCGATTTGAATATTGTAGAATTCTTTTCCAGAATCAATGATCTTATTCCGGGACAAAGAGATCCGAATAAAACCAGAGGAAAATTCAACATCGACAACATTTACTTTAAAGAGACTTCTCTTGACATATTGAATTATAAAGCCGATCCTGTTGCCTCTGGCTTTGATTACAACAATTTGAAATTCAGAAACCTTATAGCTGATGCTGATGCTTTTTATTCCAAAGGTCCGGAATTGGGAATGAAAATCAATTACCTAAGAGGTCTGGAATCCACTTCAGGCATGGTCTTTCAACAATTGAAAACAGACTTTACCTTTTCCTCAACTTTCATGGAATTCGATGATCTTTTTCTCCGTTCCAATAAAACGGAGATTAAAGACTATTTGCGTTTTGATTTCGATTCCACCCAATCTTTGTCCAATTTCAACGAAGAGGTACGTATTTTGGCCAGGCTGGATGAATCAGCCTTGGATATTCAGGATTTAAGGTACTTTTCTGACCAACTGCCCAATATTGAAGACAGGATATTTCTCAGTGGTGAAATAAAGGGAAAAGTAGCTGAATTTTCTTCTGACCAATTATTGATCAGATTTGGACAAAGAAGTGCCCTTTTCGGTAAGTTTCAGATAGACGGACTCCCCAATTTGGATGAAACTTTCTTCCAGATGACCTTGATGAATTCAGTCCTTAACAGCAATGATCTTTCTCCCTATATATCAGAGGAGGCAAGAAGGGAGATCAATAAATTTAAGGATATTCGATTTGATACTGATTTTTCAGGATATCTCCATTTTTTTACTGCTAATGGAAACTTCAGAACTGGGATTGGAAATATTATTGGCAGATTGAATTATAAATTTGAGAAAGGGGAACCTACTTTTTCGGGGAAAGTTGAACTTGAAAATGTTGATATAGGGGTTTTGCTTGAGGACCAACAAAGGTTCCAAAAAGTGACGATGACCGGGAACATCAAAGGTAATGGATTTACCATACAGTCTGCCTTATTGGAAATTGATGCTGATATTCAAAGTGCAGGTGTAAACGGATATAACTATACAAATATTAAAACAGATGCCACCTATGGTAAAGATTTATTCAGAGGGAAAATAACCGTTAATGACCCAAATCTCAAAGGAGAAGCAACAGGAGTTTTAGATGTGCGGGATGGAAAAGATTCAATCCGGTTGAATGTCAAAATTGATACGGCCTATCTCAAAGATCTTGGTTTAATGGAAAAAGAAACCTTTATCAGTGGTAAAATTGACATGGACACAAAGGGTGTAACCCTTGATGATATTGAGGGAATTGCCAGGTTCAGCGATGTGAATTTGAGTTATGAAGGAAGAAATTTATTTATTGATAATTTCTTTTTTCAATCCTTATTTACTGATGACTCCAGATTGATTTCTTTGAATTCAGACCTATTGGTTGCCGGGATTTCAGGAAAGTTTAAAGTGCAGCAATTATTGGATGATGTGGAAAATCTGAGTAAGGAATATCTGGCCATACTGACCAACTCTGAAAAGTCTCTATCCAGATTAATCAAAAAGAAACCCGAACCCTATAATATTGACATCAATTTGAATTTCATTGATATCAATCCCATTATCAACCTGTTTGAACCCAGGGCTTCCATTTCAAAAAACACCTTAATTGAAGGGGCATTCTATCAAACTCCTGACAATACCATATTGAATTTTTTCTCCAGTATTGATTCCATTTATTACAATGGTAATTTCCTTTTCAATACCAATCTGGATTTCAACACTTCTAAACTAACCGCCAATGATGATGTTTTGGCATCCTTTTATGTTTTTTCAAAAAAACAGGTTTTAAGTTCCGGATTGACCTTCAACAACATGGCTATGGAAGCTATTTGGGATGAATCAAATATTGATCTCACTTATCGACAAGACCAGCTGGAAACAGGAAGCTACGTTAGAATTAAAAATGAAATCACTATTTATCCGGACCATACAACCATCGTTTTTGAGCCTTCTGAATTAAAAATACTTGACAAAACATGGCGGTTTGACAATGAAAACCAGATTTACATTGCAAACAAAAACTTCTTATTTGATAACATTAAACTTTACAATGAAGAACAATTCATCTCCCTATCCGGTACAATTTCCCCCAACCCTGAGGATGTATTGAGCCTTGAGATTCATAAAGTCAACCTGGATTTTTTCAATACCCTGAGCACAAAAGAATTTCAGGGATATGCAAATGGTCAGTTTGGATTGAGCAATTTTTACCAAACCCTTGGAATAAATGGTCAGCTCAATATCGATGATATGTATATCAATAATTTTCTGATCGGAAATATTGAAGCGGCCACCTATTTCTCCGGTCAGAATATCAATTTGGAAATGAACAATTTCAGGGAAGGTAAAAATGTGATCTCATTAGCAGGATATTTAGGTAGCGTTGATCAGGAGCTGGCTTTAAAAGCCAAATTAAATGAAGCGGACTTATCGATTTTAGAACCATTCTTATCTGATTACCTCACCAGAATGGGAGGAACCGTTTCGGGAGACTTAATCATTGAAGGTTCAATTAACTTTCCGGTGGTTCTGGGAACCGGAAATGTTACAGCCGGCACTGTACTTATCAATTACCTAAACACTTTTTACACGATGGATGGTAATTTAATATTCAATCCCAATGAAATAAGTTTCAGGGAATTGACTTTAAGGGATGTCAACGGCAACAGGGCCAGAATGAGGGGGGGGATTTCCCATGATTATTTCAAAGATTTTATTTTGGATATCACCACTGGTCTTGAAAATTTCCAGGTTTTAAACACCACAATCAGAGATAATGAGTCATTCTACGGCACAGCATACGCCACGGGTTCATTAAATATCTTTGGGGCTGCCAATAATCTTGATATTACTGCCAATGCAACCTCGCAACCGAATACCAGGATATTTATTCCGATTGGTTCATCCAATGTACAGGCACAGGAAGAGTTTATTAACATCATCAATGTCCGGGATACCAGCAGGGTAGTTACTTTTGAAGAATCCGTAGATAAACTTGCCATCAATAATGTAAGAATGAATTTTAATCTGGATGTAACGCCTGATGCCTATGTTGAAATTCAGATTGATCCGAGAACTGGCGAAACCATTCAGGGAAAAGGCAGAGGGGTATTGAATTTATTAATTGATACCCAGGGAAATTTTTCCATGTTGGGCAACTACGAAATTACTGAAGCAAAATATAATTTCTCACTCTATAATATTATCAAGAGGGAATTTATAGTTCAGCCTGGGGGAAGGATTTCCTGGTATGGTGACCCCTATGAAGGGATAATGAATATCCGCGCATTTTACCAGGAAAGTGTTTCTTTACAGAACCTTCAAAACCTTCAGGTCGGAGCAATCGAGGATCCACAAATGAGAAGAAGATTCCCTCTTAAGGTAATAATGGATTTGAAAGGTAACCTTCTTTCACCTGATATAACCTTTAACTTTGATTTTTCAGAATTCCCAACCGAAGGAACTGTACAAACTTATATCTCTGCTTTTCAAAACCGTATTGCCAATGATGAACAGGAGAAAAACCGACAGGTCTTCTCAGTGATTATGATGAGGTCTCTTTCTCCTGAAGGCCAATTTAGCGGAGTAAGTAATATTGCCACCTCCAACCTGAGCCAATTATTATCTTCACAGCTAAACAGTTTTATTGCTCAGGTAGATCAAAACCTTGAAGTAGATATAGATTTGGCAAATTTGGATCAAAATACCTTGGAAACTTTTCAATTGAGGGTAGCCTACACATTTTTGGACGGCAGATTGCGGGTATCAAGGGATGGAGGGTTCACCGATCAACAGGGAAATGCTGACCTTAGCAGCATAGCGGGTGAATGGCATGCAGAATACTTGATTACAGATGATGGAAGATATAGAATGCGGGTATATAACAGAAACAACTTCAATACCTTTACCTCCCTTTCTTTAACCAGAAATGTGGCTACTTATGGTGTATCTATTTCTCAAAATCTCTCATTTAATTCCTTTGGTGAACTTTGGTCAAAAATAAGGAACAAGGAAAATGAAAAGTTAAGGCTAAACGATACAGATGACTTTTTAAGATATGAATTTGAAGAACAAAATGGATGGAGACCAATCCCCCTGGATAATCTGGATAATAGAGTAAGCCCTTTGGATTATTTAATCGATCAGCCTATAAAAAATATCAGAAAAGAAGATGAAGACTAAAACTTTTTTGCTTCTTCTCTATTTCTATAGCTGAAACCTTTACAAATTATATGGAAAAAGTCAGTATTTTCTGGTTTAGAAGGGACTTTAGATTGGATGACAATACAGGTCTATTCTATGCCTATACCCAGGAGGAAAATGTTCTCCCTCTATTCATTTTTGATAGGGATATCCTTGATAAGCTGGAAGACAAAAAGGATGCAAGAGTTGAGTTTATCCATTCCCAAATCAACAGATTGAATGAGGAATTAAAATCTTTTGGAAGTTCCTTACTGGTGAAATACGGTAAACCTGCCGAAATCTGGAAATCATTAATGGAAGAATATGATATTCAGACGGTTTATACCAACAGGGATTATGAGCCATATGCAAAGGAAAGAGATAATGAAGTAAAAACCCTTCTAAAACAGAAAAAAATCCAGCTTTTGGATTTCAAGGATCAGGTGATTTTTGAAAAAGATGAAATAATCAATGGCAGTGGTGAGTTTTATAAAGTCTTCACCCCTTATAGTAAAAATTGGTTGGATAAATTCAAAAATACTAACATCCAAACCCTTAGTCTGGACAAAAAAAAGAACCGATTTTTTCAAACTCCAACTTTACCCATACCTACCTTAAAAGACATAGGGTTTGAAAAAAGCGGTATCGAAATTCCTGTTCTGGAAATTGACCGGCCACTGATCCAAAAGTACGCGGAAGCCCGGAATTTTCCTTCAATCAAAGGAACAACCAGACTGGGTATACACCTACGTTTCGGTACCATCAGTGTCAGAAAACTTGCTTTGGAAGCCATGCGCTTAAGTGACACTTATTTGAATGAGCTGATCTGGAGGGAATTTTACATGATGATACTTTACCATAATCCCCAAGTGGTAAATCAGGCTTTCAAAACCCAATATGACAGGATCCCTTGGAGGAATAATGAAGGGGATTTTAAGAAATGGTGTGAAGGCCAAACCGGTTACCCTATTGTGGATGCCGGGATGCGGGAATTGAATACAACAGGTTTTATGCACAATAGGGTAAGAATGATCGTGGCCAGTTTTCTGACCAAACATCTTCTGATTGACTGGAGGTGGGGTGAGACCTATTTTGCAAAAAAATTGCTGGATTACGAGTTATCCTCCAATAATGGCGGTTGGCAATGGGCTGCAGGCACAGGTACCGATGCCCAACCCTACTTTAGGGTTTTCAATCCTGAGTCCCAAACCCAAAAATTTGATAGGGAATTGAAATATATTAAAAAATGGGTGCCGGAATATGGTACATTAGCCTATCCAAGACCAATGGTAGATCATAAATTTGCCAGAGAGAGGGCAATTGAAACATATAAAAAAGCATTAAATTCATGAATGTAGGTGATAGGGTACGATTGCTGCACGGCAATGAAGAAGGAGTGATTACCAAAATTTCTCCCGGTGGAAGAGTAGAAGTTGAAATTGAAGATGGTTTCAGGATACCGGCCATGAAAAATGAGGTGGTCGTGATTTCTTCTATTGAAAAGCAATATTTTGGAGGGGAAAAAGAAGGAAAAAAAGATTCCTTTGCATCAGGATCCTCCAATTCTAAGTTTGGAGATAACAAAGCAGTTATTATCGCCTATATACCCTTAAATGACAAGGACCACAGCATCTATCTTTGCAATAACTCTGACAGGGATTATCTGGTCATGGTATCTGAAGTATTTGGTGAAAACAGTCAAACCATCCTGGCAGATCGTTTGAATGCAAAAAGCAGTAAAAAAGTGGGAGAGAAATCCATTCAAAATTTTGAGGATTGGCCGGTCATGTTGCTGCAATTTTTCCCAATCCATTCTAAAATAGAAAAAACCGAAAAATCATTCGAAAGAAAACTGAAATTCAAAGCCTCTGTTTTTTTCAAAAGCAAGGGACTTGCCCCGATATTGGAAAAAAACGGCTATGTTTTCAAATTATCCGAAAACATCAGGGATATAGATATCAAACAGCTCAACGAGGAATTGAAT
>Ga0209498_1002403_pt1 | contig 11304 bp, 7 predicted proteins | sample WalLakDeSediment_FD_184131 | JGI IMG/M metagenome (GOLD analysis project Ga0209498, IMG submission 184131) | Lake sediment microbial communities from Walker lake, Nevada to study Microbial Dark Matter (Phase II) - Walker Lake 11/02/13 Deep... | ecosystem: Environmental > Aquatic > Freshwater >...
ATTTTTTTCCGCAGCATTTCTTATACTTCTTTCCGCTGCCGCAGGGGCAAGGTTCATTCCTGCCGATCTTCTTTCCTTCCCTTTTGACGGTCTCCTGTTTTGCCGCTGAATCCCCATGGCTGAATTGCATGGCCCGTCTCTTTGTCTTGGGCAGATCCTGCTCCGCAGGCCGCTCCTTCAAAATCCGAATCCGCGAAAGCGTCATGAGCGCTTCCTCCCGGATGCGATCCATGAGTCCTTCGAAAAGGGCGAATCCCTCCTTCTTGTACTCGCGAAGAGGATCCATCTGGCCGTAGCCCCGCAGCCCGATCCCTTCCTTCATACTCTCCATGTCTTGAAGATGGGCCACCCATTGGTTGTCGATGATTTGAAGAAGGATGTACCTTTCCAGCGACTTCAAATCCTCGGTTCCGAAGTCTTTCTCTCGCTTTTCGTGTTCCTTCCAGACCTCTTCCTTGACCTTCTCCTTGAGATCCTCGGGTTTCAAGGCGTCGAACTCATCTTCCCCCAAATCCTCCGGTCCGACTTTCGGTCTGAAACCAAAGAGCCTGGTGAGACTCTCCCTTAAACCCTGAATGTCCCAGTATTCGGGATCTTCTTTTGGATCGGTGAATTGATCCACCAGGGCGCCCACATTGTCATCCATCATCTCCCGGATGATTTCTCCAAGCGCCTCTCCTGAGAGGATCTCTTTTCTCAGGGAATAGATGATCTCCCTGTGGGTGTTCATCACATCGTCATATTCGAGCAGATGCTTCCGGATATCGAAGTTGTGAGCTTCCACCTTTTTCTGGGCGTTTTCGATAGCCCGGCTGATGATGCTATGTTCAATGGGCTCTCCCTCCTCCATTCCCAGCCGGCCCATGACCGACGAGATCCGCTCGGACCCGAAAATACGGAGCAGATCGTCCTCCAGAGAAAGATAAAACCTCGAACTGCCGGGATCCCCCTGCCTTCCTGCACGACCTCTCAACTGGTTGTCAATGCGGCGGCTTTCATGTCTTTCCGTGCCGAGGATATGTAGCCCCCCCAGGCCGACCACACCGTCCCCCAGTACAATGTCCGTCCCTCGACCCGCCATGTTGGTGGAGATCGTGACCGTCTTTGATTGCCCTGCCCGGGCAATGATCTCCGCCTCCTTCTCATGATGCTTTGCATTCAACACCGAATGAGGAATCCCCGAGCGGGCAAGCATCTTGCTCAACATTTCCGATTTCTCAATCGTAATGGTCCCCACAAGAACAGGCTGGCCTTTTTCGTAGAGCTCCTTGATCTCCTCGACTGCAGCCTTGAATTTCTCCCTCTCCGTTTTGTAAATCACGTCCGGGTAATCGGTGCGGACCATCTGCTTGTTGGTGGGCGCCACAGCCACGTCCAGCTTATAGGTGCTATTGAACTCTGCAGCTTCCGTGTCCGCCGTTCCGGTCATGCCTCCAAGCTTCTCGTACATGCGGAAAAAATTCTGAAAGGTGATCGTGGCCAGGGTTTGGTTTTCCGCTGCAACGCTCACCCCTTCTTTGGCTTCCACAGCCTGGTGCAGGCCGTCACTCCAACGCCGGCCCGGCATCATTCTTCCGGTGAACTCATCGACGATCACCACCTGCGCATCTTTGATCACGTAGTGCACGTCTTTCTCAAACAGCCAGTAAGCTTTGACCAACTGGTGGGTCGCATGGAGAAGTTCCGACGCGCGAACGTACTTTGCTTCGAGATCGCGAAGTTTTTCGTCCTTTTCCTCCTGACTCAGGCTTTGGTCCTCTCTTACCTGGTGGCTCGCTTCATCGATGTCAGGGAGCGCGAAATCACCCGTGCCGCTGCCGGAAAGGAATTTGATCCCCTTGTCCGTCATTTCCACCGCATTGCTCCGCTCATCAATGACGCAGTAAAGATCCGTATCGATCTCAGGCAGGATTTTCTGTGCACTCAGGGTGGCCTCCAGGTTGTCAATGGCTTTCTTGAGCGCCGGATGCTGGGCCAGGATATCAAGAAAAACAGGATTTTTGGGATCGCCCCGCTTGACCTTCAGAAGAAGCTCGATGCTTCTGTCGCCGTCCGTCCCGCTCTCCAGCAAGGAGCGTGATTCCTGGAGAATGGAACGGATGATCCCGCTCTGCTTTCTCTGCAGGCTGATCACCAGGGGCTTGACCTCCATGTAAGTCCTGTTCTCGCTCCGCTCCACCGGCCCGCTGATGATCAGCGGGGTCCTTGCCTCGTCGATGAGGATGCTGTCCACCTCGTCCACGATGGCATAGTGAAACTCCCGCTGAACAAAATCCCTGAAATCAAACTTCATGTTATCGCGAAGGTAGTCGAAGCCGAATTCATTGTTGGTCCCATAGGTGATGTCGCATGCATAGGCCTCTCGGCGAGCCGGATCTTCCATGCCGTGAACAATGACGCCGACGGACATTCCCAGGAACTTGTAAATGCCCCCCATCCACTCCGCGTCCCTCCCGGCCAGATAGTCATTCACCGTCACCAGGTGGACGCCTCGACCGGTCAGGGCATTGAGATAAAGAGGAAGCGTGGCGGCCAGCGTTTTTCCTTCACCGGTTTTCATCTCGGCGATTTTGCCTTCGTGAAGGACGACGCCGCCCACCAGTTGCACGTCGAAGTGGCGCATGCCGAGGATTCTCATAGAGGCCTCGCGCACGGCTGCGAAGGCTTCGGGAAGAAGGTCGTCGAGGGGCTCTCCCCTGGAAAGCCTTTCCTTGAATTCAGCGGTTTTTCCCTTGAGTTCCCCATCCGCTAGGGACTGGAAATGGGGCTCCAGGGCGTTGATCCTTTCCACGAGCGGCGCCATCCGCTTCATTTCCCGCTCGTTCTTGCTCCCGAATATCCCTTTGATCAGATTCCCAAACATTGTTTTCACTCAACTCCCAAAAAAAGATTCAGGTTCCGGTTCACCCGGAAAAACCTGACAGGTTCTTATAACAAAAAATGCATTATATGAAAATGCGGCTGGAAATGGAATGAGAGAGCCTCAGTTGAGGATGTAACGGAGAGGATTGACCGGCACACCGTTGAGGTGAACTTCATAGTGAAGGTGAGGACCCGTGGTACGACCCGTGTTGCCTACCAGAGCCATCTCTTGCCCTCGCTCGACGCTCTGTCCTTTCTTGACCAAGACCTTGTCCAAGTGGGCATACCGGGATATGAGACCGTAACCGTGATTGATGACAAGCATCTTCCCGTAACCTGCATCGGTTTCAATGGATCTCACGACCCCGTTGGCGGGAGCTATGATGGGAGAACCCCTCTTGTTGCAGATATCGATGCCCTTGTGAAATTCCCTCTCATCCGTGAAGGGAGATAAGCGGTATCCGAACTCGGAACTGATCCATCCTTTGGTCGGCCAGATGGAAGGGGTGGACGCGAGGAGCGATTTCTGCTTGTTGAGGTAAGAAATAAGCTCGGTTCTTTCAAGCAGTTGCACCGATATCTCGGCATCAATCTCGTCCAGGGATTTGTGCATGGAGCGGACCATTTTTTTATTCAGCTTTTCAGCGGCGGCACGGGAACTCGAGCTTGCGGGATCCGACCCCCCCATACCCACAAAGTGGGGATTCGCCCGTGTCGGTTCCAGATTCACCATGGTCCTCAGCTTCTTGTCAAATTCGTTGAGCTCCGTCAATTTCTTCTGAATGATACTGATCTTTTCGGTCAGCGAGGCAATTTGCTCCTGATGCCTGGAGTTTTCCTTTTGAAGAAAAGCGAGTCGGGGAATGTCCGTTTTCACGGAACGGTAATCTTTGACGATCCACGCCAGCAAAAGCCCTGTGCAGATCAAAAGCGGAAAAACCAGCAGAAGCAGGATTTTCGGAACGTTGAGCTGTCTAACCCGTTTGGCCCCTTCCGGAAGAATCACGATGTTGATCTTCTTCAATGCCAATGGCTCCTCCCAGCGTTGAGGTTCAGAGCGATGGATGTGAGAACCCTCTGGGTTGCACCTGCGGGTCTATTCCAAGCCGTTCTCTTGCCGCTCAGCGGTCGGCCCGTTAGATGTTACCAGGCTCTAGTAGTTTAGCACAGTCGATTTTTTCGTGTCAACCCATAATGTTGCTGAAAAAACGAGAAATCTCTCTTGCCAGGGAGGTGGAAATTCCGGGAACTTCGGCCAACGCTTCAGCCTCCGCTCCGGCAATTTCCTCCAAGCTTCCGAAATGCTTCATTAAAAGCCGTTTTCTCCCGGGTCCTATTCCGGTGATCCGGTCCAGATCCGACAATCTGAGCCCCTTGGCCCTCAGTTTTCGATGATAGCCCACGGCACGCCGATGGGCTTCATCCCGTATTCTCATGAGAAGCAGGAGCACAGGATGGCCTTCTTTGAACGGCAAGGGGTTCTTCCGGTTGGGAATGAAAACCTTGTCTGTTTCTCCGATTTCGTTTCCCTTGGCGATGGCCACAATGTTCGGTGCGTTTTCCGGGCAGAGCCGGTCCACGACCTTCTTGACGGTCTGGAGATGCCCTTTGCCTCCATCCACCACAAAAAGGTCCGGCGGCGGGCCGGCAGACAATCGGCGCGTCACCACTTCGGCCATCATCCCATAGTCGTTTATCCCGGCCATCTCTTTGATTCGGTAATTGCGGTAGCCTTCCTTGTGGGGCAGGCCGTCTATGAAAGCAACCACGGCCCCCACGGCCATATCCCCGGAAATATTTGAAATATCAACGCCTTCCATGGCCCGCGGAAGCTTATTCAACAGCAGTGCGGACTGGGCTGACCGGACCAGGTCATCGCCGCTTATCTCGAGTCGATCCTTGAGCAGGTTTTCCGCATTGGCAACCGCCAATTTTACGAGATGGAGTTTTTCACCTCTGGAAGGCTTTGCAATGAAAATTTTCCGGCCGGCCACATCGGATATCCACCCTGCAATGGCCTTCAGGTCTTCCACGGCTTCTGAAATGAGGATATGCTTCGGGATAGCCGGCTCCCCCGGATAATGCTGTTTCAGAAAAGCCTCCAGAACATCCCCGGCCGAACCGCCTCGGCTTTTGAGCAGGAATTCCCGGCGGCCGGTAAGGTAGCCGTCCCTCACCGTGAGGAGGGCCACCAGGAAGACGCCGTTTTTTTGGGCCAGACCGATCACATCCTGGTCGCCCATTTTCGGGGCGACCACCTTCTGCTTTTCAACGGTCCTTTCCACGGACTTGATCTGGTCTCTGATCTTGGCCGCTTTTTCAAAATCAAGGCGCTGCGCTGCGGCCTCCATACTCTTTTTCAGGAATTTCAGAAGTTCCATGCTCCGGCCTTCAAGAAAGAGCCGGACCTGCTCGACGACTTCCTGGTAGGTGGAAGGAGGGATTTTCTCAGAGCAGGGCCCCAGACACCGGCCCAGTTGAAAATTGAGACACGGTCTTGAGCGGCTCGGCAAAGTGCGGGTGCGGCACTTTCTCAGATCAAAGATCCGATCGATCAGTTTCATGGTGCTCCGCACCGATCCGGCCGATGAGAAGGGCCCGAAGTACAAAGCCCCGTCCTTTCGCGGCTTGCGCACAATGGTCAGGTTCGGAAAGGCCTCCTGCGCAGCGAGACGAAGCCAGGGATATTGCTTGTCGTCTCTAAGAATAATGTTATAACGAGGGAGGTGCTTCTTGATGAGATTGCTTTCAAGGATGAAAGCCTCTTTTTCAGTGGAGGTGAGAATGTATTCCATGGAACGGGCCCGGTGCATCATCAGTGAGGTTTTTTGAGGCAAGTCCCCGGCCTGCCTGTAGTAGGAAAGAACCCGCTTCTTCAGGTTCTTCGCCTTTCCCACGTAGATCACCGCGCCTGATAAATCCTTAAAGAGGTAAACGCCGGGCCCTTCCGGCAATCGGGAACGAAGTGTCTGTGCATCCAGCTCTTGATGGGTCTCGGAGAGTCCGATCATGATCTTTTCTCAAGATAAAATCCACTGACGTGGATTTCATGGCGCATTCGGCTTGCGCAGGGGTAGGGTATTTGATAGGAATTGTCGTCGTCAAGCGATTTGTACCTTTCCGCTTTCCGGGTGGAGTTTTGACAAAACCGTAAAAGGAGCAAGAGATCATTGTGCGACCCTTTGTTTCATGCCTCCTCATGTTCTTTCTTTTAGGCTGTGCCGGAATAAAGAGAATGCCCGACCCCGTCGTAGCCTCCATAGCGGGAGGTTCGGAGGTGTTCCATCGCAATCAGATCCTTGATCTTGCTTCTGGAAAAGCCGTTTCCTTCAGCGAGTTCGTGGATCGCCTTTCATCATTCGACGTCATCTTTGTCGGGGAGATTCATACCAACCCGGAGCACCACCTGATCCAGGTCCAAATCCTGCAGGCTTTGCTCATGCGGGTCCCCTCTTTGACGATGGGGATGGAATTCTTTCAACAGGAACAGCAGGCGATCCTGGATCGATATATGCTGGAAGACGAAACGGAGGATGCTTTTCTTGAGGAGGTGGACTGGAAAAGAACGTGGGGCTACCCCTATCACTTTTATCGCCCTCTCCTCCTGGCAGCCAAGCGAGAACGGGTCCGGGTTCTCGCCCTCAATGCACCGAGGGACATTGTCAAAAAGGTGGCCAGGGAAGGCTTGGACGGCCTGGAGAAAGAGGAAAGGGCACTGATTCCCCCAGAGCTGGACCTGGGCAATGAAGCCCACAGGGCTTATGTCCGGGAGACCTACGACCGCCACGATCATGGGAATCTTAAAGCTTTCGAATTCTTCTATGAAGCTCAGTGTGTCCGGGACGAAACCATGGCCCTCAACATTGCCGAGTTCATGAGGAAGGGTGAAGAAAAAATGATCGTCTTTTCAGGGAACGGCCACATCGTCCGGAAGTTCGGCGTTCCGGACCGGACTCAAAGGCGCCTCCCTGTTTCCGTGGTAACCGTCATGCCCTATCCGCTCCATGAGACGGTTACTCTGGAAAAAGGTATGGCCGACTATGTTTGGTTGACTCCGCCATGAACGATGAACATGCGGTCTATCGATTCTGTCCGGTTTGCGGAGGAAGCCTCGGCCACCTGACCCTCAAGGAGCAGGAGCCGCAGCGCCTTGTCTGCTCCCGGTGCGATTTCGTCTTTTACCTCGATCCCAAGGTGGTCGCCTGTTCCATCGTGGAAATGGACGGCAGGATCGTGCTTCTCAAGCGCGACATCGAGCCTCAAAAAGGAAAGTGGGTGCTTCCAGGCGGATATGTGGACCGAGGAGAAGAAGTGAGGGCCGCAGCAATCAGGGAGACCGAAGAGGAATGCGGTCTTCATACGCGAATCAAGCGTCTCCTCGGCGTCTATTCCTATCCCGGGCGGCCGGCGGTGGTGGTGGTCTACGTGGCGGAGTACCTGTCCGGCGATCTCGTTGCAGCCGATGAATCCCAGGAAGCCGGGCTTTATCTCAAGGAAGACCTGCCATGGGAGCAGCTCGCTTTTCAAAGCACCGTCAATGCATTGAAGGACTACTTCAGTTAAGGTTGACGGACTCGCAAAAAGTCGAAAAACGCCTTTTTCTGTCATTCCCGCGTAGGCGGGAATCCAGCATTTTCAAGCACTTCTGGACTCCCGCCTTCGCGGGAGTGACGGCCTAGAGGACTTATTACGAAGCCTTCAAGGTTGAGCGGTTCAGGGTTTACCAGCCTCAGGCGTGGTTCGGCGTTCCGGGTTGAAAAACGCCAAACCATCTCCTGTTCAGGGATCCTTTCTTGATCGTGATTATAGCGGCTTTACACCCAATGGCTGAGGCAGAGTATCTCGAATTTTGATCAATATTGAATGCAGATTCAAGCAGTTATAACCTTTGAACCCTGAACCTTGAATCTGGAACCGACCGGTTTAGGTGAAACCAAGAAAGGTGCACACAATGGTGATACGCCCCAAAGCGATGGCCGATTTGGATCCCCATGAACGTCAATCCATCATGGAAAGGTCCTCCCAGGATATCTCTTCGGTCTACGAGCATGTTCGAAGGATCGTCGAAGACGTGAAACAAAGAGGCGACGCCGCGCTGCTGGAGGCCAACCGGGAATTCAAAGAAGGCGTGACCGGGGCCGACCTCAAGGTGACCGATAAGGAGATCGAGCAGGCCTATGGTCTTGTAGACCAAGGCGTGGTGCACAGTCTCAGGGTCGCGGCCAAAAACATCACCCGCTTTCACCAGGCTCAAGCGGAGCGGGACATGTGGGCCATCGAGGTGTCGGACGGTATCCTTGCAGGCAGAATGATCAGGCCCATGGACAGGGTGGGATGCTACATTCCCGGGGGAAGGGCGGCCTACCCGAGCACCGTGCTCATGACGGCGATCCCGGCCCTGGTGGCCGGCGTGCAGGAGATCGTTCTGACGACGCCGCCGGGCAAGGGGATGAACGTCCATCCCACGACCCTGGTGGCCGCCGACGTGGCCGGCTGCCGGGAAATCTATAAGGCAGGCGGCCCCTGGGGAATCGCAGCGCTTGCATACGGCACCAAGACCGTCCCAAGGGTGGATAAGATCGTGGGGCCGGGAAACAAGTACGTGACCGCAGCCAAAATGCTCGTCTACGGCAGGGTGGATATCGATTCCCCGGCAGGTCCGAGTGAATCCCTCATTCTTGCGGATGAAACAGGGGACCCTTTCCTGATTGCCCTGGACTTCCTCTCCCAGATCGAGCACGACCCGGATTCAGCGGCCGTTCTGGTCACCCCTTCCGCGGATCTGGCCGAAGCGGTTTGCCGGGAGATCGATAGGGAGTTCTCATCCCTCCCGCGAAAAGAGATCTTTGCCGCTTCTTTGACCAGGTCCTATGTGATCATTGCGGCCGACATGGATTCGGCTATTGATTTTTCCAACGATTATGCGCCCGAGCACCTTCAGATCATGACCCGGGAGCCCTTTTTCGTTCTCTCCAAGATCAAGCACGCAGGCTCTATTTTTATGGGCTCTTACGCGCCTGTCCCGGTGGGAGACTACGCCTCAGGCACCAACCATGTGCTGCCCACCGCCCGGTGCGCGCGCATGTTCTCTGGCCTTTCCGTGGATGATTTCATCAAGAAACCGACCTTCCAGTACCTGAGCAAAGAGGGGCTCAGAAGCCTCAAGGACGTGGTGGTTACCCTGGCCGAGGCGGAAGGCCTTCCCAATCACGCCCGAGCGGTTCTGGCCAGGTTCAAAGATCCTTGAATAAGGGCTGTTTTGTGTTGTCTTTTCAAGCCGGATGTTTTATACCCTTTTCACCGTGCGAAAGGCCCAGAACCTTTTACGGCGCAGATGCGGTGCTTGCGAAACCGTCAAAGTTGAAAAACCCTAGAAAAGGAGGATGCAGGCAATGGCGGACATTAAGGGATACAACATGCCGGACGAGCTTTACTACCACAAAGACCATAGCTGGGCCAGGGTCGATGGAACCAAAGTGACGGTAGGCATGAATGACTTTTTCCAGAAAGAAGCGGGAGATATCGTGTTCCTGGATATGCCCGAGACCGAGGAAGAAGTGTCGCAGGGCGAAGTGTGCGGAAAAATCCAGTCCCGAAAGTGGATCGGCAAACTGGTAGCCCCCATATCCGGAGAAATCACCGAAATCAACGAAGACCTGGAGGAGGATACAAGCCTCATTAACTCCGATCCCTATGGCAAAGGATGGATCCTGGTCATCGAAGCCTCCAGCCTTGAAGAGGATCTGGAAAACCTGATGAAAGGTCCGGCCGTGGCCCCCTTTATCGAGGATGAAATCAAGAGGGCTGAAGAAGAAAAGGCAAAAGCGAAATAAAGACGGCCTACGGCACACGGTGCACGGCGCAAGGCTCACGATCGTTTTTTTAACCATGAGCTTCCCACCATTATGAAACCCTTGAGCTTTATCAAAGGCTGTCTTTAAGTTTTCTCCGTGCACCTTGAGCCGCGCGCCGTGAGCCGGTCCGCAGCAGGCTGGCTTTTTTGTTCGAGACCATTTATGTTATTTTTCTTGTTCCTATGACGACCTCCCATTGGCGCCTTTTTAGAGATACATCCAGGACGGTCTCCACCGCTGAAGGACTTGCCGTGGATGACACGCTCCCTCAGTCTGTGGCCAATCACGGGTCTCCTCCCATCCTTCACCTTTACAACTTCGTTCCGTCGGTGATCGTAGGCAAGTATCAGGACATCGAGACGGCCTTAAAGCTTGATCGCTGCCGTGCCAGGGGCGTTGAGTTCAACCGGAGAAGCACGGGGGGCGGCACGGTCATCATGGGCCCGCAGATTATCGCCCTGGGTCTGGGGATCAACGCAGACTGGCCCGGACTCAAGGGTGGAAGCATTGCAGGGGTTTTCGAAGCCGTGGCCCGCGTCTTCATCATGGCCCTCGATCGCCTGGGCGTTTCATCCTATTTCCAGCCCAAGAATGATCTTGAAGTCTCGGGGAAAAAAATCGCCGGCCTGTCCGCGGCCTCGGAGACCGGCAAAAGCCTGCTTTTCCACACCAGTTTCCTGGTCGATTTTGACGTGGAGCTGATGACCGACATCATGAACACCCCCCTGCTCAAATTGAGCGACAAGGGATACAGCTGCTTCAGCCGGCGCATCACGACGGTTCGGCAGGAACTGGGAAAAAGCGTTCCCGTCGAGACCGTGATGGATGCCATTCAGTGGGGTTTTGAAAAGGAGTTCGCCATCCGGTTCAAGGAAGATCAGCCCGATGGGTGGGAAAAAAGCATGATCCAAAATTTCATCGATGAGCGATACACAAAAAAGGAATGGATTTTTTCCCATAAACACCCCAGGTCGAGGATGGGCATAGGCAGAACCAAGACCCGGGCGGGTCTCCTGGAAATCTATCTCTCCCTTTCCGGCGGCGCCATTGAAAACCTGGTGATCACGGGCGATTTCTTCTCCACCACGGAAAACATCCATCGAATTGAAAACGCTCTGAAATGGACATCCGCCCGGGAGGAGATGATCCGGGAAAATCTCTCCAAGGTGTGGCAAAATGACATGATTTATGGCTTGGATGTGCCGACCTTGACAAAGACCATTCTTCTGGCCAAAGAAAACCAGGTAAGGTTATAGGACAGGAATGGTGGAATAATGGAAGAATGGAATCATGGGAACGGCCGACAAGATCAAAGTGTGAGAAGAGTCTTCAATACACGCCGCAGGCGGCAGAGTCCCTTGATCCGATCGGTATCTCCCGATCGGATCAAGCTCTTGTCTCTGCGCTCTCTGTGACTCTGTGGTGAGACACATGAACGAAGTTCCCGGCAAAATACAAAGTCCCGACTATGCCAAGATGAGCACGGCGACGGCCATTTCTCTGGGTCTCGCGCACGGGAGAATGTACCGCGACGCCGTGAACCGGTGCGTCAACCTGCTCGTCCACTATCCCGAAGGGTGTTCCGCCA
>Ga0209498_1002405_pt1 | contig 11300 bp, 10 predicted proteins | sample WalLakDeSediment_FD_184131 | JGI IMG/M metagenome (GOLD analysis project Ga0209498, IMG submission 184131) | Lake sediment microbial communities from Walker lake, Nevada to study Microbial Dark Matter (Phase II) - Walker Lake 11/02/13 Deep... | ecosystem: Environmental > Aquatic > Freshwater >...
GCGCTCACGGTGTTGCTCGACGTGCCCGAGGAGGAGGGCGAACGGTTCATCGCCTGGGGTGTGCACGTCTTCCACGGTGACAAAGGAGTGGAGCAGGGGGCTGCGCTCGAGCGCTACCTGAACGAGCAGTTCGACCGCACCGCCCGGGAGCAGGCGGCCGGCCAAAGTACGGCTGGCGCCGACGACGACTTTTATTCCCTGCTTACGAAGGCCACGTTTCGCGGGCGGCCGCTCTCCCGGGAGGAGATGCTCGGCTTCGCCAACCTCATGTTCGCGGGCGGCCGCGACACGGTCATTCACACGATCTCGTCAGTGATCGGCTACGTCGCGGGCCGCCCCGAGGCCCTCGAGTTTCTGCGGGCCGACCCCGACCGGATCGTGCACGCCAGCGAGGAATTCTTCCGGGTATTCATGCCGCTGACGCACATCACGCGGACCTGCCCGGTCGACAGCGACGTGCATGGAATGCCGGTGCAGGCGGGCGAACGGGTGGGCCTCTGTTGGGCGTCGGCCAACCTCGACGAGACGGTCTTCGAGGCGGCCGACGAGATCCGCCTCGAACGCCGCCCCAACCCGCACGTCGCCTTCGGCTTCGGCGCGCACCTCTGCCTCGGTGCCGCGCACGCCCGCACGGTGGTGCGGACGCTCCTGGCCGTGCTCTGCCGCCGCGTGGCGAGGATCGACCTCCTCTCGAAGCAGGATCGCGTCGAGCACACCGCCGCCTACGATCGCCCGCTCGGGTATGACTCGCTCGTGGTGCGCTTCCGGCGGCTGGTGGGGTGATAATGGGGCGGGGCTTGTGAGGGTGGTTGGTCGGCGGGGATCAGGCATCGAGTGGGATCGTGGTGACCGGTTGGTGCAGTCGCGTAACCTCACCCCCGGACTTCCGTCCGGGGCTTGTATTCCCTCATCGCGCAACCCTCAGCCCCGAGCCACGCGAACGGTCGCGTCAGCCGGCCGGCTTTCGTGACCAGCCGGTGCCGTCGGGGCGGTCTTCCAGCACGATGCCGGCCTCGGTGAGTTTGTTGCGGACGAGGTCGGCCGTGGCGAAATCCTTCGCCTTGCGGGCGTGGGCCCGGATTTCGATGACGAGGTCCATGAGCTTCGCCACGAGCCCTTCGTCGGCACCGCCGGTCGCCGCCCGGGGTGGCTCGAGGAACAGGCCGAGCACGCCGGTGAGTTCGCGGAGCACGCGGAGCATCGCGTCGAGCGTGGCCAGTTCCGCGGCCGGCTTCTGCGTCTCGAGGGCGTGCTGGTCGATGAACTTGTTGACCGTGCGGACGAAGTCGAAGAGCACGGCGATCGCGATGGCCGTGTTGAAGTCGTCGTCCATCGCGGCGAGGAACTTTGTCCGCAGTTCCTTGACGTCATCTCCCGCGGCGATCACCGCCGCATCGCCCTCGCTGCGGCTGCGGCAGGGGAGGGCGTAGAAGGACTGGCCGCTGATCCGCTCGAACCGGCCGAAGAGCCGCTCGAATGCCTCCATGGCCCGGCCGCTCTCGCCGAGCGGCTCATCGCCGAAGTGGATCGGGCTGCGGTAGTGGGTGGAGAGGAGCAACAACCGGATCACCTCGGGTCGATGCCGGACGAGCAGGTTTTTGAAGGGCTCGGCGCCGGTCGATTTCGAGATCTTCGTGGCCGTCTGGGACGCCGCGTCGTCGGGAGCGGCCTCGGTGCCGCGGGGGCGGCCGCCGACCTTGCCGGCCGCGCCGGCGGCCTGCATGAGGCCGTTGTGCATCCACACAGTCGCCATCGGGCAGCCGTGGAGCGACTCGCTTTGGGCGATCTCGTTCTCATGGTGCGGAAACACGAGGTCGAGGCCGCCGCCGTGGATGTCGAAGTGTTCGCCGAGCAGGGCCCGGCTCATTGCCGAGCACTCGATGTGCCAGCCGGGCCGGCCCGGGCCCCAGGGGCTCTCCCAAGAGGGCTCGCCCGACTTGGCCTTCTTCCAGAGGGCGAAGTCGGCCGCCGACCGCTTTCGTTCGGCCGTGGAGCCCCCCTCGCCCTGCATCTGCTCGACGGAGCGGTTGGTGAGCTTGCCGTAGTCAGCATCCTTGAGGACGTCGAAGTAGACGTCGCCGTCGCTCGCGTAGGCGAAGTCCTTGGCGATGAGCCCTTCGATGAAGGCGATGATCGTACCGATGTGCTCGGTGGCCTTGGGCATGGCGTCGATACCGGTGACGCCGAGCGCGGCGAGGTTGTCGAGGTAGTCGGCCGTCATCTCGGCGGCCAGTTTCTCCATCGTGGTGCCGCGGGCCGTGCTCTCGGCGATGATCTTGTCGTCCACGTCGGTGATGTTGACGACCCAGGTCACCGCGTAGCCGGAATACTCGAGGTGCCGCTTGACCGTGTCGAAGATCACGGGGCCGACCATGTGGCCGATGTGGCTCGGCTTGTAGACCGTCGGCCCGCAGAGATACATGCCGACCTGGCCCGGCTGCACCGTCACGAGCGGCGCCTTCTGCCGCGAGAGCGTGCTGTAGACCTCGATCAGTGGAAGGGCGGTCATCGTCACTTCAATCGGCTCCTGCGTGAATACACGGGGTGGGTCGGGGTTGCCCGTGCCATCTCCGCCCGGACGCTCGCTGCGGACATCCTGTCCTTCGCTCGCTCGGAGGCGTCTGCGCTTCGGCATCCTGCCTACGCTTGCCGCCTACGCCGGCTCGATGGCACGGGCAACCCCTTGCCGTTTTGGTCCTGTCACTTCTCGATGAGAACGACGCACTCGGCTGCGATCGCCTCCTCCGTACCGATCGGCCCGACGCCCTCGCCCGTCTTGGCCTTGAGCCAGACGGCCGCCTCGTCGATCCCGAGCACCGCGGCGACCCGCGCGCGGATCGCCGGACGGTGCGGCAGGATTTTGGGTCGCTGGGCGAAAATCACGCAATCCAGATTCACGATCCCCCAACCGGCGGCCGCCACGCGCCGCCGGGCCTCGGCGAGCATTTCCGCGGAATCCCGGCCGCGATTGGCCGGATCGGTGTCGGGAAACAACTCTCCGATGTCGCCGAGCGCGGCCGCTCCGAGGAGGGCATCGGTGATCGCGTGGAAGAGCACGTCGGCATCGCTGTGGCCCAGGGCCTGCCGGTCGTGGGGGATCGTGATGCCCCCGATGACGAGGCCCTCGCCGGGGCCGAGGCGGTGCGTGTCGTGTCCGAGGCCGATCCGATACATGCTCCCGTTTTCATCTATAATCGACACATGCACAACTCCGGCGCTTCCGCGGACAGTTCGGCGCCCGTGATCGAGGTGGCGGGCCTGGCCAAAGAGTATCGGGTGTTCGACAAGCCGGAGGGGCTGCTCGCGAGCGTCCGCGGGCTGTTTCACCGGACGAGCCGGCTCGTCGAGGCCCTTCGCGGCGTCGACCTCCGGGTCAACCCGGGCGAGTTCGTGGCGCTTCTGGGCCCCAACGGCGCCGGCAAGACGACGTTCTTGAAGCTGCTCTCGGGCATCATCACCCCCACGCGGGGCACGGCCACGGTGCTGGGGCACGTGCCCTGGCTGCGGGCCGACGAGTTCCGCCGCCGGTTTGCCCTCGTGATGGGGCAAAAGAACCAGCTCTGGTGGGATCTGCCCGCCGCCGAAAGTTTTCGGCTCCACCAGGAGATCTACCGCATCGATCCGACCCGGTTCGCCCGCACCCGCGACGAGCTCGTCGATATGCTCGATGTTCGGCGGCTCGTGCTCCAGCCGGTGCGGGAACTGTCCCTCGGCGAGCGAATGAAGCTCGAGCTCGTGGCGGCTTTGCTGCACGAGCCGGAGGTGCTGTTTCTTGACGAGCCCACGATCGGCCTCGACGTCGTGGCCCAGCACACGATCCATGCGTTTCTCCGCCACGTCCAGTCGGAGCGAGGCACGACCGTGATCCTCACGACTCACTACATGAAGGACGTGGCGGCGCTCTGTGAGCGGGTCGTCGTCATCACGCACGGCGACGTCCTCTACGACGGCTCGCTCGCCGAAATCGTCGATCGCTTCACGACGCACAAGATCGTCACGCTCGACCTCGAGGAGCCGCCCACGCCGGAGCGACTGGCCCGGTTCGGCTTTCCCTGCGAGGTGAACGGCCCGCAGGTCGTGCTGCGGATCGAACGCCAGCGGATCGCCGACGTGCTGCCGGAGATCCTCCGCGGCGCCGGTGTGCGGGACGTGTCGGTCGAGGACGTGCCGCTCGAGGAGATCGTCGCAGAGCTCTTTCGCTCGGCGCCGCCGCGGCGCGATCGCGAGGCGGTGCTCGCGGAGGCACGGGCATGAGCGTGGGACTGGAGCCGCTCGGGCTGTTCGGCCGGCTCGCCGCCGGCCTGCGGACATCCGGCCTGAGGACATGGTGGACGATGCTCGTCATCTCCCTCGAGGAGCGGCTCGTCTACCGGGGCGACTTCATCATCGGCACGCTGATGCGGTTTTTGCCGATCGTCACCCAGGTGTTTCTGTGGACGGCCGTCTTCGCGGCCACGAGCCGCGCCGACATCGCCGGCTACTCCCGCAACGACATCATTGCCTACTACCTGCTCACGATGGTCACGCGGGCCTTTTCCAGCATGCCGGGCCTCTCCAGCGGCATCGCCCGGAGCATCCGCGACGGCTCGGTGAAGAAGTATCTCGTACAGCCGGTCGATTACGTGTCGTTCCTGTTCGCCGCCCGGGTGGCCCACAAGCTCGTCTACTACGCGGTCGCGATCATCCCCTTCGCCGCCGTGTTCTGGTTCTGCCGCGGCTATTTCCCCGCGTGGCCGCCGCCGGCGACCATCGGGGCGTTCGCCGCGTCGCTCGGGCTCTCGTTCCTCCTCGGCTTCTTCATGGAGGTCACGCTCGGCATGCTCGGCTTCTGGATTCTCGAGGTGTCGAGCATCGTGTTCGCCTACATGCTCGTGCAGTACCTGCTCTCCGGCCACATGTTCCCGATCGACATGCTCGCCGGCATCCCCACCGGCCTACCGGGCACGAGCCTCGCCGACGTCGTCAGCTGGCTTCCCTTCCAGTTCACGGCCTACTTTCCGGCCGCGGTCTGGCTGGGCAAGGTGCAGGGGCCCGAACTGGCCCGCGGCCTCGCCGTCGAAGCCGCCTGGGTCGTGGTGATGGCGGTCGCCTGCCGTCTCGCCTGGTGGCGGGGCACCAGGCGGTACGCCGCGTACGGAGGCTGACGAGCAACCCGCATGCACCGCTACCTCTCGATCCTCGGCACCTTCGCGCGGGCCTGCCTCGTTCGCGACATGACCTTCCGGGCCAACTTCCTTCTCGAGTGCCTGACGAGCCTCGGCTGGATGTCGATGAACCTCGCCTTCTACCTGCTCGTGTTCCAGTTCACGCCCGAGATCGGCCGGGGCACCGGCTGGACGCGGGAGCCGTTCTTCGCGTTCGTCGCCACCGGCCTCGTCATCAACTCGATCGTGCAGGCGCTCTTCCTGCCGAGCGCGGAGGAGCTCACCGAGATGGTCCGCACCGGCGGGCTCGACGCCGTGCTCGTGAAGCCGCTCGACGCCCAGTTTCTGCTCTCGATGCACCGCGTCGACTTCTCGTCGTTCGCCAACGGGATCGTGGGGCTCGTGATCCTCACGGTGGCGCTCGGCCGTATGGACTACACGCCGCCGCCGGTCGTCTGGCTCATCTACCCGCTGCTCGTGGTCTGCGGCGTGGCGATCCTCTACTCGCTCATGATCATGCTCGCCGCCGCGACGATCCTCATGGGCCGCAACCAGAGTCTCTACGACTTTTGGTTCTACATCATCAACTTCTCCCGCTACCCGGCGGAGATCTACGCCGGCCCCTGGGGCGGGCCGCTGCGGGCCCTCTGCACGTTCGTGATCCCGATCCTGCTCGTCATCAACGTGCCCGCCCGCACGCTTGCCCGGCCGCTCACCGGCGCGGCCTGGTGGGCAGTGGCGGGGACGGTCGTGGCCGCGGTCGCTGCGGTGGCCGTGTCGCGGCTCGTCTTCCAGGCGGCGCTCACGAAATACCGGAGCGCCTCGAGCTGATCCGAATTTCCGGGCCGCGTTCCAGTGACGCGGCCTCGTGGCTAGACTCTTCGCTCCGTCGCCCCAGGGACCACTCGATGCCGCTCCGCCTCGCCTTCAGTTCCAACGCCTATCTCGACGTGCCCGTGGAGGAGGCGATCGCCCGGATCGCGAGCTGCGGCTACGGCGGCATCGAGCTGCTCGCCGACGTGCCCCACGCCTGGCCTGCGGGACTGCTCCCGGTGCAGAAGGAGGCGATCCGGAGCGCCCTCACCAGGCACGGCCTCGTGATCTCCAATATCAACGCCTTCATGATGAATGCCGTCGCCGATCCGCGGCAGCCCTACTGGCACCCGGGCTGGACCGACCCCGACCCACACTACCGGGCGATCCGCCGCGAGCACACGAAGCGGGCCCTGCGGCTGGCGGCCGACCTGGGGGCGACCGGCATCTCGACCGAGCCCGGCGGCGAGATCCAGCCCGGGCAGTCGCGGGAGGAGGCCACGGCCATCTTCTACGACGAGATCATGCCGGTGCTCGACGTTGCCGCCGACTGCGGCGTGACGCTCCTCATCGAGCCCGAGCCCGGGCTCCTCATCGAGATGTTCGGCCAGTACCTCGAGTTCGCCGAGCGGGTGAACCATCCGGCGCTCGGCCTCAACTTCGACGTCGGCCATGCCTACTGCGTCGGCGAGGATCCGGCGGAGTGGGTGCCGCGGATGAAGGCCCACACGCGGCATTACCATGTCGAGGACATCGCCGCGTCCCGTGTGCACCATCACCTCGTGCCCGGCGAAGGGGCGATCGACTTCGCCGCCGTGCTCACGGCGATCCAAGAGCACACGCCCGATCGCTGGGTCACGGTGGAACTCTATCCGTATCGCGACCGGCCCGACGAGGCCGCCCGGGACGCCAAGCAGCACCTGCTCGCCGTCGCGGCGGCGGCCGGCGTGGAGATTGCCTGAATGCGTGCCTGGCTACGACTCATCCGCCTGCCCAATCTCGCCACGGCCGTCGCCGATTCGCTGGCGGGTTTTCTCGTCTGCGCAGGCGTCCAGCAGCTCGACTGGCTGCCACCGGCGGCCTGCTGGGCCATCGCCGCCTCAGTGTGCCTCTACGCCGCCGGCATGATCCTCAACGACGTATTCGACGTCGACATCGACCGCGCGGAGCGGCCCGAGCGGCCGCTGCCGAGCCGGGCGATCGGCCTCCAGACGGCGGCGCTTGCCGGCCACGGACTCCTCGCCGCGGGCGTCGCCGCTGCGGTCGCCGCCGCCGTCGCTCGGGGGCAGATCTGGCCGGCCGTGACGGGGGCGATCCTCGCGGCCGCGGTCTGGCTGTACGACCGGCATCTCAAGCACCACATCATCCTCGGGCCGGCCACGATGGGGGCCTGCCGGGGGCTCAACTGGCTCCTGGGCATGACGGCCGCCGGCGGCCCCTTCGCCGATCAGTGGCTCGTGCCTGCGGGCATGGCCGTGTACGTCGCGGGGATCACGCTCTTCGCCCGGCATGAGGCCAGTGCGGGTGCCGGTGCTGACAAGCACGGCGACTCCGCCACGACCGCGCTTGTGCTCCGGGCGGGCGCCGCGACGATGATCCTCGGTCTGGCGATCGCCGCCGGACCTGTCTGGCAGGCGGCGGGCGCGGGGCGTCCGCTACCCGGCTCACCCGTCACCACGGGCAACTGGCTTCTGCTTTGGGGCATCATCGCGGCCTCCGTGCTCGTGCGGGCCCTGCCGGCCCTCGTCACGGCCGAGCCGAAACCGATTCGCGCGGCGGTCGGCAATGCGATCATGTCGATCATCACGCTCGACGCGATCCTCGTGCTCGCCTACGCCGGCGAACGCTGGGCGGTCGTCGTCCTCGCGCTGCTCGTGTGGTTCGTCCTCGGCAAACGGATCGTGCCGCCCACCTGAGGCCGGGGAAGGGGAGCGCCGCCGGCGATGCATCTCGGCTTCAGCACCAACTCGATCGGCGACATCGATCCGCTCGCCGTGCTGCCGATCCTCCGCGACCTCGGCTACACGTCGCTGGCACTCACGCTCGATCGGCACACGCTCGACCCATTCGGGACAGACCTGCCGGCGCGGCTGGCCGCCTGGCGGGCCGGCCTCGCGGCGGCCGGCATGCGATGCGTGATCGAGACCGGCGCCCGGCACCTACTCGATCCCGTGCAGAAGCACGAGCCCACCCTCGTCTCGGCCGATCCGGCGGGGCGGGCGCGGCGGGTGGAGTTTCTCGTGCGGGCGATCGACATCGCCCGGGAACTCGCCGCCGACTGCGTCTCGCTCTGGTCGGGCGTCGTCCGCGACGCCGCGTCGGCCGACGTCGCGTGGACGCGGCTCGTCACCTCCCTCGCCCCGGTGCTCGATCATGCCGCGGCGCGGGGCGTCGCGCTCGGTTTCGAGCCGGAGCCCGACATGCTCGTCGACACCGTCGCCCGGTGCACCGCGCTCGTCGAGCGGGCCGGGCGACCTGACCATCTGAGGCTCACCGTCGACATCGGCCACCTCGAGTGCCTGGGCGAGCGGCCGATGGCAACGCACCTCACGGCCTGGCAGGGCCGCATCGTGAATGTGCACATCGATGACATGCTCGCCTGCCGGCACGAGCACCTGCCGCTCGGCACGGGCGACGTCGATTTCACCGCCGCGCTCGCCGCACTGGCCGCGGCAGGCTATACCGGCGGCCTCCACGTGGAATTGCCGCGGCAGGCACACCGGTGGTTCGACAACGCCCGCGAGTCGGCCGTCTTCCTTCGCCGGCTCCCGGAGGCTCGGCTCACACCCACTCGGGTGGCGGTTGGATCGCGTCGGCGGGGCGGTGGCCGCAATCCTTGCGACCCGAGCCTTCCAGACGGCTGACAATCTTCACGGTCATGTCGGCGTCGCAGGCGATCTGGCACGAGAGCCGCAGGCCGGGCGTGCCGGCGAGGCCCTTCGCGGCGAGCACGTCTCGCTCGGCCTTCGTCATCTGCGCGGGTTCACCGGCGGTGAATTCCACGCGGCAGGTCGTGCAGCGGGCCGCGCCGCCGCAGGCGTGCAGCTGGTCGATTCCACACTCGTCCACGAGCGCGTTCACCAGCCGCTTCCCGGCCGGCACCTCGAACGTTCCCACACTATCCACGGTAATCTTCGGCATCGTCGTCTCCTCGGGGTGTCGTTTCAGGTGCCCGCTGCAACCGGCTCCGGCTGCTTGGGCGCCGGCTGCTTGGGGGCGGGTGGCTTCTTCGGCGGCTTTGGATCGAGATTGGCGGCGAGTTCCTCAGCCGTCACGCCCGAGTCGACGCCACCGGTCGGCACGTCGAGACCGGCGGTCCACACGAGGGCGTTGAGCATCAGCCGGCGGAAATCGTCCTGCCCCCAGTTGCGATGGAAATGGGCGCCAGTGCAGCCGAAGCCCCGGCCGCCGCCGGGCCGCTCGTAGGCCCAGGCCAGCACCTCACGCGCCCCCTTGTTGGCCCGCACCGTGGGGTTGTTACTGTGCGGGCCGTCGGGACGCTCCCGGGTCGCGTCGGGAGGCACCGCCGTGAGGATCATCGTCAGTCCCTCGGGCGGCTCACGAAACCGCATGTGGTAATACCATTCATCCTGGGTCTCGAACGGCTTCACGCCCCGCGTGATCGGATGGCCCTCCGCCAACTCGGTGTCGGCGAGCATCCAGTGGGGATTCACCGACCAGTGTGGTTCGAAGTAGCCCCCCATCCAGTTGAGAAACTCGGGGCCTCCCTTCTCCTTGGGCACTTCGACCGCGTAGTGCAGGCAGGCGATGCCCACGCCGCGCTTCGCGAGGGCGTCGATCTGGGCGAGCCGGTTGCTCTGGAGCACCGGGTGGCCGCCGCCGCCGTCGGCGAACATGAAGATCGCGTCGGCGTTGTCGAAGGCCGTCGGGTCGCGGGGCCAGCCGTTGCCGTGCACCTCCGTGATCAGCTGCGGACAGGCTTCGTCGAGGCACTTCTTGACGAGCATCGCGCCGGCTCGGAACTCATGTTCGCCCGGCGCATGGCTCGGGCGACCGGCGAGCAACAGCAGCTTCTTGCGGCCGTCGGCGAGCTTGAGCCGCTTGAGCCGGATGTCCTTGAATTCGACCTTCATCGGGGGGCCGGCGTGCACCTGCAGCGCGAGCACGCCCTGCTCGGCACGCTTGCCCGTCTGGTCGTCGATCGTCTCCGACATGAGCTGCCCGTTGATGAAGTGCTGCAGCTTCGACCCCTGGGCCACGATGGAATAGTCGTTCCAGTCGTCGAGCCGGATGGCCTTCTGGAGTTCGGCGGCATCCCCGATGACCTCCCCGACGGTCTTCGTGCCGTCGGCGGCGATCGTCACCCGCTGGCCGCGGAGCGCGAGAATGCCGCGGCCCCGCTCCTCGTAGAGAATGCCGGAGAACTTCGGGCCGGATTCGAAATCGGCCTGATAGCCGCCGACCACGAAGTCGCCATGATCCTTGCTGCGATACTGAATGCCGCTGTTGCCCCCGGTGAGCCGATACGTGAGCCTGAGCTCGAAGTCGTCCACGAGCCCGTCCCGCCAGATCAGAAACGTGTTGCCCTTGGTGGGCTTTTCCAGGGTCGTCTCGCCGACGATCGCCCCATCCTCGACCCGCCAGAATTCGGGCTTCCCCTCCCAGCCGTCGAGCGAGGTGCCGTCGAAAATCGACACGAATTCCGGCTCTGCCGCCCGGGCGGGGACCATGAAGATGCCGACCACGATGGTCCAGGCACAGACGATCCAAACACAGCCGATACACACACGACGAATGAACTGCGTCAACACGGGTGGCTCCTCGGACGAAGGCGGGCCGATGCAGCCCGCGAGCCGTCAGTATGCCACGGCCGCATCCCGCGGGCGAGCGGGCGTTGGTGCGGTCTCGGGGCCCTTGATCTCGGCGGTCGAGAGCACCGACCGGTCGAGGCCGAGTACCTCGAGGAGCGTGTCGATCCCGACTACGCGAATGCCGTAGTCGCGGGCCTGCTCGAGCGCCCGCTTGCGGCGGGCCTCGTCGGCGGGCCCGTCGGGGTCGCTCTCGGAGTCGGCGCCGCGGGTGACGCGGAAGAAGTGGACGTGGGCGACCCGCTCGCCGGGGAAGAGGTCGCCGAGGTTGGCGGCGATGACCTGCTCCAGGGGGACGACTCCGCCCCCGGGCAGCGGCAGCCAGCGGCTGCGGTTGGCGGGCACCTTGATGCGCACGAAGCGCTTGCCCTTTTTGCCCGAAAGGGTGACGGCGAGGTTGAGGCCGAGCCCGGAGATGAAGGGGAAGGGGTGCTCGGCGTCGACGGCCAGGGGGGTGAGCACGGGGAGAATGGAACTGCGGAAGGTGTCGGCGAGGCCGGCGCGGGTGGATTCA
>Ga0209498_1002407_pt1 | contig 11295 bp, 11 predicted proteins | sample WalLakDeSediment_FD_184131 | JGI IMG/M metagenome (GOLD analysis project Ga0209498, IMG submission 184131) | Lake sediment microbial communities from Walker lake, Nevada to study Microbial Dark Matter (Phase II) - Walker Lake 11/02/13 Deep... | ecosystem: Environmental > Aquatic > Freshwater >...
AGTACCTGAATCGTCTCCACGTGAAACGAAGGGATGCTGCCCTGCGGCAATACTGCTAAATGCTTCTGGTGCAGAATTTACTTGTGCAACCCCGGCCGGATCTTCAGTTGGCCCTAAAATAATAAAATCGTTATACATTACATCATACCGGTTAACAAAATAGCCTTGATCAACCAGCTTTATCTCGGACACCCGATCATGGACCAGCAGTACATCTGCATCGCCTCTTCTGCCTGCTTCCAGCGCTGCGCCGGTACCCTGGGAAACGACCCGAACTTCAATACCGGTCTGTTCTGTAAAAATGGGATTCAGAAAATCAAGCAGCCCGGAGTCGTAAGTGCTTGTAGTCGTAGCCAAAAGGATGAATTTGGCTTTACTATCAGGCAACCCACCTGGTGCGCAACCTGTTACCATTAGCTGCAGGATAATTATGATACTTAGAGTAAAAAGATATATTCTCAAATCGTTTCTTCTGCTGGTTATGATCCGGATCACCTACCGCTTCTCCATATTGTCCGGTAAGTAGAAATCGCATTCTCCCGCTGGAAAATGCGATAATTAAGTAAAACTATCGGACCTTCTTTCCGCAGCGGGAGGCACAGCCGTTTCCAACCGAACCCTAACGTCCACTTTTCATAATGATCGTTGATCACTTTAGAAAAAATGGATCGAAGGCAGATCCTATTAAGTTTTATTACAAGTGCATTTTATAACAAACTGTAATTGCGGTCAAGCACTTTTGGCGTTATCATATCAATAACGGATAAGGGGGATTATTTTGTCTAAGGCGGTTAACTGTACGCTTTGTAATACAAGAGCGCCTTTCTTTTACCAGTTCAGAGAGAAAAACTACTATAACTGTACAGGCTGTCATTCTATCCTGCTGGATCCGGCAGAGTATCTTTCTCCTGCTGATGAAAAGGAACGCTACGATGAACACAATAATGATGTTGACGATCCAGGTTACCGGCAATTTGTCAAACCGTTGGTTGACAAGGTGCTGCAGAAGTATGGATCTGAAGCAATTGGCCTTGATTATGGAGCCGGTCCGGGTCCGGTTTCAGCCGTTCTTCTTAGAGAAAGAGGGTTAAAAATTGAACTTTACGATCCGTTCTATTGGAACGAACGGGCAGTATTTGATAAAAAATATGACTTCATAATCTGCTGTGAGGTGATCGAGCACTTTCAAGCGCCTGCAAAAGAATTCAAACTGCTGCGTTCCCTTCTTAAGCCCAATGGATCACTGTATTGCATGACTGAAATATATACCGATGGTCTTGACTTCAGCCGCTGGTATTATAAAAACGATCCAACCCACGTTTTCTTTTATCACCGGCAGGCGTTGGTGTGGATTAAAAATGAATGCGGTTTTGCAAAACTAACAACTGATAAGCGGTTAATTCATCTGGAGCTTTAACCGAATTAATTTCTTGCCAGGGTATTTTGGAAAGTGCTATGGGTATACTGCGGAACATACTCATTTGAAAGGACTATGTTTATAATTATTCTAATTAAATTGGAGGGGTTTTTGTGCATTGTGTTTTCCAACGCTTTTGGCATTCTAATGTTAGGTTGGATCGAGATGAACTAGTGGTGGAGGTTACCTATTGCGGTACAGATAAAGAAGTCTGCGCCAGGATGATTGTTGTTCCGGAAAGTTTTATTGTCCGGCGGGCCTGGTGGGAAGTCTATCGTGCCCCCGGGTTCGATCTTCCCGAAACATCAGAAATCACCGGATTAAAGGGGATGACTGCGTATTTCAACTGCGGAGAAACTCTGCGGGAAGTTCTTGCACCCATCAGCTTACCGGAGGCAAAAGATCTTTTTGCCGAGGCGGTTCGGGGTGTTATCCAGGCAGAAACATTTCTGTTGGAGCAAAGGGGTTATGCCTCACCTCAGGAATACCAGGATTACTGGTCTGATATCTACCAGGGAGCCTGCCGTTATTACAGTAATATGGAAAGGGTAAAAAAAAGATGGTATGACCATATAGGATATTATAAACGCAGCGGCTCGCTTTTTAACCGGATGAAGAGTCAAACCTTGTACCTTGGCGAAAAAAAGTTATTACTTAGCGGCCACCTTCACGATTCATTTCACAGCGTGGCAGTTAAGCTGGAGATAGATAAAGATCAAGGAATGATTGTCAGCAGTGAGGGTGATATTCTTAATGCACCTGACCAGGTTTGCATGGAAGCAACGACTTACATGGATAAGCTCACCGGTACTTTCATGTCTGAGATGAGTAAAAAGGAAATAGCTCGCTTACTGGGAAGTGATAATGGATGTGTCCACCTTATTGACCTGGTTTCTGATGCAGCAAAAACTGTATCTCTTTATCGGAATTCAGAAGGCAATTAGGTGCGCTATTGCTTTTTATTAGAAGTTAAATATGTTTTGACAAGAAGGCAATTAATCGTGTAATCTATATAAAGTAAATAGTTGTAATCCTGAAGAGTAATTGCCAGGGCAGATTTTCTAAATGTTTATTTCTGGGAGTAGTTAGCGGCCTGGTGGCGTTCCTGGACTTCAAATCCAGTGGCAGGGCAGCCCCCTGCGGTGGGTTCGATTCCCATCTACTCCCGCCATTACAAACCACTATGTAGCTTCTTATCTTTACAGATAAGGGGCTATTCTTGTTTCAGGGATCGAGTGGTTATTGTCAAGGGTATTGTCAAGAGGACGGTATCTCTGCTATACAGGGATAGAGTAGTCATTCTTCTTCCTCGCCAGGTTTTTTGTGCATACTGCGTAACAAAATAGGATCACGATCATCTTAATTATTAGCAAGAGATATTGCACAATCCGATAACAGGAAAATGGAGGGATTTAAATGCAGAAAAAAGTATGGATCGTGATCATTACGGCTGCTATCCTTGCCCTGGCGTGTGGGGCTATTGCCGCGCAGAACACCTTAAATGGTGATCGTGAGCTTCTCGCAGAACGTGCAGCGGCAGCTCCCGAAGTTTTTAATGGTACCGGCAACCTGACCGGCCGTATTGACAGCCATTCAGTGGAGATCAAGGTTGACGGCGATCCCCGGGAGTTTGGTTTAAGCGATGGGCTGCGTGAGGCTGAGTTTGTTCCCGGACCGATCAGCTTCAAATATAAAGTTGATGAAAACGGCCGCTCTGTCATTACCGAAGTTGAATGGACTAAGTCTGAAGAAAGCGCAGTAAAAACAGCTGATGGTATCTTTAACGGCCAGGCCGACAGCCATACCATAGAGATCAGGGTTGGCCGGGCAGACCGGTCATTTACCTTTGCTGGAGGGGTTGCTGTAGATAGTCTTCACCCGGGAGACAAGGTTAACTTTGATTACAGAGAAGATCCAAACGGCCGGCTGGTTATTGTGCGGCTGGTTAAGACCGGAAGCGGGGAGGTAAGCGACCCCGTTGTGGAGAACAAGTACAGCGGCAAAGGCATTTTTACCGGCCGTATTGACAGCCATTCGGTGGAGATTGAGGTTGGCGGAGAACCCCGGGTGTATGGTTTAAGCCAAGGGCTGCGTGATGTTGAGTTTGCTCCCGGACCGATCAGCTTTAAATACTATGTTGATAAATACGGGCGGTCCATTATCACCGAAGCCGAGTTTACAAAGGATGAAGGCGGCCCAGTGCAAACAGCCGAAGGTGTATTCAACGGGCAGGCCGACAGTCATACTGTGGAAATTGAAATTGGCGGCGAAGCCAGGGCCTTTGGTCTTGCTGTGGGAATTTCGTTCACCGGCATCACAGAAGGAGAGCAGGTCTTCATTGCCTACCGGGAAATGGCCGGCAGACCGGTGATTATCAAGGTGGAAAGATTAGACTAATTTAGGCTGCCGGGAAAAAATCGCAAGAATGAGGCGACTGTTAACCCCAGGCGCCTTTTTGTCAGGTTGATTGTTATCACCGCGGCATTGTGAATATATGCAAAATGAGCCCGGTTTAGGGAAGGATCTGAGCTTGTGACATTGAAAATATACCACTTAAACTATGTTTCGTTGTTAAGCAAGATCAGTTTAAACAATTGCTTTTAAAATCACTCTGGTAGTGAAAAACTCTTGCTTATGGTTTTACTAATAGACAAACTCGTCACACGTTAACAAGTTATTAATTTTGCGTAACAAAGCCATCTGTATTTTATCTTTATTATTAGAAGATGGTGTTGCGTGGTATCGGAGTGAACCGGATGAGTAAGGGAAATGCGGTTTCAGGCGTAAAAGATCCACAGGCCGCAGAAATCTGGCCACGGCTGTACCGCTATATTTACTACAAGGTGCAAAACCGGGAGGAAGCCGAAGAACTTACCCAGGAAACTTTTGAGCGGGTTCATCCGAAAAAAATTGCCGGGGGAATTCAGGAAGACAAGATTGAGGCCTACTATTTTACAACGGCCAAAAACCTGATTGCTGAAACCTGGCGCAAGAAGGTCCGCCATCCTGCGACGGTTTCTATGGATCAACTGGTCGGGCAGGGCTGGGAACCTTCTTTACCGGAGCAGGATACTGGTCTGGAAGATGCTTTAGCCGTCAACAAGGCTTTGCAGGATCTAAGTGATGATTACCGCCTGGTTTTGACCTTACGGATTATCGGAGGTTGGCCGGTGAGCGCAGTGGCAAAAAAGATGAAGCGCAGTCCGGGGGCGGTCAGAAGCTTGCAGTTCAGGGCGGTTAAGGCCTTGAAAGAACTGTTGGACGAAGGAGGTTATTTTCTTGAGTAGGTTTGATTCTGATTGGAACAATAACGAAACCGTTATTGATCAATTCATAGATGACCTTAATGAAGAGAAAAAGCCGGCCGCGTATCAAGCCGGGCCGGTAGACCATGAAATGGAAAAGCTGTTTGAAACAGTCAGGGCTGTCCGGAGGCTTGAGCAGCGCAGCCGCAGTAAGGAAAAAGTATATAAACGGCCCCGGGTAAAAGGGTGGCTTGCCGTAGCGGCGGCTCTATTGCTGGTTGTGCTTGGTTTAAGCATTCTGCAGCTCCCGGGACTGGATCTGGCGCTGCCCGGGGTTCAGCCCGGAGGCATCGTCGAAGCGTCCGCTAGAGCCTACGAAGAACTGAACAGCTACAGTGGAGTCTTTGAAATCAGGAGCGAGCGGGACGGGACGGTAGATTTTTTGGAAACGATCACAGTTCAATACCAGAAGCCCAACAAGTACGTTGCCGTGCACAGGTTTGACGGCCACGAGCAGCGCTACGTCAGCGACGGGGAGAAGATGATTGCCGATGAGTATGAAAGGGTTACAATCGAGAACCTCTTTCCTGAAAAAGAGCTTTGGCGTTACCATATCGGCACGGTTATCCGCGAGCTGGGCCAGGCTGAAACGGTTGAAACACTGGGATCTGATACGCTGTTCGGCCGCGAGGCTGAGCTGTTAAGATATCAATACCCGAATAGCGGCCCAGGCGAATATATGCAGATTTGGATCGACAGCGCGACCTATCTGCCGCTTCGCAAAGAACTGTTCCATCCCGACGGATCGGTGCTGGTGGTGGAATTCAAAGAGCTGAAGGTCAATCCGCAGCTTGATTCAGATGTGTTCTCCTGGGTGTTGCCGGAAGGTAAAGAGGTCACCGAGCTGAACCGGGCGGGCACCTTGGAGCAGGTTAAGGAAGTCTGGCCGGAGGTAGAAGCTATCCTGCCCGTCGTTTATGCGGAAATGGAGCTACAGAGAGTTGGCGTGCTTAATTATGATTTATTCGATTATGTGCTGAGGTTTAAGGGTGAATCGGCGTATGATTTTCTCGACATTTATTATACCACCGCGCCGCGGGAATTTAACTTCTATAGCCAGGGCAAATTCGGACTGCTGGGCGAAGGGTACGTCGAGCTTAATCCGTCCGCATGGAATGTTTTCGAACGCTATCTCGGGGCCAGCCGCACCGCCCGGTGGCTCACCTTAGATTACGAGATCTATATGGTATCCAGCCGCAGTGTCGACTATCTACAATCACTGCTCGAAGAGCTTGCGCAAGAAATAGTCCAGCTCAAGACTGTTGAGGAAATGATCGAGCGAGGCCTCGAGCCCGTTACTGAAAAAGAAGGCCACTAATACCAGTGCCAGGAGTCTGGAAAATGTTAACAGGCGTTGGGCATCGATGAGGTAATGTAATGACAACATGTAGACATAGATGTCTACCCGCGTACCATTTTACCATATAGAATGTATTAACCCCCTTACCAACAGGTAAGGGGGTTTTATATGTATCAAAAATTCAGCGGACTTAAAAGAGGAGTGATCCACAGGTTTTAGGCTTGGAAAGAAAAAGCCTTAGGGAAATGGTTACAGTGAATTAAACTAATGACAGTTGTGGTCATAGCAGCTCGTGAGGGTTTATAAAAGTCCAAAATTTTTAAAATGTGGATAATAACAACGATAAAAAAGGAAAGGGCAAATCCTACGTGAATTAAATGCCATGATTCACGCTTTCGGGAAACTATTCCAAAACGCATCAAAATACCAACAGTCACGATAACTAAAAGAAGCAAAAAAGTTGCAAGTCCTGTTCCAAAACCAGGGGCGAATTCTGTGGGACGCCCCATGTGTTGACCGAAATATATGAATATAAGCAAGACTGCTAATAAATTCCCAAATACACTTGGGCTCCTATAAACATATTTTTAACATTATTAAAGTAATAATATCATAGCAGCTCTGAGAATTAAAGCTGTCTGCTGCAACCCCAAAAAATAAAAGGGTTAGTCGAATGATTTTAATTTCGACCAACCCTTTTATATAGATATTAAGATAAATATTATTGCTGCATGGCGACTTCATAGTGTTCTGTTTCAACAGGCCACCCGGTTATTTTTTCTATTTCCTTAAATATTTTTTTTGCTGCAGTCAGAGAAGCTTCCGCTTTTTCTTTTGTTTCCCAAAAAGTGATTGTCATAATCTTTTCTTTCTTTTCATCAACTAAAACGTAAACGCCCTTGACTTCTTCAAGTCCTTCATCACTGACATTGTCCAGGTGATCAAGAACCTGTTTTACGTGATTTCCTGGAATTTTGCTAACTCTTGCATACATGATTTTAAACCTCCTTCCCAATGTCTGCCATTTTTATTATAATATTTGCAAACCTTTTAGTCAAGTAAGTCTATAGTATTAATATAATAAGAACATGATAACATTGAACACAAGGGGGTATCTGAACTTTACCAGCTGCAGGGCAAACAGAAGTGCAAAGATTGCGGGGCAAGTTAATGGATTGAGATTTGCGAAAGGGGTTATAAAAGTTTTGGAATATGACAAAGCCAGCAAGAAGCCAGCCGCAATGGTTAAGGACATTGCGAAGGCCTGAAGAAGCCCTTTGCGCAAACCGTGAAAGGCCTGGAATGCCGGATTTAAAATACATATGTTATAAGCAAGAGCCCGCCTTTAAGTAAGCAGCTAATGCTTAAAACCATGGGGAAAAAGCAAAGAATCCGACTACCGTAAAGAAGAATAGTGATGTATAATATATAAGCTGGTGAGGTTGTAATTGGGAATCCGTGGCGTTCCTGGACTTCAAATCCAGTGGCAGGGCAGCCCCCTGCGGTGGGTTCGATTCCCATCTACTCCCGCCAAAAAATTTATAGGCAAATGGCGAGAAGGGAGGTGTCTCCCTTCTCGCCTGACTTGTACTCAAATACTGCTGACGTATAAGCCCACCAATCGGATGTGAAAACATGTTTAAATTTAACAGAAAACGTGTGCATGATAGCATACTGGTTAACGGGTCCGGTAATTACAGGCCTGTGCTCAGCATAATTGTTTTGGCCTGGCCGGTAGTAATCGAGATGGGCTTACATACATTTGTCTGGATTTTCGATACGGCGATGGTTATGCGTCTGGGCGCGCATGAAGCAACGGCAGTGGAATTCGGGGCCATTGTTCTCTTTAATTCATTAATGATCCTTGGTGCACTTGGAATCGGTGCCAACGCCCTGGTAGCTCGTTATACAGGGGCAAATGATATGAAAAATGCCGCTCTGACCGGGGGGCAGGCTTTGGTTGTTGGGTTTTTTATCACTGCCATATTTACAGGTATTGCCGTGCTGTTCGGCAGTTCTTTTTTTGGCTGGATTATAAAAGATGCCACCACAGTTGCCCTTACTAATGACTATTTCTACTATGCTCTGCTCAGTGGGGGGTTTGCACTGCTGCCCCTTCTGGTGGCCAGCGGGATTATTCGTGGGATAGGCAACACCCGCGTGCCTATGATTATCGCCTTAATTGCCAACACCTACAACGTAATCGGAGATTACCTGCTTATTTTCGGTCATTACGGATTCCCTGAACTTGGGGTAAAGGGTGCGGCATTAGCTACCGGCTCGGCGCAGCTAATCGCCCTGATCCTATCCATGGGTTACCTTTTTTTGCATAAAGGGATTTTGCCGTTTTCAATCAAATCTCTTTTTCCATTACATAAAGAGGTTATTAAAAAGGTTTTAAAGCTAAGCGCTCCTGCCGGGGCAGAAGAACTCACTCACAGCGGCAGCAGAATGATCTCAGCCAGCTGGATTACTGTTCTGGGCCCGGTTGCATTTGCTGCCAATGCGGCAGCTATCGCTGCCGAAGCATTCTCTTTTATGCCGGGCCATGCTTTTGCCATCGCTGCAACAACCCTTGTAGGACAGCGGCTGGGTGCAGGCTTCATCAGGCAGGCACGTGAAACAGGCTACTGGGCTGTAGCTCTGGGCACGGTCCTGATGAGTTCGGTAGGGTTGATTTTCCTCTTTTTCCCTTATGCCGTAATGAGCCTCTTTGATCCCCCTGATCCGGAGGTGCTGCGCCTCGGGGCACTCTGTCTGCAGATTGCAGCTGTAGAACAGCCTTTCATTGCCCTGACAATGATATTTTCCGGAGCTTTAAAAGGGACCGGCGACACTAAAGGGCCTTTCAGGATTGGGCTTTACAGCAACCTGTTCGTGCGGTTACCACTGATATATGCGGTTATATTTATTTTTCAACTTGAAATTTACTATATCTGGTGGGTTACAGCGCTTCAATACGCTGTCAGCGCATTGCTTTTATACATTCGTTACCGCAGAAAAGACTGGGGTGCATTGGAACCGATTCCCACGACAGAAAATGTAGGGTAAAATGCTGGTAAAACACCGTTAATGAGTGGTCAGCAGTATAAGATATCAAAACTATAGTTAACAAGCAGGGTGTTGGAAATAAGAAGCGTTAAAAAAGGATTGGGTTATAATCTAAAAAGTATGGGGGTGATTTGTGTTGAATCTTGATAAACTGAAAAGGGAGCAGCTCGAAGAGCTGCTGGTTGATTTTGCTAAAAGATGGTTGGCCCATGATGGTCTCTGGTTTCAGGAGGTCGAAAAGGTTTACGGTTTAGATGAAGCGATCAGGCTCGATGCTGCTGCCTGGGAAAAATTTACAATAATTGAAGCGAAGCGAATAATGGCCTTCTTAAATATTGAGCCCGGAGGTGGGCTTCCGGCTCTCAAAAAAGCACTTCAATTCAGGTTGTACAGCATGATTAACAAACAGGAGGTTATTGAAAAAGATAAACATACCCTGGTATTCCGCATGCTTGATTGCCGTGTTCAATCAGCCCGTAAAAGGAAGATGATGCCTGATTTTCCTTGCCGCCCGGTCGGGCAGGTTGAATATAGCGGATTTGCCCGGACTATAGATTCCCGTATTAAAACAGTTTGCATATACTGCCCTCCTGATAACCATCCAAACGATAGCTACTGCGCATGGGAGTTCAGCATTCAAGAAGAGTAAATAGTTTTGTAAGTCCCGTTTGCATAATTACAATATTATGATATAATAATGCAAAGGGAGGGGAACCTGAAATGGATGAAGCATATGAATTGTCTCTTATCCGGGAGAAGGCGGCTTTGTTAAAAGCATTGTCCAACCCTGTAAGGCTTTGTATAGTCAGGGAATTGCTCGAGCGAAAATCCTGCAACGTATCAGCGATGCAAAACTGCCTGCAGCTTTCGCAGTCGACAGTATCCCAGCATCTGGGCCGGTTACGGGACATGGGTATTATCAGCGGTGATCGTAAGGGTACCGAAGTATATTACCATATTACCAGCGAAAAAGCGGCAGACATTGTCAGGGTTCTCTTTTAAAGCTACTTGGTAAAAAGGAGGTTTTTCAATGTTAAGCATATCTGAAGCAGCAAAGGAAAAATTTAAGGAGTTCTTGGTAGAAGAAGGAAAAAACGATGCCTATATCCGTATATATGTCAGCGGTGTTGGCTGAGGCGGACCAAGGTATGGCCTGACTCTGGATGAGTCGGTTCAAGAAGGTAAAGATATTGTCGAAGAAACAGGAGAAGTTAAAATTGTATTTGATCAAGGGATTGCAAACTTTGTCGAAGGCAAATCTGTAGATTATCATGATGGTCCGGGTGGCGGTTTTTCGATTACCGATCCCTGCGCAGACAGCAAGTGTGATGGTGGATGTTATTAAATAAATTGGTCGGAGGTTAGCTTATGGCAACGAAAGAAGAACAGGTATATGCATGTCAGGTTTGCACCAATGTGGTTAAAGTACTGGACTCAGGTGTAGGAATCCTGGTTTGTTGTAATAAACCAATGGTTTTGCAGGGAAAATAGTAAATGGCTTAAATAACCAAGCCGGGCTGCATTATTTGCAGCCCGGCTTGGTTCATTCCTATTGATTTTATCCTTTTTTAACTTCCAGCAGCTTCCTTGAATTTAACATTTCACTATACTCAGAGTCTTTTTCCAGTAAACCGGCCGGAAACTCATATTTGGCCATTCTTTCGATGAATGGATCGGGGTCGAAAGATTCAGGACCGTGTACTCCTTTAAGGTCCCATATGCCCTTTGCTACAAGCTCCAGCATGATCACCGGACTGAATGCTGTTTGGGCCACGACAGAATTTGTGCCATATTTCTTGTAACAATCCTGGTTGTCTGCAATCTGGTAAAGGTAAACGGATCTCTTCATCCCATCCCTGGTTCCGGTCACCCAGGTCCCGGCACAGCCTTTACCAACCATCCTTTCAGCCAGTTCAAGCGGATCGGGAACCACTTTAACCAGAAAATCGCGAGGAGTAATTTCACTATCACCCACTTTTATCTTCCTGGTGGCATCATCCATTCCACATTGCTGCAGGTTTAAAAGAAGGGTTCTCATTTCCCGGGGAACGCCGAACTTAAAAGTAACCCGGTTGCAATCAATTACCCTCGGGATGAGCAGTACTTCTTCATGCTCGACATTGATTACTTCCACGTCGCCGATTCCACCGGGGAATGAAAAGATCTCCGGTTCGGAAAAGACTTCCGTGCAGAACCAACCACGGTCTTTTTCCCATACTACC
>Ga0209498_1002408_pt1 | contig 11291 bp, 8 predicted proteins | sample WalLakDeSediment_FD_184131 | JGI IMG/M metagenome (GOLD analysis project Ga0209498, IMG submission 184131) | Lake sediment microbial communities from Walker lake, Nevada to study Microbial Dark Matter (Phase II) - Walker Lake 11/02/13 Deep... | ecosystem: Environmental > Aquatic > Freshwater >...
TGCACCGCCTTCACCCGGTCACGGTCGGTCAGGAACAGGATCGCGTGGTCGCCCGCATGGATCACGGTGTCGTGATGCGGGATGATCACCTCGCGGTCGCGCACGATGGCCCCGATGCTGGCGCCCCTGGGCAGGCTCAGTTGGTCGATCCGGCGGCCCACCACCCGCGAACTCCCGGCATCCCCATGGACGATGGTCTCGATCGCCTCCGCGGCGCCGCGGCGCAGACTGTGCACGGTGGCGGTGCCACCCTCGCGGACCCGGGCCAGCAGCACCCCGATCGTGGCCTGCTGGGGGGACAGGGCGATATCGATGGCGCTGTCCTGCATCAGGTCCACGTAACCCGGCCGGTTGATCAGCGCCATGACCTTGCGCACGCCCCGGCGCTTCGCCAGCATGCCCGAGAAGATATTGGCCTGGTCGTCGTTGGTGACCGCGCAGAACACATCCATGTCGCCGATGCCGGCTCGGTCCAGGAAGCGATCGTCGGAGCCGTCGCCAACCAGCAACTCGGTGCCTGCGGGCAGCTTCTGCCGGAGGTAGTCTGCGCGTTGCGGGTCCTGCTCGATGATCCTGACCTCGTAACGCCCGGTCAGGGCCTCCGCCAGGCGCCGGCCGATATTGCCGCCGCCGCCGATCAGGATCCGCTTGTAGGGCTTCTCCAGCCGCCGCAGCTCCGACATGACGGCCCGGATGTTCTTCTTGGCCGCAACGAAGAAAACCTCGTCCTCGGCCTCGATCACGGTGCTCCCATCGGGAGCAATCGGTTGATTGCGACGGAAGATGGCGGCGACGCGGGTCTGAATACCCGGCATGTCGGTACGGATATTGCGCAACTCGTGTCCGACCAGCGGCCCGCCGTAGTAGGCCCTGACGCCAACCAGCGAAACCAGTCCGTCGGCGAAGTCCAGCACCTGCAGCGCGCCCGGATGCTCGACCAGTCGCTGGATCTGGCTGGTCACGATGGCCTCCGGCGAGATCAGCATATCCACCGGAACCGCATCCGGGGCAAAGAGCTTCGGGTTTTCGTGGTAGCTGCGCTCGCGGACTCGCGCGATCTTGGTACCGATGCCGAACAGCGTGGACCCGACCTGGCAGGCGAGCATGTTCACCTCGTCCGAATCGGTGACCGCGATCAGCATCTCGGCGTCCCGGGCTCCCGCCGACTCCAGCACGCCGGGATGGCAGCCGAAACCGTTGATGGTACGGATGTCCAGATGGCTCTCGATGGCCTCGAGGCAGTCGCTGCGGGTGTCGATCACCGTGACGTTGTGACCGTCTCCGCTGAGTGCCTCGGCGAGGGACTGCCCGACCTGGCCAGCGCCCACGATGACGATCCGCTTCATCCCGCTTCCGTCTTCAGCTTCTTCGGATCGATGCCCAGCGTCTTGAACTTGCGGTAGAGATGGGTGCGCTCGAGACCGACACGTTCCGCAAGCCGGGTCATGTTGCCCTCGCTGCGCTCGAGTTGATGGATCAGGTACTGCCGCTCGAACTGCTCGCGCGCCTCGCGCAGCGGAAGATCCGGGAACAGGCTCGCCTCGTCCAGCTCGGCCTCGTGCAGCGTCTGGCCCGACAGCGTGCGCTCGACCTCGTCGCTGGTGACCTCGTCCCCGGAGCCAAGAATCATCAGCCGCTGCACGAAGTTGCGCAGCTCGCGCACATTCCCGGGCCAGTGGTAGCGGCGCAGCCGGTCCAGGGCCCCCGCCTGGAAACGACGTGCCGGGAGGCCTTCCTGCTGATGCAGATGCGTCATGTGGTATTCGAGCAGGGCCGGGATGTCCTCCGGATGTTCCCGCAGGGGCGGGATCTTCAGCGGCAGCACGTTCAGCCGGTAGTACAGATCCTCGCGGAAGCGCCCTTCGCTGACGGCCTCGGCGAGGTCGTCCTTGGTGGCGGCGATGACGCGGACGTTCACTGCGATGGGCTGATTGCCGCCGATCCGGGTGATGCGCTGGGTGTCCAGGGCATGCAGCAGGCGACCCTGGGTCTGCAGGTCCATCTCCGCGACCTCGTCCAGGAACAGCAGGCCGCCGGCCGCCTGTTCCAGCAGGCCGAACCGGATCCGGTCGCCCCGCTCGGTACCGAACAGTTCGGCGATGGATTCCTCTCCCGTCAGCGAGCCGACCGCGACAATGATGAACGGATTCTCCCGACGGGCACTGCGGGCATGCAGGTAGCGCGCGAAGGTCTGCTTGCCCACGCCGGCCTCGCCCGAGATCAGCACCCAGGTATCGTGCTGTGCCATCCGCTGCACATGGTCACGCAGGTTCTGCATCACCGGGCTGTCCCCGACCGGATCGGCGGTCGCGGCGCCGTGACGGCGAAGACCCTGGTTTTCCCGCTGCAGGCGGTCCGACGCCAGCGCGTTGCTCAGGGTGATGGTCAGCTTGTCGATGGAGAGGGGCTTCTCGATGAAGTCATAGGCACCGAGACGGGTGGCATCGACCGCGGTTTCGACGTTGCCGTGCCCCGACATCATCACCACCGGGCAGGGCAGTCCGTCCTCATCGCTCCATTCCTTCAGCAGGCTGATGCCGTCGCCATCCGGCATCCAGACATCGAGCAGGATCAGATCGGGGCGGCGGCTGCGGCGGGCGGCCTTGGCCTCCGCAACGGAACCCGCCAGCGCAACCTCGTAACCCTCGTCCTCCAGCACATCGCGCAACAGCATGCGGATGTCCGGCTCGTCGTCCACCACCAATACGTAAGGTCCGCTCATTCCCGTTGCTCTCCGACACCACCGGTGTCACCGCCATGACTGACCGGAATCCGGATCACGAACACGGCGCCCCCTTCCGGCTGATTATGGCATTCAATCATACCGCCATGTTCCTCCACGATCTTTTGCGCGACCGCAAGGCCCAATCCGGTGCCACGCGGCTTGTCCGTCGTATAGGGCTCGAAGATGCGTTCCAGGAAGTCCTGGCGGATCCCGGGTCCATTGTCGGCGACGCGAAGCTCCACGCGGCGGCCGTGGTCGTCCTCGAGACTGCGGGTGGACACGCGCACCTCGCCGCCGGGCCGCCCCTGCACCGCCTCCAGGGCATTCTTGATCAGGTTGTGCATCAACTGGCGCAGACGTCCCGCATCGGCGCGGATGGTCGGCACCCGGGGGGCGAGGTCCAGCACCACCCGTGCGGGCTGCCCTTCGCCGTCATAGAGTTCGCAGACGTCGCGCAGCAGACCGTTCAGGTCCAGCGGCGCAAGCGCGAGGCGCGGCGCCTGCGCATAGTCGCGGAAGGCATTGACCAGCTTCTTCATGGCCTCCACCTGCTGCACGATGGTCTGAGTGGCACGGTCGAGCATCTCCCGGTCCGCCCCCTCGAGGGTCTTGCCGAGCCGGCGCGACAGCCGCTCTGCCGACAGCTGTATCGGCGTCAGCGGATTCTTGATCTCGTGCGCCAGACGCCGGGCGACCTCGCCCCAGGCCGCATCACGCTGGGCGCGCAGGAACTCGGTCATGTCGTCGAAAACGATGGCATGCAGCCCGCGGTTGTTGCCGGGGTTGGGCAGCCAGACCGCACGGGTCATCAGGACCTTGCGTCCGCTGCGCGTGAAAACCACCACCTCGCGCGACCACTCCTTTTCGCGTCGGGTCAGGGCGTCGCTGATGGCGTCGAAGAACTGGGCCACCAGCGGACAGTCCTCGTCGAATTCAGAGGGGAAGCGGTTGTGTCCGGCGCGCAGATCGCACTCCAGGATCTGGCACGCGGCATCGTTGGCGGTACGCAGCCGCAGGCTGCCGTCCAGGGCCAGCACCCCGGAGCGCAGGTGCTGCAGCACGCTCTCGAGATAGGCGCGTTCCGCGTCCAGCAGGCGCCGACTCCGCTCCGCTTCCTGCCGTGCCTCGCTCAGCGTACGGGTCATCGCGTTGAAGGAGCGCACCAGAAATCCGAGTTCGTCGTCCCGACTCACGGCCAGGCGCGTGCTGTAGTCGCCCGAGGCCACCAACCGGGTGCCCTCGGCGAGATCGGTGACCGGCCGAACCAGGCGCCGCGCCACCAGCAGGGCCGCCCAGAGCGCCGCCATCAGCGAGATGGCCAGGGCCAAGGACATGGTGAAGATGAAGCCCTGCTTGATCGGGCCCCGCAGGTAGGCGAATTCCCGATAGTCGACGAACGCGTCCTCGACCCGGACCGCCAGTGCGCTCATGCGCGGGTCCACCGGATAGATTCCCTGCAGGATCCGACTGTCCGCGCCCGGGCGACGGTCCCCGGCGGTGGCGACGACCCGGATCACCAGCGAGCCATCCGGCTGGGGCTCCAGCCGGGTAAAGGGCTGGCCGGGACTCATGCGCAGCAGGATGTCGGCACCGGGCGGCGATGGCAGGCGCCGGATCGGGCTGTCGGTGCTGGAGGCGATGATGCGGTTGTTGGCGCCGACCAGCGTCAGTTCCTGTGCGTTCAGCTGGGCGCGGACGTCATTCAGCGCCAGCGGCACCAGGGCCTCGGATATATCCTCCAGCTGGCGCATGATCGCCTGCGTCTCCCGCGACAGCTGCCGCACACGCAGGTCCAGCGACGAACGCGACAACTCCAGCGCGTCCTCGAGGGCTCCGTCGACGCGCACATCGAACCAGGAGTCCACGCCCTCGTTCAGAAACTTGAAGGAGAAGTAGTAGACCACCGTCGCCGGCAGTACCGCGACAAGCATGAAACCGAAGACCAGACGCAGTGTCAGCCGGCTGCCGGGCACGCCGTCCCGGTTCTGGACGATCAGGCGGGAGAGCTGGTAGATGATCAGCGTACCCAGCACCACCAGCACCAGGCCATGGAAGGCCAGCAGCCAGAGGAACAGCCGCTCGAAGCGGTCGGAGTTCTGTGCGGCGTCGCCCATGACCACCAGCGACGCCAGCAGCAGCAGGAACAGGACCACCATGCCCAGAAGGCCCCAGGGGAAACGCCTCATTCCAAAGACCACCGATACCACCCCAGTTGTGTCCCGTAGGCACCCCGCAGCCGCGCGTCCCATTGCAGGGGCAGCGGCAGGGCCGCGTGGTCCAGCTGCACTCGCGAGGCCAGCGTGTAGTCCAGGCCGGGGCGCAACGCGCCACGATCGACCTCCAGCACCACGCGGCCGAGGCGTCGGGCGAGCATTTCCAGCGCATCCCCCACGGTGGGGGCGAAGTCCATCTGCTGCCGCTCGAGATCCGTGACCACGTAATGCCGGCTCAGCGCGTAATACTCGAGCCGCACAGCCTTGCTCGCCGACTGCAGGGTACGCTCGCCGAGGATGCCGCGCGCGCGCTCGAGGCGCACCTCGGAACGGAAGTTCACCACCACGCCGCTGGCCAGCGCATCCGCCAGGACGTCCGGCAGGCTCATGTCGAGATACAGGCGCACCAGCAGGCGGTTCTCGTCCTGCCAGATGTGATCCGCGTGCCTGATCTCGGTCGCCATCGTGGCGGAAGGCGCCAGCAGCATCAAGACCAGCAGGCCGAAGAGCCATCCGCGCATGACCTCAGGCCCCGCGTGCCAGCAGTGCGTAGTAGAAACCGTCCATCCCTTCCGTACCCAGCGCAATGGCCCGCCCGACCACGCGATCGATGCCGCCCGCAAATGCGAGCGGCACAGCCCTGGCGTCCGCTGCCCGCGCCAGCCATGGCGCCACCACCTGCTCGTTCTCTGCGGCCAGCAGCGAGCAGGTCGCGTAGAGCAGGCGCCCCCCCGGACGCAGCAGGCCCCAGGCCGTTGCCAGCAACTCGGCCTGGCGCGCCGCGAGATCGCCGACGTCGCCCGCGCGGCGCAGCAGCTTGATGTCGGGATGCCGCCGGATCACGCCGGTCGCGGAGCAGGGAACATCCAGCAGGATCGCGTCGAACGGTTCGCCATCCCACCAGCTCTCCGGGTCGGCGAGATCGCCGATGTGCATCCTGGCACGGTATCCGAGCCGGCGCAGATTCTCGCGCACACGGCCCATGCGCTGACCGTCCACGTCCAGCGCGGTGAGGTCGAGATCCCCGGCCACCGTCTCGAGCAGGTGTCCGGTCTTGCCGCCGGGCGCTGCACAGGCGTCCAGTACCCGCTCACCCGGCCTCGGCGCGAGCAGCAGCGCCGCCCATTGGGCCGCCGCGTCCTGCACCGACACCAGCCCATCGGCGAATCCCGGCAGTCTGTCGACATCCAGGGGCTCGGCGAGCGTCAGGGCCGAAGGCACCAGCGGGTGCGCGGCGGCGGCCAGGCCCGCCTCCGCCAGCCGCTCCAGCAGTGCCGCCCGCTCGATGCGGGCCGTATTCACCCGCAGGGTCATCGGTGCCGGCTCGGTGGATGCCCGCAGAAGCTCCTCCCAGGTATCGGGAAAGGCATCGCGGATGCCGGTCACGAGCCAGGACGGGCATGCGTAACGCATGCTGGGGCTCCGGTCCATCGCGGCCGTAAGCTCCACGCGTTCGCGCAAGGCTCGGCGCAGCAGCGCATTGACCAGCCCGACGGCGCCGGGCCGCTGGATGGCGCGGGCCAGCTCCGCGGTCTCGCGCACCGCCGCGTGATCGGGTGTGCCGAAATGGAAGATTTCCGCCAATCCCTGGCACAGCAACACCCGCACCACCGCATCACGCGGCTTCAGCGGATGTTCCAGCATGCCCTCGACGATGGCCTCGAGCCTGATGTACCAACGCACCGTCGCATAAGCCAGGGCCCGGACCCACGCGGCCTCGCGCGGAGGCAGGTCGGCGGTCTCCTCGATCAGCGCGGCCGTCAGCGACTCGCCCTTCAGAATCACCCGGCTCAATGCCTCCAGGGCCTGCCGGCGGGGAACCCACCCGGTTCGCCCACGGCTCACGCGACGCCCCCGAGAACCCGGCCCGCCAGGTCCCCGCCATGCGCCCAGGCACTGGCAGGGATCGGTTTGCGGCCGGGCAACTGCACCGTCTGCAGGCGCAGGATCCCGTCCCCGGTGACCACATCGACGCCATCCCGCCGGGCGGCGAGGACGGTCCCCGGCGGAACGTCCGCGGGAACCGCTTCACCAGGCAGGGGCCGCGCCGCATGCACGCGCAGGACCCGGCCGTCGAACGCCGTCTGCGCGACGGGCCAGGGATTGAACGCGCGCACCCTGCGGTCAATCGCGAGCGCGGACTCGTCCCAATCGATCCAGGCCTCTCCCTTGTCGATCTTGTGCGCGTAGAGCACGCCCTCCTCAGACTGCGGCCGTGGCGCCAGGCTGCCGCCGAGGATGGCATCCAGTCTTTCCAGGAGAAGATCCGCACCCATCACGGCAAGCCGGTCATGCACGTTGGCGGCGGTCGCGTCGGCTTCCAGGTGGAGATGTTGGCAGGCGAAGACGGGACCGGTATCCAGCCCCGGTTCCATCTGCATCAGGCAGACGCCGGTCTCGGTATCGCCGGCGAGGATGGCCCGTTGAATTGGCGCCGCGCCGCGCCAGCGGGGCAGCAGGGATGCATGGATGTTCAGACCGCCCAGCGACGGTATCGAAAGCACGGCGCGCGGCAGGATCAGCCCGTAGGCTGCAACCACCATGAGATCGGGTGCGAGTGCCGCGAGCTCGGCCTGCGCCTCGGCTGGCTTCAGCGAGGCCGGCTGCAGGACCGGGATGCCAGCCTCCTGCGCCAGTTGCTTGACCGGACTGGCGGTGAGCCTGCGGCCGCGCCCCGCCGGCCGGTCCGGCTGCGTGTAGACCGCGACCGGCGAACGGCCGGCGGCGATCAGTGCCGCCAGGGCAGGTACGGCGAATTCCGGCGTTCCGGCATAGACGATGCGCCGGCCTGCGGCCATCAAAGGTTGACAGCGGAGCCGGCCAGCGACGTGCGCTCCGACGGTGCTTTCGCGGCCTGCTTCTCCAGCTTCTTGCGGATGCGGTTGCGCTTCAGGGTAGAGATGTAATCGACGAAGAGCTTGCCGTCGAGGTGATCGATCTCATGCTGGATGCAGACGGCGAGCAGGCCATCGATTTCCATCTCGAACGCTTCGCCGTCGCGGTTGAGGGCCCGCACGCGCACGCGCTCCGCGCGTCGGACGCGTTCGTAGAAGCCGGGAACGGAGAGGCAACCCTCGTCCATCTCCTCCTCACCCTCGCGGCTGAGGACCTCCGGGTTGACCAGGCAATGCGGCGCACTCTGGTCGTCCGATACATCGGCCACCAGGATGCGTTTCTGCACATTGATCTGCGTGGCCGCGAGGCCGATGCCCGGCGCCGCGTACATGGTCTCGAACATATCGTCGACCAGGGCGCGGACGGCATCGTCCACCGCATCCACCGGGCGGGCACGCAGCCGCAGGCGGGGGTCGGGAAAGTGAAGAATTTCTCTAAGTGCCATGGATAAGACCTCGATCTCGAAGTACTGTGCCGGCGCCGTTTTTCTGCTAAGTTTTACTCGAGCTTTCAGCCGCTGCCGGATGCTGAATGCAGTATATTGGGTCAGCGTGCCATTTTACGAGAGAACCGGGGACCGTCGCGGGCACTCGGCAAGCCGAACGGCCGGCATGAATCCGGCGCCGGACTTGAGACAACGGAAGGCGACGGGAATTCGCGATCACGCGCTCGCATGAAGTGGGAACCGCAGGGGGATGCGGAAAAACCCAATGTTCAGTACGCGGGCATATGACCAGGGGGAAGTCGATGTTCTTTGCAAGGGCTGTTGCAGCATTGATGCGCGGCGCGGCTGTCGTCCTGCTGACTCTGGGGATGGTCGCCTGTGCGACCGGACCGGAGCCCGCGGCGCCCACCGTGACCCCGGCACCGGTTGCCGAACCGGCACCCGCTCCCGAGCCGGAACCGCAATTCAGGGCGCGCGCGCCGGAACGTTACGTGGTTCAGGAGGGTGACACGCTGTGGGACATTGCCAACGTCTTTCTGCGCGACCCCTGGTACTGGTCGGAGATCTGGCTGGTCAACCCGCAGGTACAGAATCCGCACCTGATCTACCCGGGAGACGTGCTCAGCATTCATTTCGTGGGCGATCGTCGCGGGGTGATGGTCGACCTCGCGCCCAGGGTGCGGATCGAGGCACTGGACGAGGAGCCGTTTCCCATTTCGGCCCTGCAGCCGTTCATGTTCCGCGCGCGGGTCGTTGATGAAGAAACCCTGGCAAAGGCGCCCTACATCGTTGCCGCGCAGGACGAGCGCGTGATCTTCGGCCCGGGCGACCGCGTGTACGTGCGCAACGCCCCCGATGCCGTGCGCTGGGACCTGTATCAACTCGTGCGCAGGGACCGCATGCTCGTCGATCCCGACACCGGAGAGGACCTGGGCGTCGCGACCATCCCCATCGGAGAAGCGGAGGTCGTCCACGGCGGCGAGATCGCAACCGTCATTCTGCGGGAGGGTCAACGCGAGGCCGTACGGGGCGATCGCCTGATCGGTTTCGACGATGACCCCGATCTGCTGTTCGACATCAGCCGCCCCCCGCCCGGAGTCGAGGGACGGGTGATCATGCTGTTCGATGCCATCACCCAGATCGGCACCCTTCAGGCAGCCGTGATCAACCGGGGGGAGCGTGAAGGTATCCGCAACGGCCAGGTGTTCGCGGTCTGGGAGGCGGGGCGCATGGCGCGTGATCCGGTCAGCGGCGTGGCCAACGACACGGTCCAGCTTCCCGAGGAAGAGATCGGCAACATGATGGTGTTCCGGACCTTTGAAAAGGTGTCGTACGCGCTGGTGATCAAGTCCATCCGTCCCATCCGTGAAGGCTTCAAGGTCCGGCACCCCTGATCCGGTCACCGAGGCGGCGACGGAACGGCTGCGCGACTGGCTCGGGCTGCTGCATACACCGGGCCTCGGGCCCCGGCGCGTGGCCCGACTGCTGGAAACCTTCGGAACTCCGGCGGCCGCGTTGCAGGCCGACTCACGCGCATGGGCGGCTGTCGGCGTCACCGGCCACCCCCCTGACGGTACGGCCCTGGGCGTGCGCGAGGCCGGGGTCGACGCCGACCTGGCCTGGCTCGCGCGGGACGTCCGGCATCACATCCTGACCCTTGACGACCCGGCCTACCCGCCGCTTCTTGCCGAACTGCCGGACCCGCCCCCGGCACTCTATCTGGTCGGCGACCCCGCCCTGCTCCGCCGTCCGCAGATCGCCATCGTCGGCAGCCGGCAAGCCACGCCGCAAGGCCTTCGGCATGCCGAACGGTTCGCAGAGGCGCTGACCAGTGCGGGTCTGACAGTAACCAGCGGCCTGGCACTGGGGATCGACGGCGCGGCCCATCGCGGAGCGCTGGCCTGCACCAACGGCAGCACCGTGGCGGTGGTGGCGACCGGCCCCGACCGGGTCTATCCCTCGGCGCACCGACGATTGGTCCACAGGATTGCCGATCAGGGTCTGATGGTGTCCCTCTGGCCGGTGGGCACCCTGGCGCGCCCCGGCCACTTCCCCCAACGCAACAGAGTCATCAGCGGCCTCACCCTGGGCACCCTGGTGGTCGAGGCGGCGCTGCGCAGCGGTTCCCTGATCACCGCACGGCTCGCTGCGGAACAGGGCCGCTCGGTGTATGCGATCCCCGGATCCATCCTCAGCCCGGTCAGCCATGGCTGCCACCGGCTGATCCAGCAAGGTGCGCAACTGGTTGAATCGCCGGATGACATCCTCGAGGACCTGGCGGACTGGCTGGGGGTGCCCGGACAGGCGCCGCCCGACACCGCGGCACCCGCCGACGCCGCCAGTCTGGACCCGGAACACGAACGGGTGCTCACACTGATGGGATTCGATCCGATCGCGCTCGAGGAATTGCTGCAACGCACCGGATTGACCGTGGCGGCGCTTTCCTCCATTCTGGTTTTACTGGAACTCAATGGCCGCGTGGCCTTACTCAGCCACGGGCGCTACCAGCGCCTCGACGCAGGACCCCCCAAGACATGAAAGAAAACGTGCTGGACGTGCTGATGTATCTGTTCGAGCACTATATGGACGATGACACCGACAGCGAGCCGGATCGCCAGGATCTCGAGTCCCGCCTGCAGGAAGCCGGGTTCCCCTCGTCGGAGGTCGACCGCGCCCTGGGCTGGCTGGATCGACTGGTCAGCGAAGAGCCGGTGGCCGCGAGGGTCGGATCCGAGGCCGCGCAGCGGGTCTACACGTTCGACGAGCAGAACCGCCTGGATCTGGAGGCCCGTGGCTTCCTGGTCTTCCTGGAACAGAACGGGCTGTTGACCGCGGGTACGCGCGAACTCGTCATCGACCGGGTCATGGAGCTCGACGCCGAGGAGATCGACCTCGACCAGCTCAAGTGGGTCGTGCTGATGGTGCTGTTCAACCAGCCCGACGACAGCATCGCCTACTCCCGTCTGGAGGAGGTGGTGATGGCCGAGGGCACGCCCCCGCTGGTGGAATATCT
>Ga0209498_1002409_pt1 | contig 11285 bp, 10 predicted proteins | sample WalLakDeSediment_FD_184131 | JGI IMG/M metagenome (GOLD analysis project Ga0209498, IMG submission 184131) | Lake sediment microbial communities from Walker lake, Nevada to study Microbial Dark Matter (Phase II) - Walker Lake 11/02/13 Deep... | ecosystem: Environmental > Aquatic > Freshwater >...
TGCCATGACGCGAAAGGAAGGAGACCTCATGAGCGGTGTCGTGAAGGTGATCGAGTTGGTGGGCCGGTCCGAGGAAAGCTGGCAGAAGGCGGCGGAGAACGCCGTGACCCAGGCCGCCAAGACGCTCGCCGACCTGGTGGGGGTCGAGGTGGTCGGCTGGACCGCCGAGGTCCGGGACGGCGCGATCGCGGCCTACAAGGCCAACGTGAAGGTGGCCTTCAAGGTCAGGGGCTCGGACGACCTGCGCTAGTGTCCCGTCCCGGAATCGTCGCGACACCGACCACCGAGGGCCGGGACACGGTGGGGTCTTGCGGAGGGCACCCACCCAGGCTGTCGGGGTGAAGCCTGCCAAAGGCAGGCGCCCGAGGGGCAGGGCCCCTCGGAAGTGTCCTGTCCCAACGCAAGTGCATGGGACAGGGCACTAGCCCCGTTCGCCCGCCACGCGGGCGTCCCGTGCCGACGCGCCCGGCGCCTGGCGCGGGCACCGGTTCGGCTCCCGGCCGTGCTCCGGCCGGCCCCGCATCACCAAGGAACCGCCCATGACCAGGAAGACGCCCGGCCCCTTGCACCTGGGCCATGTCGTGGACGCCGCGAGCGGCCGGCGCACGGGAGACCATCTGGCCATCGACCCCCGCGACCTTACCACGCACGCGGTCATCGTGGGCATGACCGGCTCGGGCAAGACCGGCCTGGGCATGGTCGTGATCGAGGAGGCCTTGCTCTCGGGGGTGCCCGCGCTGATCCTGGACCCCAAGGGCGACATGGCCAACCTCCGACTGGCCTTCCCTGACATGCGTCCGGAGGACTTCGCGCCCTGGCTGAGCGAGGACGAGGCCCGGCGCCAGGGCCTTTCCGTGGAGGAACTGGCGGCGCGGACGGCCGGTGCGTGGCGCGACGGGCTGGCCGCCTCGGGCGTCGCTCTGGACCGCGTGCGCGCGCTGCGGAACGCCACCGAGGTCACGCTGTACACGCCTGGCTCCACCGCCGGCACGCCGCTCAACGTCATAGGCTCGCTGCGCGCGCCGGCGCTGGACTGGGCCGGTGAACAGGAGGCCCTGCGCGACGAGATCCAGGGCCTGGTGTCCGGTCTGCTGGGGCTGGCCGGCCTGGACTCCGATCCCGTCACCGGCCGCGAGCACATCCTGCTCGCCAACCTGGTGGAGCACGCCTGGTCGCAGAAGCAGGACCTGGACCTGGGCACGCTCATCATGCAGGTGCAGAGGCCGCCGCTGCGCAAGCTGGGCGTCCTGGATCTGGACACCTTCTTCGCGGAGCGCGACCGACAGGCCCTGGCCATGCGCCTGAACGGCTTGCTGGCCTCGCCCTCGTTCGCCGCCTGGATGGATGGTCCCGACCTGAACGTGGGCCGCTTGCTGGAGCCGACCGCCGGGCGCACCCCGGCCGCCATCCTGTACCTCGCGCATCTGTCGGAGGCGGAGCGCCAGTTCGTGGTGACGCTGGTGCTGGCCAAGGCCGTTACCTGGTACCGCGGCCTGTCCGGCTCCTCCGGGCTGCGAGCCCTCGTGTACATGGACGAAGTCTTCGGGTACGCGCCGCCCACCGCCAACCCGCCCTCCAAGAAGCCCATCCTGACCATTCTCAAGCAAGCGCGGGCGTATGGCGTAGGCATGGTCCTCGCCACGCAGAACCCCGTCGACCTGGACTACAAGGCCATGGCCAACGCGGGCTCGTGGCTGGTGGGCCGCCTGCAGACGGAGCGGGACAAGGCTCGCGTGGTGGACGGGCTGGCCTCGGCCCGGGGCGGGGTGGATGTGGCGGCTCTCGACCGGGTTATCGGCGGCCTGGGCAAGCGGCAGTTCCTGCTGCAGAGCGCCCACCGCGACCAGCCCACGCTCTTTGACTCCCGGTGGGCCATGTGCTTCCTGGCCGGCCCGCTGACGCGCGAGCAGGTGGCCCGGCTGACAACTGACGCGCCGCGCCCTGCCGCGGGTGCCGGGGCGTCGCCAACGGATTCCGGCAAGGTGCGCGCCGAACCCGCGGCGGGTCCGGCGCCGTCGCGGGCTCTGGCGGCGGACGAGAGCCCGGTCCCGCCCCTGGTCGCGCCGGGCGTGCCCGTGCGCTACCTCCACCCGGCGGCGCCGTGGGGCCGCGACATCGGCGCCTCCCCGCGCGGCGACAGGTTGGAGGCGGCGCTGGCCGCGCGCGTGCGCATGAAGTTCCGTGACGCTCGGGCGGGCATCGAGCACGACGAGGAGTGGGAAGCCGTCTTCCATCCGCTGACGCCGGAGTTGGACCCGCGCTCCGGGCTGACGGTGGACTACGACGCGCGCGACTTCGAGACGGAGCCGCCGCCGGGAGCCGTCTACGCCATCCCGGCCGCGGCGCTGGACAAGGCCACGACCTTCCAGCGCCTGGAGCGCTCGTTGCGCGAAGCCCTCTACCGCGACCGGGCGGTGACCGTGCTGCGCAACCGCGAGTTGCGCCTCTACGGCCGCGTGGGCGAGGACCGGGACGCCTTTGCGCGGCGGTGCGACGAGGGCGCGCAGGACGGTGCCGATCGCGAGGCCGCCGCTCTGCGCACCCGCTTCCAGACCCGCCTCAAGACCGCCCAGGACAAGCTGCTGGCAGCCGAGCTACGCCTGGAGCAGGCCCGGGTGGACCACGAGACGCGGCGCCGGCACGAAATGCTGTCGGGCGCCGGCGACCTGCTCAACGCCTTGCTCACCGGGCGCTCGCGCACGCGCAGCATCGTGCGCAGCGTCTCCCGGGGATCGTCGCGGCGCGCGGTGACCGAGCGCAGTGGCCAGCGCGTGGCCACGGTGGAGGAGCTGGTGCTGGCCTATGCGCGCGACATCGAGCAGCTGGAGGCCGACGTGGCCGACGCCCTGACCGAGATCGACGCCCGCTGGCGGGCCAAGGCGGAAGCCGTGGACACCTTGGAGATCACGCCCACGCGAAACGACGTCACCGTCCAGGAGGTGGTCCTGGTGTGGGTGCCCATGGTGGCGGGGACAACCTAGCACGCCTGGCGCCGCTGGCGCGCCGCCTCGAACAGGATCACGGCTGCAGCCGCCGCGGCGTTGAGCGACTCCGCGCCACCGGGCATGGGCACGCGAACCGTGGTGGTGCACAGGGCGCGTGCCGCGCCGGACGGTCCGTCGGCCTCCCCGCCGATGACCAGCGCGAAGGGGCGGCGCCAGTCGATGGCGGCGTAGTCCGCGCTGCCGCCCGCATCGGCCACGCGGACCTCCAGCCCGGCGGCGCGGCAGCGCCGGGCGGTGTCCGACCAGGCGGCGCGCGCCATGGGCAGCCGGAAGTGCGCGCCGCCGGCCGCGCGCACCGCCTTGGCGTTGCTTGGGTCGGCCGTATTGGGCCCGAGCAGCGCCGCGTCCACGCCGGCGGCCAGTGCCGACCGCAGACAGGTGCCGACGTTGCCGGGGTCCCGCAGCCCGTCGAGGACGAGCACCGCCGTCGGCCGCGCGGGAAGCGGCAGGCATGGCTGGGCCACCACCGCGAGCACACCCTGGGGAGTCACGGTGTCGGCGAGCGCGGCGAGCAGCGCTTCGGGCACACGGTACGTGGCGGTCCGCCGCTCCGCCAGGGCGCGCGCCAGGCGCCGCCCCCGTTCGCCCGCCTCCAGCTCTGCCGTGGTCAAGGCAAAGTCGAAGACCGCACCGGCGGCCAGCGCCTCCTCGACCAGCCGCACGCCCTCCAGCACCATCTTGCCCTCGCGGGCGCGGAAGGCGCGCGACGCCAGGCGCCGCACGTAGCGCGCGCGGGGGTTGGAGCTGCTGGTGATGTCCGTGCTCATGACGGGCCGGCGCCACGGGGCCGCGCGTCGGCGGCACGAGGGCGCGCGACCGGACCCTACGACTGGGCGGCCCGGCTCACCTCGACGATGGCGCTGAAGCTGCCCGGATCACGCACCGCCACGTCGGCCAGCCACTTGCGGTCCAGCGCCACGCCGGCCAGCGACAGGCCGTGGATGAACCGACCGTAGGACAGGCCGTGGCTGCGAGACGCGGCGTTGATGCGCTGGATCCACAGCCGCCGCATGTCGCGCTTGCGGTTGCGGCGGTCACGGTAGGCGTGCGCACGCGCCTTGACCACTGCCTCGTGCGCGCGCCGGAACAGGCGGTGCCGGCCCTGCTGGAAGCCGGTGGCCTCCTTCAGGATCTTCCTGTGCCTGCGGTGCGTCTGCGGACCACCCTTGACCCGTGCCATGGCTTGCCCTCCCGCCTAGCGCCAAAGCGTGGGCGCTAGCCGCCGCACCCGCTTCACCGACGCCGAGTGAGTCACCTCGAGGTACTCGTCGAACAGCCGTCGCACCCGCGGCTTCTTCTTGCGCCGCAGGTGGCTCTTGCCGATCTGCGTGCGCATGAGCTTGCCGCCAGCCGTCACCTTGAAGCGCTTGGCGGTGGACTTGTGCGTCTTCATCTTCGGGCCCTTGCCCATGGTCGTTCCCCCACACCACGCGCAGCGCGTGCTACGCGCGCTCGGTTGCCTTCTTGGGCGCCAGCACCATCAGCATGGACCGCCCGTCCATGTTGGGCATCTGCTCCACCTCGGCCAGGTCGGCCAGCTCCGCCGACACCTCGCGGAGCTGCTCCATGGCGATCTCCGGGTACGAGATCTCCCGGCCGCGGAACTGGATGCGCACCTTGACCTTCATGCCCTCCGTCAGGAACCGCCGCGCACGCCGTATCTTGAACGCGGCATGGTAGTCGCCGGTCTTGGGACGCAGGCGGATCTCCTTGATCTCCGTCGTCTTCTGGCCCTTGCGCGCCTCGCGCTGCTTCTTCATCTGCTCGTACTGGAACTTGCCGTAGTCCAGAATCTTGCAGACCGGGGGGCTGGCGCCCGGGGCCACCTCCACCAGGTCCAGCCCTGCCTCACGCGCCGCGTTGAGCGCGTCCCGCAGCGGGACAACGCCCACTTGATCGCCGTTGCTGGCGATGAGGCGAACGCTGGGTGCGCGTATCTCCTCGTTGATCCGTTGCCGATCGTCTTTGGAAATGGACCCACCTCTTACAGAACATGGCGAGGCTCGTCGGACGCGAGCCCCGCTCCGAAGGGTCGCATTATAGCCGCCGGCCCGGCCCGGCGTCAAGCGCGGCGCGCACGGAGCCAAGCCCGGCGGGCGCGGCCGGCGGGGCATGCGCGTCGCCGGCCCGGCCCGGCGTCAAGCGCGGCGCGCACGGAGCCAAGCCCGCGGGCGCGGCCGGCGGGCCATGCGCGCCGCCGGCCCGGCCCGGCCGGCGGCCCACCCTCAGGCTGCCCCCTCACCCTCCACCAGAGCGTGCCGTTCTACCTCGTCCGCCATCCGCCGCCCCAGCTGCTCCAGCGACATGGCGCCCAGGTCCACCTCCGTGCGCAGCCGCACCGCCACCGTGCCCGACGCCGCCTCGCGATCCCCCACGACCAGCATGTACGGCACCTTCTGCAGCTGCGCGTCCCGGATCTTGGCCCGCATGCGGTCGTCGCGCGTGTCCACGTCCACGCGCAGCCCGCGCTCTCGCAAGGCCCTGCCCACCTCCAGCGCGTACGGCACGTGGCGATCGGCAATGGGGATGACCGTGGCCTGGACCGGGCTCAACCAGACCGGGAAGGCGCCGCCGTAGTGCTCCAGCAACACACCGAAGAAGCGCTCCATGGAGCCGAACAGCGCCCGGTGCACCATGTACGGGCGGCGCATCTCGCCGTCCGCGTCGGCGTACGTCAGACCGAACTTCTCCGGCAGGTTGAAGTCGAACTGGATCGTGGTGCACTGCCAGGCCCGGCCCAGCGCGTCCTCGATGTCGATGTCGATCTTGGGGCCGTAGAAGGCGCCTTCGCCCTCACGAAGCACGAACGGCAGGCCGCGGGCCTCCACGGCCCCGATCAGCGCCGTGGTGGCGCGTGCCCAGTCCGCCGGGTCGCCGACGGCCTTGGCAGGCATGGTGGACACGTTCACCCCGAACTCCGTGAAGCCAAAGGCCTGGAACAGGTCGATGCTGAAGTCCAGCACCTCGGCGATGGCGGCGTCCACGTCATCCGGCGCCACGAACAGGTGGGCGTCGTCCTGCGTGAAGCCGCGCACGCGCATCAGGCCGTGCAAGACGCCCGAGCGCTCGTAGCGGTACACCGTGCCCCACTCGGCCAGTCGCATGGGCAAGTCGCGGTAGCTGCGGCGCCGGCTCTTGTAGATCATGATGTGAAACGGGCAGTTCATGGGCTTGAGGTAGTATTCCTGCCCGTCGATCTCCACCGGTGCGTACATGTTTTCGCGGAAGAAGTCCAGATGGCCGCTGGTCTGCCACAGGGCGGCGCGCCCGATGTGGGGCGTGTACACCAGGTCGTAACCACCGGCCAGGTGCCTCTCCTTGGCGAACTCCTCGATCAGGTGGCGCACCAGCCCACCCCGCGCGTGCCACAGCACCAGCCCTCCACCCACCTGCTCGGGCGCGGTGCTGAACAGATCCAGGTCCGTCCCCAGCCGGCGGTGATCGCGCTTCTCGATCTCGGCCAGCCGGTCCAGGTGCGCCTCCAGCTCGGCCCGCGACCGCCACGCCGTGCCGTAGATGCGCTGCAGCGTCTCGCGGCGCTCGTCACCACGCCAGTAGGCGGCCGCCGTGGTGAGCAGCTTGAAGGCGTCGCCCTCGATGTGGCCCGTGTCCGGGACGTGCGGCCCGCGACACAGGTCCACGAACGTGTCGTGCTCGTACACCGAGATGGGCACCGCGCCGTGAACGGGCTCGCCGTACTCGTCCACACCGCCCGCCGCCAGCTCTTCCAGAAGCTCCAGCTTGAACGGCTGATCGACAAACAGCCGCTTCGCCTCGTCGGCCGTCACCTCCCGATAGCGGTAGGGGTGTCGGCCCGCGACGATCTGCCGCATCCGCTCCTCGATGGCCTCGAGATCGTCCGGGGTGAAGGTCAAGGGGCGACCGGACGCGTCCCGGCCGAGGTCGAAGTCGTAGTAGAAGCCGTGCTGGATGGGGGGCCCGATGCCCATCTTGGCCGCCGGGTAGCGCTCGAGCACCGCCTGGGCCATGACATGCGCCGTGGAGTGGCGCATGCGGCGCAAGGCCTCCTCCTCCTCCGAGCGCTCCGGAGCCCCGCCCGCCGCGCTCCTGCCCGCATCATGCCTCTGCCGTCCCTCGTCTGCAACCATGGCTCTTGCCTCCTCTCCCGGTGCCCACGGCACCAAGACACAAAGAAACCCCCCGCCTGCAATAGGACGAGGGGGCCCGTGGTTCCACCTATCTTTGCCACGCACCCCGCGAGCGGGGGCGCGCGGCCTCCGGCGGCGGATAACGGCGCCACCCGGGTCGCCTTACTGCCGGCCCTCGCCCCGACAGCCGTCGGGACGCACCGGGTTGGGACGCCGGCTCGGAGGGGGTGTGCCACGCGCTAGCGGCTAGGAGCGCTTCCAGTCCATGACGCTCCCTCCCTGGCGCCCGTCGCGCGCGCACGCGTCCTCTTCACAGCCGTTGGGAAGTCATGTAGTTGTCGGCGGACCTGGTGGGCGGTACAAGACTCGAACTTGTGACCTCCACGATGTCAACGTGGCGCTCTAGCCAACTGAGCTAACCGCCCCCTACGGCGTCCACCGTCGAGACGTTGATGGTACCATGACGGCACGGCCACCGGCAAGGAACGCGGCGCCGGCACCGGCCAGCTACCGCGGCACCGGGTACGCGCCCGCCATCTCCCTCACCTCCTCGCGCACGCGACCGATCAGCGCCTCGTCATCGATGTGCTCGATGACCTCGGTGATCCAGGCGGCGATGCGCCGCATCTCGTCCGTGCCAAAGCCGCGCGTGGTGACCGCCGGCGAGCCCAGGCGCAGGCCGCTGGTGACGAAGGGCTTCTCCGGGTCGAACGGGATCATGTTCTTGTTGGTGGTGATGCCGGCCCGGTCCAGCGCGGCCTCGGCTGCCTTGCCCGTGACCCCCTTGGGTCGCAGGTCCACCAGAAGCAGGTGGTTGTCCGTGCCGCCCGAGACGATGCGGAAACCGTGCCCGGACAGCGCCTCGGCCAGAACGCGGGCGTTCTCTATGATGCGCGCCTGATAGGCCCGGAACTCCGGCTGCATGGCCAGGTGGAACGCCACCGCCTTGGCCGCGATGACGTGCTCCAGAGGCCCGCCCTGCAGGTTGGGGAACACGGAGCGATCGATGTCCTTGGCCAGCTCCTCCGTGCAGAGCACGATGCCGCCGCGCGGCCCGCGAAGGGTCTTGTGCGTGGTGGAGGTAACCACGTCGGAGACCGGCACCGGGTCGGGGTGCAGGTCGGCCGCGATCAGCCCGGCGATGTGCGCCATGTCCACCAGCAGGCGCGCCCCTATATCACGCGCTATGGCGGCGAAGGTGTCAAAGTCGAAGGCCCGCGGATAGGCGGTGGCGCCGGTGACGATGACCTTGGGCCGTCTCTCGCGCGCAAGCGCGGCCAGCGCGTCGTAGTCTATGCGCTCCGTCTCCGGATCCACGCCGTAGGCCACCACCTGGTACAGCTTGCCGCTGAAGTTGACCGGGCTGCCGTGCGTCAGGTGCCCGCCCTGGTCCAGGCGCATGGCCATGAGGGTGTCGCCGGGCTGCATCAGCGCCATGTAGGCCGCCATGTTGGCCTGCGAGCCCGAGTGCGGCTGCACGTTGGCGTGTTGGGCGCCGAAGAGCTCCTTGGCCCGATCGCGCGCCAGGTCCTCGGCCGCGTCCACCCACTCGCAGCCACCGTAGTAGCGCTTGTGCGGCAGCCCCTCCGCGTACTTGTTGGTGAGAACCGAGCCCACCACGTCCAGCACGGCGCGGCTGGTGTAGTTCTCGCTGGCGATCAGCTCGATGCCCGTTCGCTGCCGGTCTTCCTCGCGCCTCACGATCTCGGCCAGCACGGGGTCCACCTGCTCCAGGCGCCGGGTGAGGCTCTCCTCGATCGTGGCATCAGGTGCGGTGGGCGCGGTGGGCGTGGCAAGCGTCATGGTGCGGACTCCAAGCGGTGAACGCGGGGCCGTCAGGCGGGCCCGCCGATCCAACATCATAGCACCGCGGCGGCCCCGTATCCACGACCGGCCGGCGCCCGGCTATACTCGGTCAGCGTGAGCCAGGACCACGCCCGACGCCGGTTCCACCGCCCCACACGGCGCTCCGAGCGCCGCCCGGGCGGGCCCGCGCCCCCTGCTCTGCCCGCGCCCGGATCCCCCCCGGAGCGCGCGGGCGAGCCCGCGCTGGACGTTCCGGCGCTGCGGGCCGCCGCGGCCGCCGTGGGCATGACCCTCACGTCTGGTCAGGTGGCCGGCTTCACCGCGTATGCGGCGGAGCTCGTGGACTGGAACCGGCACACCAACCTCACACGCCTCGCCAGCCCCGGCGACATAGCCGTGGGCCACGTGGCCGACTCCCTCGCGTGCCTCCTGGCGCTGCCCGCTGATGTGCGGGACGCGCCCGGCGGCCTGACGTGCGTGGACGTGGGCTCGGGCGCCGGCCTGCCGGGACTGCCCCTGGCCGTGCTCTTCACCGCCTGGCGCGTGGTGCTGCTGGAGGCCGGCAGCCGCAAGGCCGATTTCCTGCGCCACGCGGCGCGGACGTTGGGCCTGGGCAACGTCACCGTCCTGGCCGAACGTGCCGAGATCGCGGGCCGGAGCGCCGACCACCGGGAGCGCTACGACCTGGCGGTGGCGCGCGCCGTGGCGCCGCTGCCGGTGCTCCTGGAATACGCGCTGCCGCTTCTGCGCGTGGGCGGTCGCCTGGTGGCGCTGGTGGGCGACGTCCAGGCGCGGGAGGTCCGGTCCGGCAGCTGCGAGCACGCCCTGGAACTGCTGGGTGGCCGTTGGTCAGGCGCGCACGCCTACCGCCTGCCGGGCCTGGCGGCCGACCGGCAGGCGGTGGCCTTCACCAAGGCGCGGCCGACGCCCATTGCATACCCACGCCGGCCGGGCGTGCCGGCCAAGCGCCCGCTCGTGCGGCGGCCGTGACGGCGCCGGTTTTGCGGGCCGCACCGCGGGCGGTATCGTTGGCCGGAAGCGCGCGCCCGCGAGCAGGGTGGCGCGGGGCACGCCGGCTGGGCGGCCACGCGGCCATCCCGGGCGCGCGGGGATCGGTGCCCTATGGCAAGGCCCTCCTCGTGACCCGCCCACCCGTGCGCCCGATGGCCCCGGCGGTCGTGGCGAAGCGATTGGCCAACAGCCTGCTGCAGGAGCTGAGCACGCTGCTTTTGCTCTTTGGGCTGGCGCTTCTCCTGCTGGGCGCCGCCGTCCAGGTCTCGCGCCACGCGCGGCTGCAGTCGGCCGAGTCGGAGCGACCGGCGCCGCGGTTCGCATCGTCCGTCCGGCGCGTGGCGCCGGCGGTCGCCGACGAGCCCAGCGAGGCCGAACGGCAGGCGGCGCCGCCGGTGCGCATTGTCATCGACTCCATCCAGCTGGACAGTCCCGTCGTGCCGGTGGGCTACGAGGCCCGCATCGTGAACGGCGAGTTCGAAGGCAACGTCTGGCAGACCGCCGACTTCGCCGCCGGGTACCACGACACCTCGGCGCGGCCCGGCACGGTGGGCAACACCGTCATCTCCGGCCACAACAACCTGCGCGGCGCGGTGTTCCGGAACCTGCACCTGGTGGAACTGGGCGACACCGTGCGCCTGGCGGACGCCCGCGGCCGGGCCCACGCCTACGAGGTGGTGGAGAGCTTCGTGGCCCGCGAGGAGGGCGCGAGCGAGTCCGAGCGGCGGGACAACACGCAGTGGATCCGCCAGACACCGGACGAGCGACTGACACTGGTGAGCTGCTTCCCGCCGTGGTCCAACACGCATCGCATCATCGTGCTGGCGTTTCCCACCACGCTGGACGACGCCGGCGCGCGGCCCGCCGCCGAACGCACTTCGGCCCCGGCACCCACCGTGGAGATGGCGCCGTGACCTCGCCCGCGCGGCAGTTGCCGGCGGTGCACGCGCTGCTCCACCACGAGCGCCTGGCGCAACTGACTCCGCTACTGGGCCGCGACTGGCTGGCCGCCGCCGCACGAGAGGCCGTGGGCCAGGCGCGCCAGGCGGCGTTGAGCGGCGCGCCGGTGCCCACGGTGGACGAGCTGGCGGAGCGCGCGGCAGACCTGGCCGCCTCCTGGCTGGCGCCGCGGCCGCGCCCGCTTCTCAACGCCACCGGCATCATACTGCACACCAACCTGGGCCGCGCACCGGTCAGCGCCGAGGCGGCGCGGGCCATGCGCCGAGTGGCGGCCGGCTACGCCGACCTGGAGTACGACCTGCCGGCCGGCGGGCGCGGCTCGCGCCACGACCTGGTGGCGCCGCTCCTGTGCCGACTTGCCGGCGCCGAGGCAGCGCTCGTGGTCAACAACAAC
>Ga0209498_1002410_pt1 | contig 11285 bp, 10 predicted proteins | sample WalLakDeSediment_FD_184131 | JGI IMG/M metagenome (GOLD analysis project Ga0209498, IMG submission 184131) | Lake sediment microbial communities from Walker lake, Nevada to study Microbial Dark Matter (Phase II) - Walker Lake 11/02/13 Deep... | ecosystem: Environmental > Aquatic > Freshwater >...
TGGGAGTCATGTTCTCCAAGCTGCCCGACGGAACGCTCGATGCCATGCACGGCGGCGGAACCTGCCGTAAGAGGATGCACTACTGCGTCGACCTCAGCGGCATGGAGATCATGCGCACCGTGCGCGACGAATCCCGCAACCGCCCCAACATCAAGGTGCTGGAGTTCTCGCCGGCGGTGGAACTCATACTCAACGAGGACGGACGCTGTTCCGGCGCGGTTCTTTACAACATGGAGACCGAGGAGTACTTTATCGCCAGAGCTAAGGCGGTGATCCTGGCAACAGGCGGCTCCGGCAGACTGCACGTGCAGGGCTTCATGACCACCAATCACTACGGCGCCACCGGCGACGGTATCATCATAGGCTACCGGGCGGGGGCACCCCTGGCCTTCCTGCACACCGTACAGTATCACCCGACGGGCGTCGTCTCCCCCGAGCAGATAGAGGGCTGGCTGATAACCGAGAGGTTCCGTGCCGAGGGCGCCGACGTGGTCAACGTCCACGGCGAAAAGTTCGTCAACGAGCGCGAGCCCCGCGACGTCGAATCGGCCCGCTTCATCAAAGAGTGCCTGGATGGCAAGGGCGTTCCCACTCCTACAGGCAAGGTGGGGGTGTGGCTCGACTCGCCGGTCATAGACTTGCTTGTCGGCGAGGGCAGGGTGCGGACGGCCTTTGTCGGAAAATGGAAGGTATACGAACGCCTGGGCATCGACATATCGAAGGCTCCCATGCTGGTCTATCCCACGCTTCACTACCAGAACGGTGGGCTCAAGAACAATGTCGAGTGCGAGACCGCCGTGCCCGGGCTCTATGTGGCCGGCGAGGTGACCGGCGGGCTGCACGGAGAGAACAGGCTGATGGGCAACTCGCTCATGGACATAGTGGTCTTCGGCAGGATCGCTGGCAAGAACGCCGCCGAGTTCGCCCGCGAGAAGGCAAAGAACGGCAAGCTGACCCTCGATCACGTCAGGAGGTATCATAAGGAGCTCAAAGAGGCGGGGATCGTCACCGATAGGGTGGCGCCCATGCTCCTTCCCGACTACACCACTCCCGAGGTGAAAGAGAGGCAGCTAACTGCGAACTACCTGGGGACCATGAGGTGATAGGCTGTATTCTCCTCTCCCTTGACGGGAGAGGATTGAGGTGAGGGTGAAAGATGTAGTGCGAGGCTTCAGCCTCGTGCCAAGTCTGGCTCTCCTCTCGCTCGGTGGGATAGGAGAAGGTGAGGGTGAGAACAGGTTGAGCACCGTGGGGTGGCGAGTGAGGGGCCGTAGGGGAGGGTCTTGTACCCTCCCGGGACGGCGGTGGAGAGGCCCGACCATTTCCCCTCTTAAGATAAGAGGGGCTAGGGGAGTTATGAAGAGACACCGGCACCCAACTCCCCTCTCCCTAGAGGGAGAGGATTGAGGTGAGGGTGAAAGATGTAGTGCGAGGCTTCAGCCTCGTGCCAAGTCTGGCTCTCCTCTCGCTCGGCGGGAGAGTACGAGGTGAGGGTGAAACAAGTGAAGTCCGGAGGTGAACCATGGCCGAAGTGAAGAAGATCACGTTGCCCCTGACCGACGAGGTCCTTGAGGGCCTCAGGGCCGGCGACAACCTGCTGCTCAGCGGCGTTATCTACGTTGCCCGCGACGCCGCCCACAAGAGGATGGTCGAGGCGCTCGACAGGGGGCAGCCTCTGCCCTTCGACATCAAGGGCGCGACTCTGTATTATATGGGGCCCACGCCGGCCCGGCCGGGCAGGGTGATCGGCTCCGCCGGCCCCACCACCAGCGGCCGCATGGACGCCTACGCTCCCCGCCTGATGTCGGAGGGGCTGAAGGGCATGATCGGCAAAGGCCTGCGGTCGCAGGCGGTCAAGGACGCCATGGTCAAGCACAGGGCTGTCTACCTGGGGGCAATAGGGGGTGCGGGCGCCATCATCTCCCGGAGCATCAAGAAGTCGGAGGTTGTGGCCTATGAAGAACTCGGTGCCGAGGCCGTCCGCCGCCTCGAAGTGGAGGACTTCCCGGTTACCGTGGTTAACGACATCCATGGCGGCGACCTCTACGGGGAAGGCAAGGCCAAATACCGCGTCAAGGCATAGTTCCGGATCAGTGACAACCGCAGAGCGGCGTTTCTACTACCGTCGAATAATGTGCTACACTTATCGCTAACGGGCAGTGTTATCTATAGGCAAAGGACCCTGCTCGCGCGATGGCCATGGAACGAGATTTGATTTTCCTGATTGAGAGATCCCCCGATGGCTGTTATACCGCCAGGGCACTCGTATACTACGAATCTGCCGGGGGAGGTTCTTCTGCCCGGTCGGACGAGATGACACGAGAAGCCCTACAGCGTCGTATCGAGACTGCCGAGTTGCCCCCACGCATCCGCTTGCATATGCTGGGGGACGAATTCGTCGCCCGCTGAAGATTCCCGGAGGCATTGCTGTGACCGGAGAACATCCCGACATACTCAGCAGACTTGCTGAAAACGAAGAGGCTATCGGCGTACTCTATCAGGAGTACGCAAAGCGGTATCCCGACTACTCCAGCTTCTGGTCCGGGTTGGCCCACGAGGAAGAAGAGCATGCCTGCTGGATACGTGCTCTCTGCTCAATCGCCTCCGAGACCGGTCTGGTCATCAAACAGAGGAGGTTCAATGAGGCGGCGCTGCAGACCTACTGCAATTACCTGGGACGTGAGCTAGCTAATGTCAAGCAGGGTGATACCACCCTCCTGAACGCTCTGGCAGCCACTCTGTACATCGAGGAGAGCATGATCGAAAGGAAGTACTTCGACGTGTTTGAAGCCGATGCCCCGGAGTTGAAACGCGTTCTGCTGAGATTGGCCGAGGCGACAAAGGTGCACGTGGACAGGGCCCGGGAAACCCTCGAGAACTACAGACGGGCAGCTTCATCCCACCCGTCCTTCTGACGGCTATCACCTCCTGCCACTCTTCAGGAGACCTCGAATACGTCTATGCTACTTTCGGGCCAGGTCGAAGCGGTCGAGGTTCATCACCTTGTCCCATGCCGCCACGAAGTCATGCACGAACTTCTCCCGTGAATCCGCACATCCGTAGACTTCCGCCAGTGCCCGGAGCTGGGAGTTCGCACCGAAGATCAGGTCCACGCGGGTGCCGGTCCACTTGAGTTCCCCCGTTGCCCGATCGCGGCCCTCGAACACATCTCCGTCTTTCGAGGTCGGACTCCAGGTGGTGCTCATGTCGAGCAGATTCACGAAGAAGTCGTTGGTGAGCGTCTCCGGCCGCCTTGTGAAGACACCGTGTCGGGACTGTTCGAAGTTGGCATTCAGGACGCGCATTCCGCCGATGAGCACCGTCATCTCGGGAGCCGTCAGCGTCAGCAACTGTGCCCGGTCGACCAGCAGTTCCTCGGCCGATACGGCGTACTTCTTCTTGAGGTAGTTTCGGAACCCGTCCGCCACCGGCTCGAGCACTGCGAAGGCCTCCACATCGGTCTGATCCTGCGAGGCACCGGTGCGTCCCGGTGCAAACGGAACCGTCACGTTGTGTCCGGCCTTCCTGGCGGCCGCCTCGACGCCCGCGCAACCGCCCAGGATGATCAGGTCGGCAAGCGAGACCCTCTTCCCGTCCGTCTGCGAATCGTTGAACGCCTTCCTGATAACCTCGAGTTTCTGCAGTATCTTCGCCAGCCTGTCCGGCTCATTGGCCTTCCAGTCCTTCTGCGGTGCAAGACGGATACGTGCTCCGTTGGCACCGCCGCGCTTGTCGGATCCACGGAACGTCGATGCCGACGCCCAGGCGGTGGAGACCAGTTCAGGGATGGACAGGCCCGAGTCGAGTAACTTCGCCTTCAGGTTCGCTATGTCCTTCGCGTCGATCAGCTTGTGATCGACTGCCGGCATCGGGTCCTGCCAGACAAGCTCCTCTGCAGGGACCTCCGGGCCGAGGTAGCGTGAACGGGGTCCCATGTCGCGGTGGGTCAGCTTGAACCAGGCCCGGGCGAAGGCGTCGGCGAACTCCTCAGGGTTCTGCTGGTACCGGCGGGCGATCGGCTCGTAGATCGGGTCGAAGCGCAGTGAGAGGTCCGCCGTGGTCATCATCGGCCGGTGCTTCTTCGACGGATCGTGCGCGTCGACCACCATGTCCTCTTCGGCCACATCCTTGGCCAGCCACTGGTGTGCGCCGGCCGGACTCTTGACCAGCTCCCACTCGTACTTGAACAGTGTGTTCAGATAGCCCATGTCCCATTTGGTCGGGCGCGGCTTCCAGGCTCCCTCGATGCCGCTGGTGATCGTGTCGCCGGCTTTGCCGCTGCGGAATTTGCTCTTCCAGCCCAGGCCCATCTCCTCGATGGGAGCGGCCTCGGGCTCACGACTAACGTGGGAGGCAGATCCTGCGCCGTGACACTTGCCGAATGTGTGTCCGCCGGCGACGAGCGCCACCGTCTCCTCGTCGTTCATCGCCATGCGTGCGAAGGTCTCCCGAACGTCACGGCCGGAGGCCACGGGATCCGGGTTGCCGTTCGGCCCCTCCGGGTTCACGTAGATCAGGCCCATCTGAACGGCGGCGAGCGGGTTTTCCAGTTCCCGGTCGCCGGAGTAGCGCTTGTCGCCAAGCCACTCCTCCTCCGAGCCCCAGTAGATGTCCTCCTCCGGCTCCCAGACATCATCGCGTCCGCCCCCGAAGCCGAAGGTCTTGAAGCCCATCGACTCGAGCGCGCAGTTGCCGGCCAGGATCATGAGGTCTGCCCAGGAGATCTTCCTGCCGTACTTCTGCTTGATCGGCCACAGCAGCCGGCGGGCCTTGTCCAGGTTTGCATTGTCCGGCCAGCTGTTTATGGGCGCCAGGCGCTGGGAACCCGATCCCCCGCCTCCGCGGCCGTCGCCCATGCGGTATGTGCCCGCGCTGTGCCACGCCATCCGGATGAAGAGTGGCCCGTAGTGACCGTAGTCCGCCGGCCACCAGTCCTGCGAGTCGGTCATCAGCGCATAGAGGTCCTTCTTCACGGCCTCCAGGTCGAGTTTCTTGAACTCCTCGGCGTAGTTGAACTCCTCGCCCATCGGATTACTCAGGGAGGAGTGCTGGTGGAGTATTCTAAGGTTCGGCTGGTCCGGCCACCAGTCCCGGATAGACCTGCCGCCGCCTGCGGTGGCTTTGCCGGTTTTGCCCGTTACCGGGCACTTGCTTTCTTCATTCATAATGCTTCCCCCTTTTCTTGTTTCAACTCATGCACCATGCCGATATGAACATAAGTATGATAACACGTCCGGTGATCGGTCAAGAAGCCGCAGGTTCGGGGCGTGCGCCGGAGTTGAGCAGTAATGCGAAGTCTGCCTCGAGGGGAGCGACGTGCACAGGAGCGACGGTTGTGCGATCCCCGTTCGCGGATCAGTTGCTCTCTCCGGCCTCACCCCGTTGACTCCATGCCATGATTCCCGGGGTTCCGGGCATCGTTGGGCACACGATTCAACTTGATCGTGCGACACCCGGCATCCCGAACGCATAACGGGCATTGTGTTCCCGGAATGCGATGTGAAGGCGGGACACTGGAGAGGCGAAAGTGTTACACTGTCTACAAAGGAGGAATCAACATGCAACAGGTGGGTTTGGCACTCCCTTTCTGGGTAATAACTCTGATATGGCTGGCCAAGGCAGTGTTACTCGTTCTGGTCTCCGTTCTTCTGGCGTGGCTTGGAGTGAGAGCCCTGGACGCTCTTACTCCTCATATTGCGCATCGTGAGCGCATAGGCGAGAACCCGGTGGCCGTCGGGTTATTCCTGGCGGGTTTCTTCATCCTGATCGGACTTGTTATCCACGGTGCTGTTACGGCGCTGACTGCGGTCACATCTCCGATAGTGTGGTACATCTTCGATTTCAGGACGTGGGGGTTGCTGGCTGTGAGCTTCGTGATAAGCCTGTTGCTCGGGGCGGCCCTGTTCTATATCGTAGATAAGCTGACACCCAGGATACCGTTCGGCAGCATCAAGGAAACCCCGTTGGCGGCAGGAATACATATCTTCGGCTATCTACTCTTCTTCGGCTTGATACTCCATGCGGCACTGACCGGACCGTTATGAGGAGCATCAGAGTTCTACTGGGCCTGATGGTCGTACTGTTAGTCGCGGTGGCGACCGTCGGTTACGCCTCGGCATTTCCGTCTGAGGGTTTCTATGCCAGAGACGGGCACGTTTTTGACGACTGGGCGATATCCAGGACCAGGGCCTTCGGCGAGGACGGCTTCTATCAGATAACGCGGACGGGATTCCGTCCGGCCATAGTCTTCCAGAGCCTGGGTGAGAACGCCGACCTGGCCTATAGCCTGGGTGAGCAGATTGCCGACGAATATCCCGACCGACTGCTGAGGGCAGAGGCCATATTCCGCTTCGTCCGCGACGGGGTGAGATATACCTCTGATATAGACCGGACCGGCAGCGAGGAGTTTGCCCAGAATGCCGACGAGCTGGCCGCCGCTATTGTCGGTGATGATATTGGCTACGGCGATTGCGAAGACATGACGGTTTTGCTGGCGGTGATGTACAGGGCTGCCGGATTTCGCTGCGCCGTAGTGCTTGTCCCGGGCCATACTGCGCTGCTGGTTCATCTGCCCGATTACAGAAAGGCAACGGTCTTCTTTGAGCTGGACGGTGAACCGGGATGGATCTGGGCCGAGGCTACCGGCAGGAACAACCCGCTGGGCTGGGCACCCCGACAGTACCTCAATGACGACATAGCTGCCTACGAGGTCTATGCTGAGGAACCGGCCTACCGGATACCGTTCGAGGCAGAAGCTCCCTTAACACCTCCTCCCGCCCCGGGGACGGCCGTCACCGCAACGGGTCAGGGAGCGGCTTACCGACCGTTTCCCTTTCTGGGTGGAATTGGCTTCCTGTGGGTCCTGTCATTGTTCCGACGCAGGCGAAAACGTTGAATCGGATTCCTTTTTGTGTCGCCAACGCTGCCGTCTGGAGAATCACTCCAGATAGCCCCTGAGTTTTCGACTGCGGGAGGGATGGCGCAACTTGCGCAGAGCCTTGCCTTCAATCTGCCGTATTCTCTCTCGAGTCACATTGAACTCCCTACCCACCTCTTCCAGAGTTCGAGGACATCCGTCTCTGAGTCCGAATCTAAGCTGCAACACCTTCTTCTCGCGCTCGGTAAGTCCATCGAGCACAGTGTCTATCTGTTCTTTGAGCAGCTGCCGTGAGGTGGCTTCAGTCGGTGCTAGACTTGCGCGATCTTCGACGAAGTCGCCCAGACGTCTATCGCCATCTTCGCCGATGGGAGTGTCCAGCGACATTGGCTGACGGGAGAACAAAGCCATGCACTCTTCTACCTTCTCCGGGGATATCTCCAGGCGGCTGCCGATCTCCTCGTAACTTGGTTCGTGGCCGAGTTCCTGGACCAACTGTCGAGTCGTGCGCAATAGCCTGTTCATTGTTTCTACCATGTGTACCGGAATGCGAATGGTGCGGGACTGGTCGGCTATAGATCGACTGATGCCCTGCCTGATCCACCAGGTGGCGTAGGTGCTGAACTTATAGCCTCTTCTATACTGAAACTTATCTATGGCCCGCATGAGGCCGATATTCCCTTCCTGGATGAGATCGAGGAACGGAGTGCCACGCGCGATATGCTTCTTGGCTATGCTAACCACCAGACGCAGGTTCGCCTCGGTGAGGTGCTTTTCCGCCGCTTCTGCTTCGGTTATCACCTCTTCATAGTAAGCTCTGAACTCACCGCTGTGAGAATCGAGTTGAGATAGAAATATGTTGCTGGCCACGAGAGCCCTCAGCTGTGGCCATGAAGTTCTATCTCCGGCCAGGAGTTCCAGCAATCGCGGGGGTAGAAGCTGGCTGTTTATGGAGAGATTCACCAGGGATTCTTCGGCCGCAGCGGTGCCTCCATCTATCCCATCGGCGCTTTCAGCTATCAACGAAGGGGCTATGACGATGTCGATGGCGGAGCGGAATCCAGGGTTCGTGATAGTCTCTACCACATTGGTGGAGGGATCAATGCCCACACGCTCTTCGATGATCTGAACGACCGGGTATGCCTCGGATAGCGGGGAGATCACCTCGATAACTATGTCGACGGGAGAAGGAGGTCGGTTGTACTTACTGACGTGGTTGTCCTTGAGCTTTTCTACGTGCCTGCCCAGCTCTATCTTCCGTGATAGTGCCTTCTCTTCCTGAGCTGTAAGCAGCGGCACCCTGCCCAGTTCCTGAAGATACATACGAGTCGAGTCATCGATTACCTCGTAGTCCCCTGGCGTTGTCTGAGGCTTGCTCTCTTCAGGTTCGTCGGGGGAGAATTCGCCGGCCTCTTCTTTCTCTTCAACTGCCCCGACCAGGGTGCGGACATCTTCAACCGATATCCCGTCGCTATCCACGCTGATGCTTCGTCCTCTAGCCATTGGTGTTCACTCTCTTGAGGAAGACCCGTTGAAGTAGTTGCCAGAGATTTGTGGTTGTTCTGATTTGATGGTGGAAATCCGGCCCTTGCCTTACCTGACCGCCTCCCATTGGCTCTTATTGTATCACAATGTACGTAGCTTAACAAAAAGCCGACCGCTCACTCCCCGGCAGAGCAGCCATTAAGCCTGATTGGGGTGGCGCCCCCGAAATCTGATGGTAACCCTGTGGTCACTGATCGTGACCTCAAGATAGCGAATTCCTATGGGCGCGGTTGAAGGCGGAATCTTATGGGTATCGGTGTCTGGCAGTGAGGTACACGAAACAGGCGCGGTCGGTTTGACCGCCGCCGGCATTATTGCTGGTATTCTCTACTGAGCTCTGCCCTGCTGGCGTAGCTAGACCAGCTACCGGACAAACCACTGTGCTGTTGCTTCCTGTGTTTTCGGCACTTAGAACAGCGTCCGGGGTCATTGGTCAGACCTTTGGACTCATAGAACCTTCTTTCGCCGGCAGTAAAGGTGAAGGTAGTGCCACATTCAGAACACTGGATCGATTTATCTTGATAACTCATTGGACGACCTCCTCTCTTCCAATATTAGCTAGAGTCTTGGCCATTCAATACTTGGCATGAATCCGGGGAGATTATGAGAAGCTTGTAACAACCCAAACTGAAACTAGTACTTCAATCATACAGCAAAACGAACCGATCTGCAAACAGGCGTGTCTGCCGGGCGCACGGATAGCGGCTGGAAGGGTGTCCCGGCTGCCAGTTGCCTCCCGTCAACCCGAGGGCACAGATGGGGCAAAAGCCGGGGTAGAGCCGACAGGCATGGTGCCCCCGGAATCCACATCAGCCTCTATCTCTGTTTAGTTCCCCACATCACGATGGCTATGCCTTCGAACAGGCGTCTCGTTTCCACCAGCGGAATTCCGTTTTCACGCCACATTGAGGCGATGCGATCAACAGGACACCGATGACCGAAGTCCCAGATACTAGGACCCAGGAAACGGCCGACCCGATGCCAACCTCGTGAAACGGGGACGGTCATGACCGGCATGACGACCTTGTTGTAGATTCGCCACAGCACCTGTATCCAGGTCTTCTCCGGAACGCCGAACTCAAGCGATAACAATTCCCCGCCCGGTTTCAGCACGCGGGACAACTCTCGTATTGTTGCATCAGGCTCTTCGACGTAACGCAACAGGTAGGTGAAAACAACCGTATCGAAGGTCTCATCAGGGAAGGGCAACCGCTCAGCGCGGCCCTGGACAAGCTGGATTCTGCCGTCCAGGTTTCTCCTCCCGATGGCGCTCAGGCCGGCTTCGAGCATTGAGTGGGTGATATCGAGCCCTACGATTCGCCCATCATGCCGGTCGGCAATCTCCAGGGCGACACCGGCTGTGCCGGTACATACGTCGAGGACAAGGCTTTGGGGCCGGGAAGTAATCTGCGAGACTAAGAACCTGCGCCAACGAAGGTACTGGAAGAAAGTCAGCACTTGCGCCCAGGTGTCGTAGGACTCGGCAATTCCACTGAACAGGTCCTGGGTAAAGACCGCGGTGTTATCCCCTGGTGAACGGCCGGACCCCGTTCCCGTTGTGCTAACTCGGCCCTCGGAGTGAGATTCAGCCGGCGGACCCCCGCGGTCCTCTCCCTTGTTCTTCTTCATTCTTCATCCTGCATCCAGTCGGGCTCTTTGCAGGCTACCTCATGGCTCTGGCAGGAGCAAGGTACTACGGTTGATGTCGCTTGTGATTATACATGAGCTGGGTTGTTCGAGTAAACACATCCATCACCTCATCTGGTCTTCGCGAAGCCAAATAGACATGGTGTCCCCAGAATACTGCATGTTGCAGTATCTAGCATATTACAGTATAATACCCAAATACGGGGGTATAGCGATGAAGAACAACGATAACAAGAGCCGGTTCACCCTTGACATGACTCCCGAGTTGCGGACGCGCCTCAAGATCGCCGCCGCTCGCAGGGGAGTTACCATGCGCCGGTATTCCCTCTCGGCCATTGAGCGCCAACTGGAAAAAGAAGAGATCGCAGTGCTCTCTCCCGGCAGCTTCGACTGCGATGCCGTAGACAGGGCGCGTTCGCTCCAGCAGGCGTTGTTCGGGGGGCACAGTCTACCCGAGGATTCGACTGACCTGATCCGCGAGGCTCGAGAGGAGAGAGCGAAGCAGTTGTGAATGGCTACGTGGTGGTTGACGCCAGCCTGGCCATCAAGTGGGTACTGAAGGAACCGTACACCGACGAGGCCCTGGCACTGGCTGGTGAGTGGGCCGTTGCCGGCATCAACCCGGTTGTGCCGTGCCTGCTGTTCGTGGAGGCAACGAACGTCTTGCATCGGAGGGCGATGCTGGGGCACATCTCGATGTCTGATGCGAGGCGGTTGTTGAACGGGCTTCTCAGCCTGGGTATCGAGATCAGGGAGAGTCCACAGATTCACGTTCGAGCCATGGAGCTGGCTCATGAACTGGGAAAACCGGCTGTCTATGATACTCACTATCTGGCCCTGGCCGAGATGCTGGAGTGCGAGCTATGGACGGCAGACGAGCGGTTTTTCAACTCGGTCAGGGAACGTCAGCCGCGGGTCAGGTGGCTCGGGGAGTTCTCAGCCGGGAGATAGCGGTGCCTGCCATCACTGGCGTGATACGGTCAAACACGGCGCCGTCATCTCCCGCTGCACCGGCAGGTCGAACGAGTGGAACGCCGTGAAGCCGTCATCCAGTCCTTCTCAAAGGACTGAGAACAGCCGTTTCTCGGCACTGCTTTTCGTATCTGCCGGAAAGCTCGAGGGTATCATCCTGGCCATAGCTGACCCTCAAACTGCCTGATCTGAGATGTCCGTCAGCCCCAACCTCTCCCTCAGCACCTTGAGGTTCATCACGTCC
>Ga0209498_1002412_pt1 | contig 11282 bp, 11 predicted proteins | sample WalLakDeSediment_FD_184131 | JGI IMG/M metagenome (GOLD analysis project Ga0209498, IMG submission 184131) | Lake sediment microbial communities from Walker lake, Nevada to study Microbial Dark Matter (Phase II) - Walker Lake 11/02/13 Deep... | ecosystem: Environmental > Aquatic > Freshwater >...
TGCCTCCCTTACCGGTTGAACATCGACGTGGCCTCTGTCGCCTCTGAGCTGGGCATCCATTACTTCGATCTGACCGAAGACGTGCGCACGACCAAAGCGATCATGCAGATGAGCCATACGGCCGGAGCTGTCATGGCCCCTCAGTGCGGCCTTGCACCCGGCTTCATTGCCATTGTCGGTGCTTCCCTGGCGGAGAAGTTCGATAGAATCCGCAGTATCCGGCTGCGTGTCGGCGCCTTGCCGCAGCACCCTACCGGCCTTCTCGGTTATGCCTTCAACTGGTCTCCCGAAGGAGTTGTGAACGAGTATCTGAACGACTGCGAGGTGATCGAAGACGGTCAAAAGAAATGGGTATCGCCCTTGGAATGGCTGGAAACCATCGTGATCCACGGGGTCCAGTTGGAAGCCTTCACCACGTCGGGCGGACTGGGCACGATGTGCGAGACCTACGCGGGGCGTGTCGAGAATCTGGACTACAAGACCATCCGGTACCCGGGTCACGCAAAGCTCATGAATTTCTTTTTCCATGAGCTTCTGATGCGCCAGGACCGGAAGAAAGCCGGCGAAATCCTGGTCCACGCCAAACCACCGGTCACGGAAGATGTGGTGTATGTTCACGCCTCTGCAGAAGGATGGAAAGGGGAGACCCTTTCTCGCGATGAATTCGTCAAAGCCTACTACCCGGTGGAAATTGCAGGTCAAACATGGCGCGCCATTTCCTGGACCACCGCCGCTTCTGCTTGCGCGGTGGTGGAGATGGTCAGCGACGGGTCCCTGCCCGGCAGGGGGTTCCTGAAACAGGAGGAGATTCCTCTTTCCGGGTTCTTAAGAACCATGAACGGTCGTTTGTACGCCGGCAAGCCCCACGGAGGAAAATCTCAAGAAAACCAGGTGATTCCCTTGACGTAAGAAAAGCCGTTCCCCGCGGCTTTTCTTTTCTCCTCATGGCCGCCGAAGCAGCTTCTTCCATGAGAAATAGATCCCTCTTATGGGGATTTAATTTTATCACAGGCGAAGCAGGATCTTGGCCACGATGGTTTTTTCGATCTCCTTGGTCCCTTCATAGATCTCCACGATCTTGGCGTCGCGGTAAATCCGCTGCACCTTGTACTCGTCGATATAGCCGTAGCCGCCGTGCATCTGGAGCGCCTCATCCGCGCATTTCACGGCCACCTGACCCGAGTACCATTTTGCCATGGCCGTGAGAGCGTGATCCATTTTGCCCTCGTCCGTCAACCATGCCGCTTCGTAATAAAGATTCCGCGCCGCACGGGTCATAGTGGCCATCTCCGCGATCTTGAACTGAAGGCCCTGGAAAGAGGCCAGGGGAACGCCGAACTGATGTCGCTTCTTGATATGGTTGATGCTCTCCTCCAGAGCCGCCCTGGCGATCCCTACGGCCATGGCGCAGATGTGAAGCCTGGTCAGGTTGAAAAAAGCCATCAACTGCTTGAAGCCGTTTCCTTCCTGACCGATCAGGTTGGAAGCAGGGATTCTCACATCTGAAAAGGAGACCTCAGCCGTATCATTGGCCCGGATGCCCAGTTTACCGTGGAGCTTGTTCGCCTGGTACCCTTTTCTGTCCGTTTCCACAAGAAAGAAGCTGTGCCGTTGGTGCCTGCCGGGATTTTCCGGATCGGTTAAGCAAAAGACGTTCAAGTAGTTGGCGATCGTGCCGTTGGTGATGAACATCTTGGAGCCGTTAATGACCCATTCATCGCCTTTCCGAACAGCGCTTGTAATGGCGCCTGTCACGTCGGAACCTGCATCCGGTTCGGTGATGGCGGTCCCGATAATCGCATCTCCGCTTACCAGAGGGGGCAGGTATTTTTCCTTCTGCTCCTTTGTGCCGAAAAGCTGAAGAAGCTCCGCCCCGAAGCTGCTTGTGATGATCGCATTGCCCATGCCTGCATCGGCGGCCCAGAATTCTTCGGTGATGAGGCAGTGCTCCAGGAATCCCAGGCCTGCGCCGCCGTATTCCTCCTTGATAAAAACCCCGACGAACCCGAGCTCGCAGGCCTTCTTCCGGATGGCCGGATCAAAAGTCTCGTTCCGATCGAACTCCCGGGCTTTTTCAGGAAGGAATTCGCCGAGGGCAAATTCCTTTGCCGCCTTCTGGATATCCCGTTGTTCTTTTGAGAGCGTGAAGTCCATCTCCTTCCTCCTCAACAACCATATTCGGTTCTGACCAGTCAGATGCGTTATATGTCGCCACGCTTCGCCCGCAACCCCCGCCTCGCCAGCAACATAAAGGGGGAGGAAAACATTTGTTGTCGCGCAAGGTTCCCCTCCCCTGGTGCCCATCCTCCGCAGCAGAGCTACTGCGGAGGATGGAGGAGGGGAAAGGGGAGGGGGAAGCAAGCGGAGATTGGCAAGCAAATACGGGGGACTACGCCAGCTTGGCCTTGAGCGCTTCCGCCACCTTGAACAGATCTTCCACCACCCCGAAGTCGGCCACTCTGAAAATGGGGGCCTTCTTGTCCTTGTTTACGGCGATAACGCATCCCGCACCGCTGATGCCGGCCACATGCTGAAAGGCGCCGCTGATTCCAAAGGCCAGGTAAACCTTGGGTTTCACGGACTTGCCTGAGGTCCCGACCTGGTGGTACTTGGGCAGCCAGTTCTTGTCCACCACCGGCCTTGAGCAGGATAGGACCGCCCCCATGAGATTGGCCAGGTTCTGCATGATGGGGATCTTGTCGGCCTCCCCGACCCCGCGGCCGATGGAGACAAGGAGGTCGGCCTGGGTGATGTCGATCGCCCCGGCTCCGGCGTCCTCGAAGGCCACGAACTGTCGGCGGGCTTCCGGCAGATCCGGGGGCATCTCTGTCTTGATGACGTCCCCTGTGTGTTCGCCTGCTTTGTCTATGGGAAAAGCGCCGCTTCTCACCGTGACCAGGTACCCCTTCGACTCCTTGAAAGCCACCCTGGAGAATATTTTGCCTGCATAAATCTGGCGAACGGCCTTGGGCCGTCCGTTCTCGAACAGAACGTCCACACAGTCCGTGGCCAGAGGATACCCTGTCTTGATGGACAGGGAGGGTGCATAGTCCATGCCCCAGGGTGTGTGGCCGATCAGGGTGAGGATCGGCCGATGCTCCTCGATCAGTCTTACCAGGATCTCTTTGTAAAGATCCCCGTTGAAGGTCTTGACTCGCTCGTCCTCAAAAAGGATGACTTTATCGGCCCGCTCTTTCAACTCCTTGACAAAGGCCTCCTCCTTACCACAAAGGAGCACCGCAGTCAGTGTGTGCGAGAGTTTTTGACACAGTTCATTGGCTTTCCAGAGAAGCTGGTAGGTGATTTCCCTGACCTCCCCTTTCCGATGCTCGACAACCACAAAGATCTCTCCCATCTATTTTTTCACCCCCTTTTCCTTCAAGATGCGAAGTATCTCTTCAGCGACCGTGGCCGGATCGCCCTCAAGGAACTGTGCTCCTTCCGTCTCCGGGGGAAGGAACAACTCTTCCACCGTGGTCCACGGGGAAAGATCATCATGGGAAAGACCCAGGTCCTCGATCTTGACCACATTCAGTTCTTTTTTTGCCGCTTTTCGAATGCCCATGATGGAAACATACCTGGGCTCGTTAATCCCTGTTTGGATGCAAAGCAACGCCGGGAGTTTGATCCTGGAAACCTCCTCCACGCCCCCTTCAAGCTCAACCCGCACGGTTGCCCCGCCCCCTTCGGGCGTCACGTCCGTCACCACGGCCGCATGGGCCAGGTTCAGCAATTCCGCCACCATGGTCCCCACCGATCCTTCGTTCGAATCATCGGCCTGGACGCCCGTGAGTACAAGGTCGTGGGGCATCCCTTTGATGACCTGCGCAAGGATTTTCGCAACCGCAAAGCTGTCCGGCAACAGGTTCCCCGTCTCCACCCGGACCGCCTTGTCGGCCCCCATGGCCAGGCATCTTCTCAGTACCTCCTCGTCCTCCTCGGTGCCCACGGTGACGGCCGTCACCGTGCCGCCCTGTTTTTCCTTCAGGATGATGGCCTCTTCGATGGCATAGTTGTCCCACTCATTGATCGAGTAAGCCAGCATGTCCTTGCGCACATCGGTCTTTTGAGGGTTGATCTCCAGATCGACCTCCTGAGTCAGCGGGACCCTCTTCACACATACAATGATCTCCACGCTTCAATCCTCCTCACCCGTTGATCGTGCCGGCTCCCTGGGCTGAATCCTTTTCATCCAGCCCTTGGCTCCATTCATGAGCCGCGTCCTGTTCCCGGTATCTTATCGATTTTCCACTGTATCTCATCATTTAATGAATGAACTATCATTCATTTTAGAAACCCTACCACAGGAGTCGAGGCAAGTCAAATTTTTTGAAACCTCCCCCTTCTCCCGGGCTTTCCTTCGTCGTAAGGGCAATCCTGAGAATGAAATCAGGAGGATTGATCATCTTGCAAAGGCAACGGACGGCTAGCTCTTGGGAAGCCCTTCCCTCTCGGATTGAATCCTGTTCCGCAACAACTGGTCCGAGCCCGCCAATTCCTCCGCCTTTTGGAAATGAAACCTTGCCTTGTCCACAACGCCGGATTTCTTGAAATAGACACCGAAATTGTAATGGGCCTGAGCAAGTTTCCCTTCCCGGCCATAGGACATTCCCAGGTGGTAGTAAACCTCGTCTTTGACGGGCTTCATCGACGCCAGCCTTTCAAGAAACACAACGGACTTGCGGTAATCTTCCAGGTCCCGATAGGATAGGGCCAGGAGAAAAAGGGCTGTTTTGTCTTGATCGTCAACGGCGAGGGCCCTTTCGAGAACCTGGACGGCTCTTTGATTCCTGCCCTGCATTTGATAGGCTTCGGCCAAGGCCGTCAGGATCGGCAGTATCCGGGGTTCCAATGAAAGCGCTTTTTCCAGGTGTTCCACAGCGCCGGCATATTCCAATTGCTCCTTGCGAACGATTCCCAGGCCGAAGTGGGCGGGCGCCGAAGCAGGGTTTTTTTCAAGCTCTGCTGAAAAAATCCGCTCCCCGTTCCTGGCATCCCCTGACTTGGCGATCACGACGGCCTTTACGTAAGGAAAGAGTTTGCGAAACCTCGCCGACTCCTTGTTCTCAGGCTGTCCCGCATAATCTCCCAACCGGATCTCCATGGTGGCGACTCTCTCCGGTCCGCCGGGGTGGGTCAGGAGGTAAGGGGGTATGGCGTTGGCGTCGATCCACGTGGCCTGTTCGAGTTTTTTCAGAACCGCCACCATCCCTCCGGGATCAAAACCGGCCCTGTCCATGTACTTGAATCCAAGTTGGTCGGCCTGTCTTTCATCGTCCCGGCTGTAGCTGAGTTGCTTTTGCACGCCTGCGGCCATGGACCCGGTCACAAGGGCGCCTGCAGCCTTTCCGCCGATGAGCATGCCGGCTATGACGCCGGCAAGCGTAGCCAAGGTGATCATTTTGTTTTGCTCGACCCTTTCCGAGATGTGCCTGGCCGAGACATGCGCAATTTCATGGGCCATCACCGCTGCCAGTTCGTCGGCGCTGTCCATCACGCGAATAAGGCCGGTAAAGAAAAAAACATGGCCTCCCGGCCCTGCAAAAGCATTGAGCTCATTCCTGTGGACCACGTAGAAATGGAAGGGAAACGGCTTGGTCTCCAGGAAGGTTGTCAGGTACTGGCCGAGGTCGTTGATATAGGCATCGCAGAAATCATCGTCGAACATATCGAGCTGTTTTCGCACGGCATCGCGGAAGCTCTCTCCGGCGATTCTTTCCTCTTCGATGGAAAGGGCGTAGCCTTCGACGTGAAGGTGCATGAGCAAGGTGAAGGCGACAAAAAGGGTGAAAACAACCCTGTTAGCTTTTTTCAGGATTTTTTTCATGAAACTCCACCCTGGGCGCCTCGGCCCACAATCCTTCGAGGTCATAGAACTCCCGCACAGGCTGATAAAAAATGTGAATCACCACGTCTCCATAATCCATGAGGACCCAGTGCCCTTCCTGCTCCCCTTCCACGCCGGAAGGTTTGAATCCGCGCTCCCTCATGTTCCGGGCCACATGCCGGCTGATGGCCTGGACCTGCCTGCTCGAGTTGCCGCTGGTGACGATGAAATAGTCCGTAATGGCCGTCATTCTCCCCACATCAAACAGGACCGGATCGACGGCCTTTCTCTCATGAATCATCTTTATGCACAAAAGCGCTTTGTCAAGGGATTCCATAAGTCTTATACAGCCCGTATTTAAGAATGTAGCATCGGACGTTCTCGGTGACAAGGTAACGGATGGATTTTCCTGCAGCCGCTTTTTCGCGGATCCCGGTGGAGGATATGTCCATGAGAGTCGCCTCGAGGTAAATCACCGCGTAGCCGGAAGGACCGACAAACCGATTCTCTTCTTCTTTCCTGAAAGACAGGCCAAGAGAAAACAAGCGTTCTTCCATCTTCCCTGCAGGGATGCCCGGTCTTTGAACCACCACGAAATGGGCGTAGTCAAAGAGTTGCTGATAATTTTTCCACGTATCGATTTCCTGAAACGCATCCGTGCCGAGGATGAAAAAGAGCTCCGGGTTGGAAGGGAAAAGACGGTGGAATTCCTTGAGGGTTTCGATGGAATAAGAAAGGCCTTGTCGCCTGGCTTCCAGGTCGAAGGCCACGAGAAGGGGCGATCCTTCGACCGCCCGCCTGGTCATCTCAAAGCGGTGATGAAAGGAGATGACGGTTTTACCGCCTTTATGGGGCGGAGAGGCGGCCGGGAGAAGATACACCTTATCGAGCTTGAACCCCTCTCCCACTTCCTCGGCAAGGCGCAGGTGCCCCAAGTGAATGGGATCAAAGGTGCCTCCGAGGATGCCCAATCTCAATCGCTCACCTTCCCTTCTCACGCTCTGGTTTGTCCGTCGCCGTAAACGATGAACTTTTGTGTCGTGAGCTCCTCCAAGCCCATGGGACCAAAAGCATGGAGTTTGGAGGTGTTGATGCCGATTTCCGCTCCCAGGCCCAACTGGTTTCCGTCATTAAACCGCGTGGAGGCATTGACAAGCACGACAGAGGCATCTACTTCATGCAAAAAACGCTGGGCCCGCTCATAGTCTCTTGTGACAACGGCCTCAGTATGCTTTGAACCGTATCGCTCGATGTGATCCAGCGCCTCATCCATGTCGGCGACAATCTTGACGGCCAGGATCAGGTCAAGGAACTCAGCCGGCCAGTCTTCGGCAATCGCAGGCCGGGCCTCGGGTAGGAGTTCCCTGGTCCTGGCGCAACCGCGAATCTCGACTCCGGCTTCTTGGAAACGCCGGAACATGGGAGGAAGAAAATCCGGCGCGATCCTTTCGTGCACCAGCATGGTCTCCATGGCATTGCAGACTCCGGGTCGCTGCACCTTGGCATTGTAACAGATTTCGGCGGCCATGTCCTTGTCCGCAAACTCGTCCACGTAGACGTGACAGACCCCTTTGTAGTGCTTCAGCACAGGAATTCTCGAGTGCTCGGTGACGAACCGGATCAAGCCTTCGCCGCCTCTCGGAATAATGATGTCCACGTGGTCTTCGAGTCGAAGCAGGACCTCCACGGCCTGCCTGTCCGTGGTAGGAACGACCTGGACGGCTTCGTGAGGCAGACTTGCCTCTTCAAGCGCTTCATCGAGCAGCCGGCCCAGTATCATGTTTGAATGGATCGCCTCGGCGCCGCCTTTTAGAATCACGGCATTTCCGGACTTGAGGCAGAGGGCGGCTGCATCCACGGTCACGTTGGGTCTCGCTTCGTAGATAAACCCGATGACGCCCAGTGGAATTCGCACGCGGCCCACCCGCAGGCCGTTCGGTCTTTTCCACATGCCTGTCACCTGACCGACCGGGTCCGGGAGGGACGCCACCTCCCGAAGCCCCTGAGCCATGGACCGGATGGTCTTCTGATCGAGAGTCAACCGGTCCATCATGGCGGCGCTCAGGCCCAAATCTTTTGCTTTGAGGAGATCCCTTTCGTTTTCCTGCCGGATGAGCGCCTCCTTTTCAAGAAGCAATGCGCTCATCCGCAAAAGGGCCCGATCTTTTTCCGTTCTTCCCCTGTTTCTCAAAACACGCGAAGCATGCCTGGCGTCCTTGGCCATTTTCTCAACCATTTCCTCTACCGACATACGATTTCTCCCTCTTCCAGGCCGTTGGTGAGCACCAAATTGTCGCGGTGAACCACTTCGTCATCGTGTTTGTACCCGAGGGTTTTTTCGATCTCCGATGTTTTGAGTCCCATGATCTTGCGGATGTCGCTTGCCTCGTAATTGACCATGCCCACGGCAAGCTCTTGCCCCTCCTGGCTCAGAAGCACGACGGAGTCCCCCAGGCCGAAGGCTCCTCGCACCTCCCTGATCCCCGATGGAAGAAGGCTTTTCCCGCCTTGGAGAATCGCCCTTTCAGCCCCTGGGTCGATGACAATCCGACCCTTGGGCGCCTTGGTGAAGGCGATCCAGCGCTTGCGGCTGCATAGGGGCACGTCCTGGGGCAGGAAAAGGGTCCCCACCTCCGCTCCCTTGAAAATACTCCGCAAAACCCCGGGTGTCGCGCCGTTCGCGATCACGGTGGGGACGCCTCCCAGGGCCGCATTTTGAGCTGCTCTGATTTTGCTTCCCATGCCGCCGGTTCCCAGGAAACCGGGTATGGAACCGGCAACCCTGAGGATCTCCCTGCTGACCCTGTCAACAACCGGGATCAGGCTTGCGTCCTTGTGGGTGCGGGGATCTTTGTCATAAAGGCCGTCCAGATCGGTGAGAGAGACGAGGAACTGCGCATCCACAAGGCTTGTCACCATGGCGCTCAGGTTGTCGTTGTCGCCGAATTTGATTTCATCCACCACCACCGTGTCGTTTTCGTTGATGATGGGCACGATTTTCCACGAAAGAAGCGTGAAGATCGTGTTGCGGGCATTGAGGTAGCGCCCCCTGTGATTGAAGTCGTCCCGGGTAATAAGGATCTGGGCCACCTTCTGAGCGTGGCGCTCAAACACCTTTTCCCAGGCCATGATCAGGCTGGCCTGACCCACGGCGGCTACGGCCTGCTTCCCGGAGATGGTGTCGGGCCTTCTTGCGAGCCCGATCTTTTTGAGCCCTGAAGAAATGGCGCCGGAAGAAACGAGGATCACCTCAATGCCCTTTTTTCGAAGGGCGCACATATCGTTTGCAAGGTCCCGGATGACCTTCCGGTTCAAGCCGTCCTTCCCCGTGAGCACCCCGCTTCCCACCTTGACGACAACCCTCCTGGCTCTCTTTAGAAGGGCCTTTCTCGTTTCCATGATCTCCCTATCCGTTCTTGATGCCATGAAAGAATTCCTTGAACAAAGCCCGTTTCACATCATCCAATCCCTGCCCGGTGAGGGCTGAGACAGGGAAGGCTTCATACCCCCTTTCTTTCAATTTCCTGATCACTTCATCCACGTCCCTGTGTCCGGGCGTGTAAAGGTCCATTTTATTGATCAGGACCATCTGTCGCTTTTGAGCCAGAGAGGAACTATAGGCTCCAAGCTCTTCCGTCACCTTGTCAAAATCCTCCACCGAACCTTCCAGGGGCGTGTAGGTGATGTCCATGAGGTGAAGCAACAGCCCTGTCCTCTCAATGTGTTTCAGAAAGCGATGGCCGAGACCCCGACCCTCGCTCGCTCCCTCGATAAGTCCGGGAATATCGGCCACTGTCAAGGTTTTTCCCTCATCGAAGACAATCACGCCCAGGTTGGGAATAAGGGTTGTGAAGGGATAGTCGGCAATTTTGGGCCTGGCCATGGTGAGATGAGACAGAAGGGTGGATTTGCCCGCGTTGGGTAATCCGATGAGACCGATGTGGGCCAGGGTCTTGAGGATCAACCGGAATCGCTTTTCCTGGCCGGGAAGACCGGGCTGGGCTTTCCGAGGCGCCCTGTTCGTGGAGGTGGCAAAATGCTGATTTCCCCAGCCCCCTCGCCCTCCCTTCAGGAGAACGATTTCCTGTTCGTCCAGAACCAGGTCGGCGACGGTTTCACCGGTCTCCGGTTCCTGGATGATCGTGCCGGGCGGAACCTCGACGACAACGTTTTCGCCGTCCTTTCCACTCTTGTTTTGCCCCCGGCCGGGCTGCCCCTTTTGGGCTCTGAAAAGTCTTCGATAACGGAATGGGAGGAGCGAATTGAGCCTTTCCGTGGCCCTGACGATCACATCCCCGCCGTCACCCCCGTCGCCGCCGTCCGGCCCGCCTTTGGGGATGAAACGCTCCCGCCTGAAACTGACACATCCCCTGCCCCCGTCTCCGGATTTGGCGGTGATCAGGGCTTCATCCAGAAAGTCCATAGGGCCTCACAGGAGCAATGGGGAAAAAGCGAATTCAGGCCGAGTAGACACTCACCTTTTTTCTGGTTTTGCCGAGCCTTTCGAAAGTGACCATGCCGTCGATCTTGGCAAAAAGCGTATAGTCTTTTCCCACTCCGACATTGGTTCCCGGGTGGATCTTGGTCCCCTTCTGGCGGACCAGGATGTTCCCGGCCCTGACCTGTTGCCCGCCGTATCTCTTCACCCCGAACCTCTGTCCGGCGCTGTCTCTGCCGTTTCTCGAGCTGCCGCCCGCCTTCTTGTGTGCCATGACCAAACCCTCAACTTAAAAAATATAGACCGTCAAGCTTGATGCGTTCTTAAAAAGTCCGAAAGTGCCCCTTGCTGTCATTCCCGCGAAGGCGGGAATCCAGTCTTTTCAAGCACTTCTGGACTCCCGCCTGCGCGGGAGGGACGACTTTTGAGACTTTTTGCGAGGCCGTCAAGCTCCGATGCTCTCAATCCGCACCAGGGAGAAAGGTTGCCTGTGGCCCTTGGTTCTCCGGAAGCCCTTCCTGCGTTTGAATTTGAAAACAACCACTTTCTTGCTCTTGTCCTGCCGTTTCAGGCGACCCATAACCTTGGTGTTTTCGAGATAGGGCTTTCCCACCTGAACGTTTTCGCCGTCCGATGTCATGAGGACCCTGTCAAAGACAACGGGATCCCCGACTTGACCCGGAAGCTTTTCTAAAATAAGATCGTCGCCCTGGGCGACCCGGTACTGTTTTCCACCTGTTTGAATGACCGCGTACATAGCGTAACGCTCCTAAAAGTTTTAAACTGTTATTTATTGTCTTTGTTCTCACAAAAGTCAACCAAATTTTTGCCGGGATGAGCGGAACGGGAAAAGATGGATAGAAATGATCGGGCAGGGACAAAAATGGTGCCCCCGGCGTGACTCGAACACGCGGCACCCAGATTAGGAATCTGGTGCTCTATCCACCTGAGCTACGGGGGCACACGAGGAATGCATGAAGGATAACCGATTGAAACGATACCTCATTGTTGGACTAG
>Ga0209498_1002413_pt1 | contig 11282 bp, 10 predicted proteins | sample WalLakDeSediment_FD_184131 | JGI IMG/M metagenome (GOLD analysis project Ga0209498, IMG submission 184131) | Lake sediment microbial communities from Walker lake, Nevada to study Microbial Dark Matter (Phase II) - Walker Lake 11/02/13 Deep... | ecosystem: Environmental > Aquatic > Freshwater >...
CCGGCACGTATCTGGTGGGCGAGAAATATATCGATCCCGCCAAGCTCGCCACGGGCGAGTCGGACGATGACGACCAGTGCCTTTACTCGGGGCACGACCGCGATGTGCTCCGGGTCGGCCTGGGGCCCCCGGTTCAGGACCGCTCCGGCTTCGAGCCGACTACGATCTCATTTGGCAGCAGCCACCCGAGCGGCTGCGGGATGGCGATGGCTGACGGCTCGGTGGCCGTTGTGGCCTACGAGATCGACCCGCTCGTGCACCGGGCCCGGGCCAGCCGCAACGACGCCGCCCGGTAAACAACGCGGCATCCCCCGTTTTTGCCGCGGCGGGCGGCGAGCAGGGCCGCGGCCACGGCGGCGGCCAGGCCGAGGCTCTGGATCTGGGAGGCGGAGAGCGGCTCGTCGTGAAACTGCAGATGGGCCACGAACACCTCGCCCACCTCGTTGGTGTCGTTGGTGGTGTTGTCGTTGAAGAGGAAGAAGGCCGATGTCTGGTAGTCGGGCAGTTGGCCGCCGCTGATCTGGCCGAGCGTGGCGATCGCGAACCGGCCGTCGGGCTGGAGGGCCCCAGACGGCACGGTCGAATCGACGAGATCGAGCTTCACGCTGTCGTTGGTGAGCGAGCCCCTCGGTGAGGAGGGTGTCCCAGACAAGCGTGCTGACAGGCTGGCCGTTCAGGTAGGCCGTGAACCGCGGCTGACTCGTGGCCGCGTCGAGGTCGGCGACCCAGGCGATCCGGTGCCACTGATCAGCCATGACATTGCCACCATACACACCCGCGATGCCCAGCGGCTGATCGGCCCCGGGAAGGCCGGCCTGATCGCGAACGTCGATGAAGAGGTCGCCATCGGAGAGTGGGACGGTCTGAAACAGCGAAACGTACTGCTGGCTGCCCCGCGCAAAGACCGCGTCGTAGCCCGCCTGTCGCACGAGCACATCCATGATCACGGTGTAGCGGTTGAGCGAGTTGGCCGTGGCGTTGACCCGCCGGGGAAACTCGGCGATCAGGCCGCCCATCGGGCCGTAGCCGGCGGTGTTGGGCACCGGGCCGCGACCGGGGTCGCCAGCGTTTGGCCTCCCAGGCGACCGGCAGGCTGCAAAACCCCTCGGCAGGCCCGTATTTCCAGGCCTCCAGCGGGGCCAGCCCCTCACAACATCCTCATCGTTTCAGTCAGCCAGGACCCAAAAAGGGGACGCGACTATTTTTCGGCCGCAAGATCTTTTGAGCGTCCGAGCCGGCTCTTTTGCTACCCGTCGGGATCGCGGCCGTAAAGATCCTGGCCATGCGGATGGCTGTGTAACGCAGAGTCCCGGAGACCACGAAGCGATGACCGGTCGATTCCGAGAGCATTCTGACCGGATCCTCTTTTCCTCAACGATCGCACTGCTCATAGCCCTGCCGCTCGCGGCAGCCCCGCTCGACGGGCCGCGGCCCGCGGGGCATGTGCTCGACACTGTGGGCCTTCTCGCTCCCGACGACGTCGCGGCGATCGAGCGGGTGGCCGAAGGCGTGGCGGCGGCTTCCGGCGGTGATCTCATGGTCGTGGTCACCGCGACCACCGGCGGCCAGCCCCACCGGGCCTATGCGACCGAGGTCTTCAACCGCTGGCAGCTCGGCTCGGCCGAGCGGAACGACGGCCTCCTGATCTTCGTGGCCCTCGACGACCGCAAGGCGGAGATCGTGCTCGGCGACGGGATCGACGACAATGCTCGGGAGCGGGCGAGCCAACGGATCATGGATCGGGTTTTGATCCCCGAGCTTAAGGCGGGCAGGCCTGCGGCCGGGTTGCGAAAGGCAGCGCTCGAGTGTGCCGCGGAGATCCTCGGAGGCGGCCCGGAGGCGGCGATCCCCGACGAGCCCGAACTGGCGATCCCCCCCGCGGTCGAGCCCGAACCCGCCGCGGCCCGGCCACTGCCCGCCTGGAACCCGCCCCAGCCGCGGAACGACCCGCTGAGCTGGATCCCCGCGGGCCTCGCGACGGCCGGTTGCTCGGCAGCGGGAATGTATTTCCTGGCCCACTGTCGACGGCACCGCCGCCGGTCGTGCCCTTCCTGCCGCATCGATCTCGTGCGGCTCGGCGAAGAGGTCGAAGACGACCACCTCACGGCCGGCCAGCAGACCGAAGAGCGGCTGGGCAGCCTGGACTACGACGTCTGGACCTGCCCCACCTGCCCGCACGTGACCAAGCTCCGGTTCAAGCAGTTCTTCTCATCGTTTGCGACCTGCCGCGGCTGCGGCTACCGCACGCGCAGTAAGACGGTCGAGCGGGTGCGGGAGGCGACCAGCACCCAGAGCGGCCTGGAAACGATCACCGAATCCTGCCAGCACTGCGGCAAGACCGACACCTCGACCAGAGTGATCCCACAACACGCGAGCACCGACGATGCCTTCTGGCCTCGCTCGTCGTTTAGCGGCGGATCATCCTTCGGCGGCAGCAGCGACTCCGGCGGTGGCAGTTCCTCCGGCGGCGGCGCCAGCGGCGATTGGTGAAGAAAGCTGGTGCGACCAATGCTGGGGGCCAAAAGGGGACGCGACTCTGCTCTTAGCCCCCCGCTTGATTGAGCAAGCGTGCCGAACAGGAAAGGCCGCGGTTGCTTTTTCGCGCCGCTCGGCCCAGCACTTGACGCCAAAGTATACGGCCGTACATACTCGTGGCATGTCCGCTGCTGAAAAACGCCGCCTGACAGCTGCCGAATATCTTGCGATCGAAGCGACCGCCGAGATCCGCCACGAGTTTCTCGACGGCGAGATGTTTGCCATGAGCGGTGGCTCCCTCTGGCACAACCTGATCAAGGACAATCTCGCCCGGGCGGTCGGCAACCGCCTCGCCGGCAGCGCCTGCCGCGTGGTCACGAGCGATCAGCGGCTCAAGGTCGATGCGACGGGGCTCTACACCTATCCCGACGTGCTCGTCTTCTGCGGGCAGCCGGTCATGGAAGACGGCGTGCACCACACGCTCACCAATGCGATCCTCGTGGCCGAGGTGCTCTCCGACTCGACCGAGAAGTACGACCGCGGCATCAAGGCTGGCCACTATCGCCGGCTCGACGCACTCCAGGAATACCTGCTCGTCACCCAAGACCGGTTCTCAGTGGAGGTGTTCCAGCGGCAGGGCGACAGGAGCGGCACCGCCGGCAGCGATGCCTGGCTCCTCTCTGCGGCCGCCGAGCGGGAAGCCGAGGTGCGGCTCGCCTCGCTGGGGATCACCGTGCCCTTGGCGGAGATCTACGCCGGCGTCGAGTTCCCACCGGAGCCGCCGGCCCGATAGCGGGACAGATAGCACGCAGCCGCACCGATGAGCGTGATTCTGGCCCCAACGGCCCGCGGCGATAGGCCCTTTGCATCCGACCTATCATCCCGATGCTCGCCGCGACAACAGCGATCATTCCGGGGGTTCCAGGAGTCGGGCCAGGCATGATGTCGCGAACCGGGCCTGCCCAAGGGCCGTGTCGGCGTCATCGGCGTCGTATTCGTCCGTCGGGATGAAATCAATGTCGCCGTAGAAGCTGAACTCGCGTTCCTTGCGAAGCTCCTTCGACGCGGCGGCGAGAACGGCGAGCTTCTCCCGCGGGATCACCTCGAACCGATCGGCATACTCGAGCAGCAAATCACCGACGTCGTGAATCTTGGGAGGATCGACGCCGACGCACCGCAGCATGCCTTTGAGCGCCAACTCGACGACTTCCTGGCTCTCCCGAACCACGTCGGAAAATGCTCCCCGAGCATGCAGCACATCGAGCGCGGCCAGCCGGTCATCACACTTGCGGTAATACCCGGCGGCCAGTTCGTTGGTGGTCACAGTTCGACCACCTCGCCCGGACGGAAGTCGGGCTTGTAATCCCAAAATACGCCGCCCTTGAACGTCTTGCGGGTGGAGCCGAGCGCCTTCATCCGGGTCCGCAGCCCGGCGAGATAGTCGCCGAGCAAGTGATCGCGGTCGAAAAGCACGACGCACCAGAGCGTCATGTCGAGGAAGAGCGGGCTGCCGGCAGCGAGTTCCTCGGGCGTCTTCAAGACCGGTGAGAGTTCGATGGCCGGCCGGTGCGGCCCCCACACCAGGCCGCGATCGGTCTCGGTGGCTGCTTCGACGGGGCGGAACTCCCTGACCCGCTTCATCCGGCTCGGCGGCAGACTCTGGGCGACGACGAGAAGATCGAGGTCTGACTCCGGCGTGGCCGTTCCCCGTGCCCAAGAGCCGAACACGGCAAGGGCCGTGAGCCGCTCACCGTAGACCGCGACCACGGCCGCCCGCAGGGCGGCGAACAGGGCATCGCCGTGCCGGGAAACCGGCCTCTCTGGAGCCGTTGTCACGCCGGAATCCTAACAGAACAGCGGACCGCCCCGGCCGTCAGCCGCAGCCCTGACCGCTCGTCATCCGCGCGAGAGGATTTCCCGGGAAAAACCCGACAAAAAAATTTCTGCGTCCGGTTTTGGGGCGGCTTTTCGCCTTCTTTTCTGGAGCCCGACCCAGACCGTCTGTTCGCGAAGGATCGCAGGGACATCGGGCTCCACGACCGCTTTTCCAGTCCCCGGGGCCAGTTTCCGGCCCCCCCGAAACCAACGATCCTTCGCCGCCGCCGAGCCCAAACGGCCAGCCGTTTTTGCTCAGTGGCCTTTTTCCGGAGCACGAATGCCCATGGTCCTTCTCTCGCGGCTCTTCCCGGCCTTCCGCACCGCCCGCAGCGCCTCCCGGATCCCCGGCCGCCGCCGGTCGAAGCCCAACTCCCGCATCATGGGCGTCGCCGCCCGGGCTCTGTCCCTGGCTGCCGAACCACTCGAGTCCCGGGCGATGCTGGCCGTGACGGCGTCGCTCGTGGGAGGCGACCTCGTGATCGCCTACAACGAGGCGGGCGACTCGGTGGCCGACATCTCCAGCGACGGCACGAACTACACCGTCTCAGGAACAGGCTTTAAGGCGACCAAGTTTAACGTCGCCGACGTCACCGGCGTGATCAAGGTGAGCGACGAGGCGGGCCTTATCGGCCAGCAGTTCAAGGTCTTTGCAGGAACGGCGGCCCTCGCCAATCCGCTCCAGGTCAATGCGAATGTCGAAGCGACCCTACTCGGCGGCGGGATCACCGCGACCAAGGCCGGCGACGTCCTGATCGGCTCGGCAGCGATCACGCTCGCCAACGACATCTCGACCGCCGCGACGAACGCCAATGTCGAGTTCACGGGAGCCGTCACGCTCGCCGCGAACACGACCATCACCACCGGCCCGGGTGCCGGCAACATCCTGTTCTCGGGCACGCTGAATGGCACCACAGCCGGCGCTCAGACCCTCACCCTCACCGCCGGCACCGGCAACGTCACGTTCACCGGAGCGGTGGGCGGCGGCACTCCATTGGCCGGGATCTCCTTGACGGCCGCGGCAAGCGTGACGGCTGCATCGACACTTTCGCTCGACGGCACGTCCGCCCTGGCGACGGACGGGATCACGATTGACGCGGGCGTCAACAAGGTGTCGCTGGCCGAGACTGGCAGCTCGATCGCGAACTTCTCCGCCAACGGCATCTGGTTCAAGGGCGGCTCGACTGACTCGATCAACAGCGGTTTCATGATCGAGGCCAACGGGGCCTACGGCGTGCGGTTCGAGGCCGGCGATTACACCGGCACGGTCCTCGAAGGCAATCAGATCTCGGGCAACACCGCCGCCGGCATTCACCTTGCCGGCTCGGCAGGGATCATTTCACTCGGCAGGCTCGTGATCACGGCTTCGGGATTGAGCGGCACGCCGTTGACAACGTCTGCCGCCGCGGAGCTCTTTTTGCCGAGCGTCCCTTTGAACAGCATTCAAGCAATCGACTTGGCCGGGTATCCGGGGGCGTCGCTAGGGTTTGTCTCACTCGGCGCGAGCGTGGCTAGCACACCGCCGACGGCCCTCTCCGGGGCCGGGGGCATCGGCGGAATCAGCGAGCCGGGCCTCACCTACCAGGCCGCCGCCCAGACGGCCTTTGAGACCAATCCATTGCTGCCGGGCACCAACGGGCAAGCCGGAACCGCCGCCTATGACGCCACTTCATCGGGCACGCTCCCCAATGGCGGCGCTCAGGACGCCTTCCTGTTTTATAATTTTCGTGTTTCCAGCGGGGCGGGCGTACTGAACCTGTTGATCGCCGACAACCTGGTTGCCGGTAACGGCGGCGACGGCATCGAGGCCGCCGTCGGCGACCATGCGGGCACCGTGATCACGGCCAACACGATCCGCGACAACGGCAATCCGACCACGCACGAGGGCAACGGGATCCTCGTTGAGGGCTCGAACCTGATGATCGGCTGGACGGCGACCGCCGGAGAGCCGAACACCGTCGCCAACACGATCACGGGCAACGCCAAGAACGGGATCGAGATCAAGGGGGCCGGGGCCCAGGACAACACGATCCTCTCGAACTCGATCTACCTGAACGGCCACGTGACCTTTGATGCGGGGGAAGCGACGGTCGTCGGCGAGGGCATCGCCCTCACCAACGGGGGCAACGGAGCGATGCCGTCGCCCCGGATTCTCGGCGCGGTGGCCGACACGGGGAGCGGCACGGTGCGGGTGCAGGTGGTCGTGCCGGTGGCCGGCAGTTACTACGTGCAGCTCTTCGCCAACACGGCAGCCGACGAGCGGGGCCTGGCGCCCGTCAATGTCGACGGCTTCGAAGGCCGCTCCTACGTGGGCGACTCGCCGGCCCAATCTGGCAGCCCGGTGACCACCGGCAAGCCAGCGATCGCCGGTACGCTCGTCGCCGGCAACACGGTGGCGGTGATCGAGATGCCGGCCGACCGGGTGCCCGCAGGGGGCTGGCTCACGGCGACGGCGACGGCGGTCGAGGCGAGCGTGGCCGGTGCCACGTCGGGCTTTTCCGCGGCCGTGCAACTGCCGAGTGCACCGGTCTTGCCTGTCGGCAGCGACGGGCCGGCGGTCTGGGTGCCGCACTACAACTACCAGGCGGTCTCCGGCAACGTGCTGCGGCTCGGCGGGCTGACGGTGACTGAGGTCAACCGGCTCGTGGCGATGCGGGGCCGGCAGATCTTCATCTCGGCCAACGGCCGCTCGGAGGTGGCCACGGCCACCGTCGCCAATGTCCGGCGGATCGGCGGCCGGGCGGTAAACATGGTGCTCCGGGACATCACCTCCCCGGGCGGGTCGCTCGCCGGCACGTCGGGCCGGCTCGAGCCCGGCCCGCTGACCTTGCCGACAGCCCGGCTCTACGACACGGGCACCGGTGAAGTCGTGCTCGACGTGGGGGCCGAGGCGATCGCTGCCTCGCTCGAGGCGGCGGGCGTGGCGCCGGCGGCGGCCGATGCCTTTGCCAGCCGCTTCCAGGGAGGCCTGCGGGTGGCCTCGGGCGACGTCGATGGCGACGGGTTTGCCGACCTGGTGACGGCGCCGGGCGCGGCGCCTGCGATTCCAGCCGCCACGTTCGGCACGGCCACGCGGATCATCACGATCTACAGCGGCAACCCGGCGGCCACCTGGGAGAGTGCCTCGCTCGACGTGAGCGCGGCGTTCCCCGGCTATTCGGGCGGCTTCCAGGTGACGGTCGGTGATGTGCTGCCGGAGGTCCCGGGCTCCGGAAGTGGCGTGCTCGAGTTGATCGTGGCGGGTACCAACAAGGTGGTGGTGGCGACGGCCGCACCGGCCGGCACGGTCGTGCGAACCTTCTCGGTGGCCGGCGGCAGCTTCGCGCCGCAGTCCACGTTCCGGGCCCGGAGCTACGTGGAGGGCGATCCTCAGCGTCGGCTGCGGGACGTGTTCGCCAACGGGGCTTCGCTCGCGGTGGGCGACATCGATGGGGCGGTCGATGGCAAGCCGGAACTGGTGCTGGCCGCCGCCGCCGGGGGGCTGGCGAACTTCCGCGTCTTGTCCAATGAACTGGTGGCGACCGGCTCCCAGACCGCGATCAATCAGGCGCTCTCCCTGGGCAACGGCTTCACCCGCTCGTCCCGCAGCCAGTATGCGACGGTCGGCGGCCAGCGGGTCTGGCAGCCGGCCGGCGGGCCCGATTACTTCGCGGGTATCCAGCGGCTGCCGAATGCCATTCCCCGGGGAATCAACGCCCCGCTCTCGGTCGCGGTGGTAAACGCCACCGGCGCGACCGCCGCCGGGCAGGTGTTCGCGGCCCTGGGCCCGCAGAACACGACGGCCAACATGATTCGGCGGCTGGCCTGGAGCAGCCTGGAGGCCTCGTGGAGCGGCACGGATGCCTTCCAGGCCCAGCCCGCCGGCCGGAACCGGTTCCCGCTCCGCGGCGGGCTGTTGCTTGGCTGAGTGAGCCTCGCGTCCCGGCGGAGTCTGCTCGAGTGGGATTGCGACTCGACCAGCAAACCGGTCCGGCTCCCACCGGTCATCCGAGCGAGCGGATCAGCGTTTCGTAGTCGGCATGCGACCCGATCCAAAACCAAGTGATCGTATTGTCGTCGACCAGGCCCAGCGCCCGCCAGCCGATGCCGACCCGCACCGACCAGATGCCGGTCGCACCGATGGGCTTGAAGCCGAGACTCGGGTGCCGTGGATTGTCCAACCACAGCCGATAGTTCTTCCGAGCCTTCCGACGCACGTCTTCGGGCACGTGTCGCAGGCAGTCGAGAAAGCCCTGCTCCAGCCGGCTGTTCACAGGTCTTCCGGCCGCATGTCGCGGGTGAGGCCGGCGCGGATGTTGCCGCGAACCCGTGCGGCGATTTTCTCCAGGGCGGGCTCTGAGGCGGCAAAGGCCTCGTCCCAGCGGCGATCATCGGCAAGTTCCTCGAGGATCATCGCCGCGATCGCGTCCTGTTCATTCGCGGTGCACTTCCGCAGTTCGTCAAGGGCTCGCTCCAGAAGCGTTGTCATGCTTGTTAGGCTCCACGCGCAGCCGTGCCGGATGGCCGAGGTTTCGGCTGCGTCTGGTCTTACTATACAGCCTGGTCTTGCTATACAGCCGTCGCCCTCGAACGCGGTCTGGTACCAGAGCAGCCCCGTGCCGGCAAAGTCCGCCGTCAGCATCGTCGCCAGGTGCGAGAAATGGCCGGGTCTATACCGTCGCTTCGTTGACCAGTCCCGCTCCCGCCCGCCCCGGGAGTCGGCTTGCGACGGCAGGGGCGGTTCCCTAGGCTCCCCGCCCCGCCGGGCCCGCCCCGGTGGTTCCCAGGGAGGCCAGGGCCATGCCGCACACGCTCGGAGATCTCGCGACGCTCGTCGGCGGTGAACTGGTGGGGGGCGAGGCGACGCTCTCGATCGCCGCCGCCGCCACGCTCGAGACGGCTACGCCCCGCGACATCACTCTGGTTGACTCAGCCGACAAGCTCCACCTGCTCGCGAAGAGTGCCGCCGCCGCCGCGATCGTTCCGGCCGGCTCGGGCCCGCTCGACCGGCCTTGTATCGAAGTGGCCGATGTTCACGCCGCCTTCGCCGCTGCGATCAATTGCTTCCGTCCGCCGCGGCCCGCCCCCCGCAGGGGCGTGAGCCCGCAGGCGGCTGTCGATCCCTCGGCCCGACTGAGCCCCGACGTCGAGATCCATCCCTTTGCCTCGGTCGGTGCCGACTGCGAGATCGGCGCGGGCGTCACGATCCACTCGGGCGCCCAGCTGATGCCCGGCTGCCGAATCGGCGCAGGTTCCACGATCCATCCCAACGCCGTGCTCTATGAGAACACGGTCGTGGGCCAGCGGTGCATCGTGCACGCCAATGCCGTCCTCGGGGCCTACGGCTTCGGCTACAAGGTGGCCGATGGTCGCTACCAGCTCTCGGCGCAGCTGGGCTGGGTGGAACTCGGCGACGATGTCGAGGTGGGCGCGGCCACCACGATCGATCGCGGCACCTACGGCCCCACGACGATCGGCACCGGCACGAAGCTCGACAACCTGGTGATGATCGCCCACAACTGCCGGCTCGGCCGCCACAACATGATCTGCTCGCAGGTGGGTGTGGCGGGGAGTACCTCGACCGGCGAGTGGGTGGTGATGGCCGGCCAGGTGGGCGTCCGCGACCATGTTCACATCGGCGACAAGGCCGTGCTCGGGGCCCGCTCGGGCGTCTCCTGCGATATCGAGCCGGGCAAGACCGTGCTCGGTGAGCCAGCCATCGACCTCCGCGACCGCAAGCTCCAACTGGCCACGATCTCGAAGCTGCCCGAGATGCGGAAGGATCTCAAGCAGATTGCCGCGCGGCTCGAGGCCCTCGAGCGGGCCGCCGCCGGACCCGATTCCATCGCCGACGCCGCCTGATCGATTTCGCCCATGGACGCCCTCCGCCAACCTCCGGCCCCGTCGCTCGACGGCGAGATGATCGGCATCCTTGCCGGCTGGGGCCGCTATCCCGTTGTCGTCGCCGAGGCGATCCGGCGGGCGGGCGGTCGAACGGCGGTCCTCGCGATCCGGAACCACGCCGACGCGGCCCTCGAGCCCCTGGCTGATGTGGCCGGTGAGGTGGGTGTGACCGAGATCGGCAGTGCGATCGAGTTCTTCCGGCGGCATGGCGTCGAGCGGGCCACGATGGCCGGCAAGATCCACAAGGCGAAGCTCTTCGCCAGGAACGCCTGGCTCCGTCACCTCCCCGACTGGACGAGCATCAAGACCTTCTGGCCCCATTACATTAGCCACCGCAGCGACAATCGCGACGATTCGCTCTTGGGCGCGATCGCGGAGGCATTTAACGCCCGGGGCGTGATGATCTGCCCGGCCACCGACTTTGCCCCGGAACTTTTAGCCGAGGAGGGGCTGCTCGCCGGCCAGCCGCTCTCCGTCCGGCTCCTGGCCGACGTGGCCTTCGGCTGGCGGCTGGCCAAGGAACTCGGCGGGCTCGACATCGGCCAGACCGTTGTCGTCAAGAATCGCGCACCGCTGGCGCTCGAGGCGATCGAGGGCACTGATGAGTGCATCCGCCGGGCTGGGCGGCTCTGCCCCGCCGGCGGGATGACGGTGGTCAAGGTGGCCAAGCCTCAGCAAGACCTCCGCTTCGACATGCCCACGATCGGGATCGGCACGCTTGAATCGCTCGCCGCCGCCGGAGCGCGGGTGTTGGCGATCGAGGCCGGCCGCACGATCCTTGTCGACCGGGACGAGCTCGCGAGGTTTGCCCGGGCCCACGGGATCACGATCGCGAGTGTGTGCGACGCCGCCGGCGAGGCCGCGCTCGATGTCCCGGCGGCTGCGGCCTGACGCGTGCTCCCATACAAGCCCCCGGCGCGAGCCGGGGGACTGCGGGGGACTGCGGGGGACTGTGACGTGGCCTGCGGATGCGGTTTGAAGCGAATCGTCGGCGTGAACGTTTAGCGGCATGGCCACCGGGACGGCTTCCATCCCCGCAGTCCCCGGGC
>Ga0209498_1002415_pt1 | contig 11269 bp, 11 predicted proteins | sample WalLakDeSediment_FD_184131 | JGI IMG/M metagenome (GOLD analysis project Ga0209498, IMG submission 184131) | Lake sediment microbial communities from Walker lake, Nevada to study Microbial Dark Matter (Phase II) - Walker Lake 11/02/13 Deep... | ecosystem: Environmental > Aquatic > Freshwater >...
CTCGGGCCCGCGGGTCTGCGGCACGATGCAGTAGGTGCAGTGGTGGTCGCAGCCGCGCATGATCGTCAGGTGCCCGGTGAGCGTCCCGACCGGCGGCGGTGGGGTGAGGTGCGCGACGAGGTCGCCGTTGAACCCGAGCCGGTCGACGCGGTCGCGTCCGTCGGCGCGGCCCGCGTGCTGGCGGTCGCCTACCCTCGCCGCGCGGGCCCGCTCGTATGCCTCGATCGCCGGCACGATCTCGGTGATGGCGCCAGGACCCACGAGCAGGTCGACCCCGAACTTGTCGGCGAGCTCTCGGCCCTCGTCGAGCTGCGCCAGGCAGCCCATCAGGCCGACGGCGACGTCGCGCCCCGCCCGGCGCTCGCGGCGCAGGTCGCCGAGGATCGACACCACCTTCTCGACGGGCTTCCCGCGCACGGCGCAGGTGTTGAGCAGGATCAGCTCGGCGTCGCTCGGGTGGTCGACCAGGTCGTGACCGCCGGCGACCAGCTCGGACTGGATCGTCAGCGTGTCGTACTCGTTCATCTGGCAGCCGTGGGTGATGACGTGCGTCCTCACCTCGGGGCCTCGCTCGGGTGCGCCACGGGCGGCATGCTACCAGCCGGTGGCGCGCCCGCACGTGGGGCACGTGCGCGACGGTTCCCCCTCGGTCAGAGGATCACGGCGCCCACGATGACCAGCGCGAAGGATGCGACCGCCAGCAGGAAGCCGTGGAGCAGGGCCTTCGGGTAGCGCTCACGGGCGGCGGGCACCGCCGCCGACACCACCAGGACGATGCCAGCCAGGAACAGCAGACTGCAGAAGAACACCCAGGTCTCGAGGGCGGGGCTCACGGCCGGGCCGCCCAGAGGATCGACGCGCCGTCGCGTCGAAGGAGCCAGCGGTGACGCACGGCCAGCGATCCGTCGCCGGCCGGCGCCGCCAGGCCGACGAGCAACTCGCCGCCGTCGCCGAGTTCGAGGTCCGCCGCGATCAGGCCGCCGCCGCGGTTCGCGCCGGGGACCTGGGTAGCGCCGACGACCAGCTCCGCCGTGGTCGTCGGCAGCGCCAGCTGCAGCCGCACGACCTCCCGGAACTGGGTTTCCACCGAGGCGGAGCGGACGCGCACGACCTCGCGCGGCCGCACGCGGCGCTCGTCCGGGCGCCAACGACCGCTGGCACCGACGCTGCCGGCGTCGTCGATCGCGAAGCGGTTCGCTGCGGCACCTGGAACGCCCACCACGACCTCCCATGGGCCGGGCGACGCGACGTCGACCGACCACCCTTGCGTGCCCGCCTCGAGCGTCCGCTGCGCCTGGACGCCGTCGACCTCGATCAGCACGGTGGAAGGCGCGCCGACGACCAGCTCCAGCGTCAGCCGCAGCGTACCGACCTCGACCAGCGTCGTCGACCAGTCCAGGGGGACCCACGGCGCCTGCGCCAGGACCTGCGCGACGAACACGGTCCCGCCGGCGCCCAGCGCGGTCCCGTAGCCGACGCGGTCGAAGTCGGGCCACAGCAGGTTCGCTCGGTGCCCCGGGCTCTCGAGCCAGCCGTCGACGGTCGCACGCGCGGCGTCGAAGCCCGGCGGGACCGCAGCGAGGTTCTCCGCATGGGTCGTGTACGGGCTTCCGGCACGGGCCAAGCGGTCGGCGACGGTGCGGCGATCGGGCTCGAGGCCGAGGTGGTCGAGGACGTTGCGCGCCGCGAGCTCGGCGGCGTGTTGCCGGGCGGCCCGCGCCAGGCCGTCGTCCCAGAGCGCCGTCGGCGCTCCATGCGCCGCGCGGGCCTCGTTCGCCGCGCCATGCAGCGCGGCGACGAGGCCGGGATCTGGCTCGGTGACGTCGTCGATGCCGGCGAGCAGCCAGCCGCCCGCTGCCGCCGGACCGCGCGCGGCGGCGGACAAGGGGGCGCCCGCGTCCGAAGGCGCCGCGGAAGCCGGTGAAGCGTCCGAAGGCGCCGCGGAAGCCGGTGAAGCGTCCGAAGGCGCCGCCGTCCAGGTGCAGGCGAGGGGGGCGGCCGTCAGCAGGGCGCCGAACGCAGCGGTGAGCAGGACGCTGCGCCATGGTCGCCCATGACGGCGGGGTCGCGACTGGCTGGCGGTGTGGGCGCGCCTCCGTGGACCGGTCGCGGGGGTCATGACCCCTGACTACCACGGGCGCCGTGGCGCGGCAAGCGTCGGACTCCACATCGCGCTACCCTTGCGCCATGACCTTCCGTGACCGCGTTCTGCACGTCGTTCGCCGGGTGCCGCACGGTCGCGTCGTCAGCTACGGCCAGGTAGCGCTGTGGGCGGGCTCGCCGCGCGCTGCCCGGCAAGTGGGCGGGGTCCTCTTCGGCCTGCGTGACGCTGACGGCGATGTCCCGTGGCAGCGTGTCGTCAACGCGCGCGGCGGGATCTCGACCTTCAAGGTGGGGGCTGGCGAACTGCAGGTCGCCCTGCTGCGTTCCGAGGGCGTCGAGGTGACCGAGGCGGGCGTCGACCTGGCCCGCTGGGGCTGGGCGCCGCCGATCGACGCGTGGCCGTGGGAGGTGCCGCCGCCCGTCTGACGCTCAACCGAAGGCGATCGACGACCCGACGTGCACCACGATCACGCGCTGTTCGAAGCGCCGCCCGAAGATGCCGGATCGCACCGTCGCGCGCACGTAGAAGCCGCCGTGCTCGCGCAGGTTCCGCGCGTAGTGGCCCAACCCGGGGACGAGGAAGCCGATCGGCCCCAGCACGCTGGCGATCAGCTGGGCGCCCAGGTGCTCGTGGACGGTCGAGGGGAAGGGAGCGTCGAAGGTCGCGTGGTAGCCGTGCTCGCGCCGCCCACCGAGGCGTGCGCCGCGTTCGAGCACGACGCGGTCGACGAGCCGCTGGCGCGTCTCGACCTGCTTGCGTCCGCGCCGCTCGACGTCGACGTAGTAGCGGTCGACGAGTTCCACCGTCAGGTCGAGGCCATCGATGCGCTCGTACGGCACCAGCTTGAGCTGGACCTCGAACGGTTGGCCGGTGCGCGCGGAAGTCGGTGCCGTGACCTGCGCCTGGTTGAAGTGCTTCTGGAACCAGGCCTCCTGCCACGAGGACCAGGTGGCGGCGCCCGCGAGCACCACCTCCAGCGCGATCCAGGTGACGTCGATGCCGATCGCCTCGCGCAGCGGCGGGATGGCGAGCGCGAGCGCCCCAGCCGCCGTGAGGATGCCCCACATGCCGCCCAGCCAGGCGGCCGACAGCTCGTGCCACGCCGGCGCCCGCGGCAGCTCGAGCGGGGGATCCTCGTGCCAGCGCCGCGCCACACCGCAGGCGTCGCACACCAGGCCCTCGACATTGAGGTGACCGCACGGGGGACAGGTCCAGGCCACGCGCCAGGCTACGGCAAGGCGCACCGGAGCGCGGTGCGAAGCGTCGCACGGGTACGATGGACGCATGGCCAACCCCGCGATCTCACCCGAGGCCGCCATCGAGCTCCTGCGCTCCCTGGTGCGCGCCGCCAGCCCATCGGGGCGCGAACGGCCCGCGGTCGAGGCCTTCGCGGGTGCCATGCGCGACCTCGGTTTCGACCGCGTCGAGGTGGACCTGGCCGGCAACGCCATCGGGACGATCACCCGCGGCCCCGGTCCGACGCTGGTGTTCAACGGTCACCTCGATACGGTGCCGACGGGCGACCCCGCGGCGTGGCCGGTCGACCCGCTGGCCGGTGCGTTGGTCGATGGCCGCGTGTGGGGTCGCGGCTCGGTCGACATGAAGGGCGCCCTCGCGGCGATGGCCGTGGCGGCGCGCCTGGCGGCCGATGAAGGCTTTCGCGGCACGCTCGTCGTATCGGGCATGGTGCAGGAGGAGGTGGGCGGGCTCGGGGCGCGCTGGTTCGGCGAGCACAACGCGGCCGACCTCGTCGTGCTCGGCGAGCCGAGCGACCTGGGCCTGCGGCTGGGCCACCGGGGCCGGATCGAGGCCAGGGTCACCCTGCCCGGGCGCATCGCACACGCGGCCAAGGCCGAGCTGGGCGAGAACGCCCTGCTGCGCGCCGCCCGCTATGCGCTGGCGCTCGACGGTCTCGAGCTGCCCGTCGACGCGGTCCTGGGGCGGGCGAGCGCCACCCTCACCCAACTGAGCGGTTTCCCGCTCGACGGACCGAACGTCGTCCCCGGGCGCGCCGACCTCACCATCGACTACCGCCACGTCAGCGCCGAGGACCCGGCGGACGTCGTCGCGCGCCTGGCGGCCCTCGATTCCGAGGCGCGGGTCGAGGTGACCGAAGAGCACGCGATGAGCGAGGACGGCGCCGTCGAGCGGCGCTTTCCGCGCGTCAACCCCGCCTACCGCGTCGAGCCGGGGCATCCCGCCGTCGGCTGGGCGCGCGGCGTCCTCGACCTCGCGCTGGGCCGGCCGGTGGACGTGGGGACCTGGTGGTTCGCGACCGACGCCCCCCACCTGGCGCGGATGGGCGCGCCGGTGCTCGGCTTCGGGCCGGGCGACCCCGAGCTCGCCCACACGACCCGCGAGGCCATCGACGCGGCGTCGCTCGTGACGGCCGTGCACGCGTACGGCGCGCTGGCGACCGCCTTCCTCGACGGCGCCATCCCCTGGGAGGGACGCATGACCACATCGCAGATCGGCGCGCGCCCATGAAGGGCAAGACGATCCTGTTCAACGGCGATCCCTGGACGATCGTCGACGTCGCCCCCGCCGAGCCGCTGGCCGAGATGGTGGCGGCGCTGCTGGAGGACGAGGGCTACGTGGCGGTGGTGCGCGGCATCGCGCTGCTCGGCGACACGTTGGCCCACCTCGGGGTCGGCGCGGCCGGCGCGTCGGTCGTGTTGGTCCCGGAGTTGGACGCCGAGGCGGCGCTCGCGCTCATCGAGGAGACGGTCACCGACTACCACGGCGATGACCTCGAGGCGGCGATGGTGGCCTTGGGCGAGAACCCGGATGCGCTCGGCGCGGTCGATCCCGACGACGACGAGCCCGAGGAGGACGTCGGGGAGTCCGACGCCGAACCCTCGGGCGACCGCTGAGGCGGTCCAGCGTGGCGACCACCGGCGACGTGGAGGCGTCGGCCCGCCGCTCGCGCGCGGTCGCGGCGCGCGTCAGCCTGGTGGCGGCGCTGCTGGTGCTGGGCCTCAAGGGCACCGCGTGGCAGCTGACCGGCTCGGTCTCGCTGCTGTCCGACGCAGCCGAGTCGCTCGTCAACGTTGCGGCCGCGGTCAGCGTGCTGGTCGCGCTGCGCCTGTCGGCCCGAGGGCCCGACTTCGAGCACCCGTACGGACACCAGAAGGCCGAGTACCTCTCCAGCGTCTTCGAGGCCAGCCTGATCCTGCTGGCGGCGGGTGCGATCGCCGTCTCCGCCTTCGACCGCCTGTGGGCGCCGCAGCCGCTGGACAACGTCGCCCTCGGCATGGCGATCGCCGCCGCGGCCGCGCTGCTCAACGCCGTCCTGGGGAGCTACCTGCTGCGCGCGGGACGGCGCCTCGAGTCCGCGGCCCTGGTCGCGAACGGCCGCCACGTGCTCACCGACGTGTGGACCTCCGCCGGCGTGCTCCTGGGCGTCGGCATGGTGGTACTGACGGGCTGGGACCGCCTCGACCCGCTGCTGGCACTGGTGGTGGCGGCCTACGTGGCGCGGGAGGGGGTCCGCATCCTGACGGCCAACCTCTCGAAGCTGATGGACGAGCGTCTCCCAGCGTCCGAGGAGCAGGTCATCCTCGACGCCCTGGCCGACCACCCCGCCGTGCTGGGCTTCCACCGGCTGCGTACCCGGCGATCCGGGCGCGCGCGGTTCGCGGAGGTCGACCTCTTCGTCGATCCCGAGATGAGCGTCCGCGCCGCCCACGAGGTGGTGGCCGAGGTCGAGGCCAACGTGCATGCGCGCCTGAAGGGCCTCACCACCACGATGCACGTCGAACCGATGGTCGAGGGCCTCCGCGAGGGCCACCACGCGCCCGCCGACGAGTTCCCAGGGCATCCCCCGCGGTCGCGGGCAGGGGAGGATTAGGCGCGCAGGATCAGGTTCCAGGGTAGGACGTCGACCGGGTCGCCCGGTCGCGGGCTAGTGTCGGGCGGCAGCACGGCCACGGCGTCCGCCTCGGTCAGCGACCGCAGCACGCCGGAGCTCTGGGTCGACACCGGATCGGCGACCAGCGAGGCGCCGTCGCGGCGGAGACGCACCCGAGCGAAGTGGATCCTGCCCGCGGCCCCCTGCAGACCGTGACCCGCGCGGGCCGGCCACGGCGCGGCGTGCGGTGGCGGCGCGAGGTCGCCCTCGAGCGCCTGCAGCGCGGGGTGGCCGAGCAGCCAGAAAACCAGCAGGGACGCGACCGGGTTGCCGGGCAGGCCGAGCACCGGGGTGCCACGCCAGCGACCGAAGAGGGCGGGCCCGCCCGGCTTCATCGCCACGCGCCAGAAGAGCACTTCGCCCTCACGCTCCAGCAGGGCGCGGACGAGGTCGCGCGCCCCCATCGAGACGCCGCCGCTCGTGACGACCAGGTCCGCCTCGGCGGCGGCCCGGTCGAAGGTTCGCCGCAGCGCGTCGGCGTCGTCGCCGACCCGCTCGCTCAGCACCACCTCGGCGTGATGCTCGCCCGCGAGGGCGACCAGGCCGGCGCCATTCGACTCGTAGAGCTTGCCCGGTCCGAGTGTCGCGGCCCCCGGCGCCACCAGCTCGTCGCCGGTGGCGATCACCGCCAGGCGGGGCGCGCGGATCACGCGGACGCGGTCGTGGCCCGCGGACGCGGCGAGGGCCATTCCGTGCGCGTCCAGGCGCGTGCCAGCCGCGAGCGCGAGGGCGCCTTCGCGCAGCGCCTGGCCGCGGGGCCGCACGTCGCGCAGCGACGCCGGCCGCTGGACCCAGACGGCGCCGGCTTCGTGGCGCAGGCGCTCGACGGGCACCACGCCGTCCGCGCCCGCCGGCATCAGCCCGCCGGTGAAGATCACAACGGCCTCGCCCGGGCCGACCTCGCCGTCGAACGGCCGGCCGGCGGGGACCTCGCCGACGAGCCGCAGCCGCACCGGCGCGTCGTCGCTGGCGCCCACGGTGTCGGCGAGGCGGCAGGCCACGCCGTCGAGCGCGGTGTCGTCCGCCGTCGGCTGGTCGGCCCGGGCGTGCAGGTCGTGCGCCAGGACGCGGCCGTGAGCCTGTGCGAGCGGGAGCTCGACCTCCGGTAGTCGCCGCAGCGCTTGGCGGACGCTCGCGATCGCGTCTGCGACGGGGATTCCCTTGTCTCCAGCCATGCCGGAGCATACCCGAAGCGTGGTAGCCTCTCGGCCTTCGGAGGGTGCGATGGACCCGCGAGCATCACGGACGCGTACCACGGCGGAGCGGCCGAGGCTGGTCGAGGTCGGTCCCGCCTGGTCTCGCCGCGCCGCCGGGTGGATCCGACGGTTGCGCCACGCCCTCGGTCACGGCTTCGACGGCGGCGCGCTGCTCGACATCGCTCACGTCGGGAGCACGGCCGTTCCCGGATTCGTCGCCAAGCCGACGCTCGACCTCATCGCCCGCGTGCACCCGTGGCCCCTCGCGTCCGCCGCGGAGGCCGGCCTTGTCGCGCTCGGCTTCGTCGCCCACGGCGAGCGGGGCATCCCGGGACGTGCCTACTACACGCGCGGCGGTCACGCGCTGCACCTGCACGTGGTCGCCCTGGAGAGCGATCACTGGACGCGGCATGTCGCCCTGCGCGACTTCCTGCGCGGCGATGACGCGGCGCGCAGGCGCTACGCCGCCGCCAAGGCCGCCGCCCTCGCGTCGGCTGGCGCCGAGTCCGACCCGCGGCGTGCGCGCGCGGCGTACCAGGAAGCGAAGTCCGCGACGGTGGCCGAGCTCGAGCGGGCCGCGCTCGCCTGGCAGGTCTGTCGCTTGGGCTTCCGGCCCATGCTGGAGGTGGCCGCCGGCCTGGTGGCCGCTCCGGAGCGCTGGGCCTTCGCCGGTGGCTGGGCGCTCGATGCGCGGGCCGGCGCCTCCGCTCGGACCCACGACGACGTCGACGTCGTGACGGACGTGCGGGACGCCGGTGCGCTGCTCGACGCGCTGGCGGCGGCCGGGTTCGAGATCGCCTGGGTGCTGCCGGGCGCCTCCGGACCCGCCGCCTACCGGAGGCGCCGCGCGGAGTTGGTGCACCCGGGCGGCCATCAGGCGCATGCGCGCCGGGGCGAACTGTGGGTCGACGTGCTGCTCGAGCCGTGGAGCGACGACGCGTGGCGCTACCGGCGGGCCCCCGAGGTCGCGCTGCCGCTGGCGCGCGCCATCACCTCGCAGCGCGTCGACGGGGTGCCGCTGCCGCTGCTGGCGCCGGAGGCCGTGCTGCTGTTCAAGGCGACGACCGGGGGGCGCGCCACGCCCCGCCCGAAGGACGACGCCGACCTCGCGCGGGCTCTGCCGTCGATGACGACGGAGGGTGTCCGATGGTTGCGCGAAGCCCTATCGGCGACCGCGCCGGGCCATCGGTGGCTCTCGGCGGGCGGCCCGCTGGAGGCCGCGACCCGGCGGCGGTAGGGGACACGCGGGATCGGCGAGAACGCTACCCGACGCGCTGCGGCCCGCGGCCGTCCCAACTCGCGAAGCTGTAGAAGCGACCCGCCACGCGGTCGGTGAGGAAGTTGACCAGGGGGTCGCGCAGCGGCGGGAGCGGCACGATGCTGCGCACCTCGTCAGCTGGAACGAAGCGCGCCTCGACGATGAAGCCGTCGGGATCGCGCGGGTTCAGCAGCCCGTCGTAGTCGGCGACGAAGGCGAAGCTGATCGCCCGGTCGTTGCGGCGCTGGTCCTCCACGTGCACCGCGTAGGCGAGCTCGCGCACACCCGTGACGATGAGCCCGGTCTCCTCGAGCACCTCGCGCGAGAGGGCGTCGACCGTTGACTCGCCCCGCTCGACCACGCCGCCGGGCAGCGTCCAGCGCACTTTGCCCAGACCCTGCCAGTCGTTGCCGACGAGGAGCACGCGCCCCTGCCGGTCGAGCAGGATCGCGGCGGCCACCACGAACTCACGCCGCGCCACGGTGCCCGCCTCCCGCGTCGTGCCTGGTCCCGCCGGCGCCGCCGGAGTCCTCCCCGGCCGCGGCGACGACCGCGTCCGCCGCGCGCCGCGAACGCTCCGCGATCACGAGCGCGCCGTGCACCTCGTGGAAGCCGCCCGCCATGACCCCGGCAAGGTCGTGGGTGGTGAACCCGATGCGGTGGTCCGTGACCCGCGACTGCGGCACGTTGTAGGTGCGCACCTTCTCGCTGCGGTCGCCGCCGCCGATCTGCACCAGGCGGGTGGCGCGCGCCTCGCTCTGTGCCCGCGCGCGTTCGCGTTCGAGGAGGCGGGCGCGCAGCACCGCCAGGGCCTTCTCCTTGTTCTTCGTCTGCGACTTGCCGTCCTGACAGGTGGCGACCAGCTCCTCCGGCGTGCCGGCCCGGTAGGTGACGCGAACGGCCGAGTCGGTGGTGTTGACCGACTGCCCACCGGGGCCCGAGGAGCGGTAGACGTCGACGCGCAAGTCGGCGGGGTCGAGGACGACGTCGATCTCCTCGGCGGCCGGCATGACGGCGACCGTCACGGTGCTGGTGTGGATGCGGCCCTGGGCCTCGGTGGTGGGGACGCGCTGCACCCGATGGACGCCCGACTCGAACTTGAAGCGGGCGTAGGCGCCGGTGCCGGTGATCTCGACCGAGGCCTTGGAGAGCCCGCCCACCTCCGTCGGGTGACTGTCGAGCATCTCGGTCCGAAGCCCTTCGGCGGCGGCGTAGCGCAGGTAGGCCTGCAGCAACTCCGCGGCGAAGAGCGACGCCTCGTCGCCCCCGGCTGCGGCGCGAACCTCCAGGATCACGTCCTTGTCGTCGTCGGGATCGCGCGGCAGCAGCGCGTCGCGGAGCTCTTCGGCCAGCGCGGCGATGCGCGCCTGGGCCTCGGCCAACTCCTCGCGCGCCATGTCGCCGAGGTCGGGATCGTCGAGGGCCCCGCGGGCGTCCTCGGCGCGGGCCTCCTGGTGCTCGAGCGCCTTGACCAGCGCGACCTGCGGCCGCAGCTCGGCGTAGCGTCGGCCGGCGCGGCGAGCGCGGTCAGGATCGGCGGCGACTTCGGGGTCGGCCAACTGCCGCTCGAGCGCCTCGAACTCGTCGAGGAGGGGTCTGAGCGGTGGGATCATCGTGGCACTCTACCGCGGCATTCCGCGGCCGCCGGTGGCCGCGCTTCAGCGCGGCCCTGCCGATACCGCACCGATCGCCAGTCCCTGCCAGCGCGCGGCCTGGGGATCGTTCTCGCTCGCGTCGTAGGCGCCGGCCGCCAGCCTGGTCAGCTGCGCGCTGATCAGGGCGTCTCGGGTCGCGAGCCTGCGCGTGACGGGGTTGCCATCGAGACCGAGGGCCGCCACCTGCTCGAATGCCGCGTGCAGCCACACGAGGGCGTCGTCGACCACCGCCATGGTGGCGCGCTCGGCGGCCGTCGCCGCGGTCGGGTCGCCACCGAGCACCCGGCCGACGAAGGCCTCGACGGCGGCGGCGTGAGGGTGGTCCGGCGGCAGGCGGCCTGCCAGGGCGGCGGGCGGGAGGGCGACCCGCACGCCGGCCCACGCGTCGAGCGGGTCGAAGGCGTGGGCTGCCGCGGGCGCGAGTCGGCTCCCCAGCGAGGCCGGCAGCGCCGCGTCGCGGGCGTAGATCACCCCCGTGTAGCCACGGTCGCGCAGCCCGTCGATGGCGATCGGCAGGTCGCCCGGCAGACCCCACACGACGACGGCGCCAGGCTCGCGGGTGGCGATCCACAACCCCTCTGGCGTGAGCACGGCGGCGTTGGCGGGGTAGCGCGCCTCGCCCGCCAGCGTCCGCCCCGCATCGGCAAGGGCGCGCGCGAAGGTCGCCAGCGACGCCTCACCGAAGGCGCTGTCGAGCGTCATCATGGCCAGGCTCGCCTTGCCCTGGCTCGCCGCGTCGACCGCGATCGCCGTCAGCCGGGTGCGGTCGGACGGCACGAGCGACAGGCTCCAGAAGCGACCCGCCAGGTCGGTCTCGGCCAGCCCGAGGTGGGGGGTCATTCGCGCGTCGAGGACCGCCGCCACGCGCGCCGTGGCCGCCGGCGTGGTGCAGCACACGACGGCCAGCGCGCCGGCGTCGGCCAGTTCGCCAGCCAACGCCTCGGCCCGCCGCGGATCGCCACCGTCGTCGCGGACCTCGACGACCAGCGGCGCGCCGAACACGCCGCCGCGGCCCAGGGCCGCGGTCGTGCGCTCTGCCGCGAAGGCCTGGGCACGTCCGACGTCAGCGAAGGTCCCGCTCGCCGACACGACGACGCCGATGGTCCACGGCGCGGCGTGGGCCAGCGGGGCGATGAGGAGCGTCCA
>Ga0209498_1002416_pt1 | contig 11259 bp, 12 predicted proteins | sample WalLakDeSediment_FD_184131 | JGI IMG/M metagenome (GOLD analysis project Ga0209498, IMG submission 184131) | Lake sediment microbial communities from Walker lake, Nevada to study Microbial Dark Matter (Phase II) - Walker Lake 11/02/13 Deep... | ecosystem: Environmental > Aquatic > Freshwater >...
CATATACCAGGCACGTTAGGCAACACTTTATAGAAGACCAAAACATCAATATTACAACGATATTCTTGAGGTAAAAATAATTATGAATACAGAAAAATATGATTACAACAAAATACAATCAGAATCTATGATTGCTATATACCGCGCAGGCATAATTGCGACTGTATTTATGCTTACAATGATTCCGGTTCAAATAATAATTTATTTGTTTTGGCCACACCCGACAAATATTAGTGACTGGTTTTTATTGTTTCAAAGAAACTGGATTGTTGGTCTTATCAGTTTTGACTTTCTGTATTTATTGAGTATGATTGCGTCTATTTTGCTTTATCTTGCTTTATTCTTTGCTCTTGAAAAAGAAAATAAATCATTAAGCGTTAAGGCATTAACAATAGGTCTGATTGGTTTAGCTATCTATTTTCCTTCAAACACTTCAATAGAAATGCTAACAATTAGTAAACAATATGCACAAGCTGTTACGGAGCAAGAAAAAGTAATCTTCCTTGCTTCAGGACAAACTCTATACTCTATTTGGAAAGGTACATCTTATGCAGTTTATTATGTTCTTAATGGTGTTGCTTTAATTCTATTCTTTTTGGCAATGACTAGAAACACCAATTTCAGGAAGAAAACGGCCTATTTTGGACTTACATCTGGTTTCCTAATGACAATACCTGCTACAGCTGGTAAAATTGGTATGACAATGGCATTATTATCTTTGATTCCATGGTCAATTTTCTCAATACTAGTGGTTAAAGATTTTTACAAAATAATAAAAGCATTGAAAATAAATAGAAAAGCGTTGCCTAACAAAGTGTAGCAGTAATAAGGGTTTTAGTGGGTATTCGAATGTTATACCACGCATAAAGTTTCGTGTAGGTTGATAGTGATGAAGCCCGTAATCCCTTACTACTGCTACACTCGACCCGTCAAACTGTCTCAAAACCCCACCTGTTATCTCCAGAATGAAAAATCCAACAGTTATTAACATTTATATGTAATTTATTAACAATCAGTGATTTGTGTATAAAAATCCTTGTTTGTTATTAGCTTTTTCGGTATCTTTATTACTGAAAATCAACCCTTAAGGCTCATGAAATTCATCCAGGGACAAGACCGGAATCAAACCACCCTTTTCCCCGTATCCCTGGAGCAAGCCATCGACCCCGATAATGAAGTGCGTATCATTGATCTTTTTGTGGATTCTTTGCCCCTGAAAGATTATGGTTTTAAGGCAGATTACCCCCCACCACCACCAACCCCAGAAGGAGGAGAAGAAACCTTGGTTGTGGCTACCCATGGACTAATAAAAAAGACCAACAAGACACCACCAGCAGAAATCCGGAAAGCAGAGCAGATAAAGCGGGACTATTTCGAAGAAAAGAAAAAAGACAAAAAGAAAAAATCAAAGTAAAGAGCTATGACAACAAGAAAATATAAAACCTTAGGAGAACTGGAAGATAAATATTTCGGTGAACGGGGTACACCCGAAAGAGAACAATATGAATTTGAACTCAGCATGGAGATATTGGGCGAAAAACTCAAACAAATACGAAAAGAGAAGAAAATGACCCAAGAAGAATTGGGGAAATTAATAGGAGTTCAAAAAGCACAGATTTCAAAACTGGAGAACGGAGCAAGCAGTGCGACAGTTTCTACCATTTTGAAAGTATTTAAAGCACTGAAAGCAAAGGTGAAATTCCAGATTGAAATAGAAGACGGAAATCAATTAGCCGTTTCATGACGAAGGAAGATAAACAAAGCCAGGCCATAACATGCCATACCTGACAATTAGCTTCGCTGCTACTTCGTGGTGCGGGGCTTGGTGGTAGTTTTATCCCGTACGTAAGGGACTGCTAAGCGTGGGTCTCGCCTAAGGCGAGATGGCGGTGGATCCCGCACGTGCGGGACAGCCCATGCTGATTGATGGCATAAACCAGTTTTTTTATAGCGACTTTTCCGATTTCTCCTATTTGGAAACATTGGCTAACAGCAACAAAAGCATTGGCTTTATTTTGTACCTCATACAGCAAGATAACAGTATCATTCAAGCCCTTGAGCGAAAAATGATAAACGAATCTCGCAACAAACCATACCCTTTGTTGGTTTACTGCTTGATGGATTACAAATAATAAGGTAATTACTAAAACTAAATACTATGAACAAATTTTTTAAGTACGCTCATCTGATGTTGATGTTCAGCATTATGATTTTCTTTGTTGGCTGCGATGATGAACAGCTTCCGGAAGTTACCGCTGGCTTCTCATATACTTTTAACCAAGAGACCGGAACAGCAACATTTACAAATACTTCGACTAACGCCACCATATATTTGTGGGAATTTGGGGATGGTGAAACCAGCACCGAAATTAATCCTGTAAACACCTATGTGCCGGGCACATATTTTGTAAGCTTAACAGCGTCAAATAATGCGGGAGCATCTGATGTTTTTACAGATACGCTGTTCTACGGGGGGTTAGCCACTAATGGAAACTTTGAAACAGGCACAACCGAAGGTTGGTTGTTATTTCAAAATGGAGGCTCTGCAACATTAGATAATACTACCAGTAATGGAGGTAAATGGTCGGGTAAACTTGTTACTGGTGGAACCAGCAATCCTGCCTTTAAACAGGAACGGATAGGCGCTGATGTGGTGAAAGCAGGCGATGTTGTTCAAATAAAATTTGACCATAAAGGCGCTATTGTTCCGGAAGGTGGATTCTTTAATGTATTATTATTTGGTGAGGGCGCTTCTGGGGCATCATTTACTCATGTTTTTAGTCCGGCACCCGTGCCCGGTAGCGGTTGGGCAACATTTACAGGAACATTTACCATAGCAGCCGGAACCGATGTCTCTGAAGGTATTTCGTTTTTAATAGAGGCTGTTTGCGGAGGTGCTCCTGGCTGCAATGTTACAGTAAATATTGATAATGTTACTGTTGCACTTAATCCTTAACCAGAAGGGTCAGGGAATGATGACCTAAAAATAGGTCGAATCTCAAAAAAGGTCGTTGATAATTGCAGGCTTCCTGTAAACTCCCCCAAAAAAATCGGCCATTATAAAAGCAGACATCTTTTACTGAAACTTGACTTGCAGGGCTTTTTTATGAGCATCAATAAAAACATACAAACTACGAAAAGACGTGATTTTCAAAAACCAATGAAACGCCAAAATGGTATAGCCAATCTCGCCTGAGGCGAGACGGGGTAAAGTGGTTGTTTTGTCTCGCCTTAGGCGAGACTGCTCCGCGTGGGTCATGCCTAAGGAGAGATAGCGGCGAATCCCGCTCGGGGACAGGACAGCCCGCCGCAGTATGGTTTAAAACACGTGCAGAAAAACCTTTGGTTAGCATTAAAGAAAAAGAACACTAAGATTAAGATTTTAACAAAAGATTCAAGTATTTCCTAATTTTACCCAATCCGGCATTTCCTAACAAAACCTGATATCTGAAATATAGATGGTTATTATTTTATTTTTTCTGTTGCTTAAATTTTATTAATATGATCATCTACGGCCCGACAGATTTACTGATTCCCATTGCCGTTTATTTAATGCTGGCATTGGTTTTTATTATCTCTTTTTCATTATACCTGAAGGAAACCCAAATAGGTAATAAATATTTCATAAGGTTTTTTCTAAAAGATCTTGATAAGGTTTACCTGCCCTACCTCCGGCATTACTTTCCTTTTTACAATGCCATGACCGATACTAACAAAATGTATTTTGAGCGGCGGGTGCAGCAATTTATCAAGATGAAGGAGTTTATTCCCAGGGGAGGAATCGCAGAAGTCACTCCTGAAATGAAAGCCTTGGTAGCCGGCAGCGCCATACAGCTCACCTTTGGTTACCCGGCCATCTATTTCAGGCATTTTAAACGCATTTTGATTTACCCCAACGATTACTACTCAACCATCACCCGTAAGTACCACAAAGGTGAGGTAAACTGGCGTGGCATAATTGTGGTTTCCTTAAGCAGCCTTAAGGAGGGTTTTGTTGATCCGGCCGATGGCCACCACCTTGGCCTGCACGAAATGGCTCACGCCCTTAGGCTAATCAACATTGTCAATAACGACGAATATGATTTTTACGACCGCAAAACAATGGAAGCATTTGACCGCCAAGCCCACCTTGAAATGGCGAAAATGCTTCACGGTGGTAAAAAAGCTTCCTTTTTCAGAAATTACAGCTCAACCAACCTTGAGGAGTTCTTTGCAGTAGCTGTTGAGGCCTTTTTCGAATGTTCGAACGAGTTCAGGGAATACAGCCCCGAGTTGTATTCGCTCCTTTCAAAAATCCTGAAAATCGATCCTATTGATATTTACCGAACGGGGGAAGTAATTAGAAGAAAAGGCCGTTATTAATCCTGCTATTCGGTCTGAAAAGCAGGAAGCCTCCCTTTTACTCCATCAAATCCCTGATCTCATCCACTCCAAGGTTTTTCAGGGGGTTATTCTTGTCGATAAACAGGCTGGCCAGGCTGCTTTTGCGCTGTTGCAGCAGCAGTATTTTTTCTTCGATGGTTTCGCGGGTAATGAATTTATATACGAACACTCTTTTGTCCTGCCCGATGCGGTGGGCGCGGTTTATGGCCTGCTTTTCCACGGCCGGGTTCCACCAGGGGTCGAGCATAAACACGTAGTCGGCACCGGTAAGGTTAAGCCCCAACCCTCCTGCCTTGAGCGAGATCAGGAACAGCCGCTTGTCAGGATCGTTCTGAAAGTCGTTGATAAGCCGCTCCCTGTCCTTGCCGGTAACCTGTCCGGTGAGCATATTGTATGGCAGGCCTTCCTTTTCAAAATACTTCCGGTAAATGTTAAGGTGCTTCACAAATTGCGAAAAGATGAGCACCTTATGCCCTTCGGCCATCAGCTTACCAATGTTTTCGCGCACTTCGATAAACTTGCCCGAGTCTTGGTCGTACTCCGGGTCGACCATATAGGGGTGGTTGGCCATAAGGCGCAGCTTCATAAGGCTGCTCAGGATAAAAAAGCGCGACTTGTCCATCCCCTGCTTCTCCACCTGTTGAAGGATCATGTTGCGGATTTGCGACTTACGGGCTTCGTAAAACTTGCGGTGCTCTTCGCTCATCTCGCAATAACGCACTGTTTCGGTAAGCTCGGGCAGTTCTTTGGCCACTTCGGCCTTGGTGCGTCGCAAAATGAAAGGCTCAATAAGTTTGTGCAGTTTCAGTTGCTTGCGGCTATCGTTATTTTTCTCAATGGGCAGCACGAATTCTTCGCGAAAATAGCTGTTGTTGCCAAGGAGCCCCGGGTTAAGGAAGGAGAACTGCGACCATAGGTCGTTGAGCGAATTTTCAACAGGGGTGCCCGTAAGCACCAGGCGATGTGAGGCCTTAAGCTTCTTTATAGCACTGAATATTTTCGATTCGGCATTTTTTATGATCTGGCTCTCATCGAGCACCACATAATTAAAATGAAAATCTTGCAGCATTTCTATGTCGTTGCGCACGGTGCCATAGGTAGTCAGCACCAGGTCAAACTTTTTAAACCGACGGGTATTGGTGTGGCGGGCAGGTCCGGTATGTTGCAAAACCCTTAGCGAAGGAGTAAACCGGCTGATTTCGCGAATCCAATTGTGAATTAGCGAGAGGGGCATTACCAGCAGCGATGTACCCGATTCGGCCGGCTGTGTTTCGCCCTCCCCTTGCGCGAATAATTCGAGTTGGGATGTTTTGTTTTCCGGTTTCCCGGAAGGGTGGCCTGTTGAAGCCACTTGTTTATGACTGCCGCCTGCCACCATGTGCGCATGCAGCAGCATGGCCAGGGTCTGCAGCGTTTTTCCCAGGCCCATATCGTCGGCAAGGCAACCACCCAGCCGGTTTTGATAAAGAAAACTCATCCACTGGAAACCCTGCAACTGATATGGCCTGAGCGTGGCATCTATGCCGTCAGGCAGTGGCGGAGGGCTAAACTGCTGCATGGCTTGATCGAGCCCTTCTATGGCAACGCTGGCTTCCTTTAAATCGCCAAGCAGGGTATAATGGTGGCGGTTAAGTTGTAAAGTACTGCCTTTGGCGGTTGAAAATTTCAGCACATCCTGGTACTTTTCGAACCATTCTGAAGGGATCAGCCCGATGGAACCATCAGGCAGCACGAATTCGCGCTTGCCCTGAAGGATGTGGCTCTTGAGCCGCATGAACGGGATTTCGTGGGGGCCGAAGTTTACGGTGCCATAAAGGTCGAACCAGTCGTTACGGTCGCTCACTTCAAGCCTAACGCCGGGTGTGCCAAGAAAATAGCTGCCAGCACCACTTTGATGCTGGACTTCAATGTTTATTAAACCCAGGTCCTCGCGCTTGGAAGCCAGCCAGTCGAGGTAGTCAAAAAGCTCCGGCAGCAAGGGTTCGCCCTCCCCATTTTCCGGCTTTTGGCCGGGATACCAGAGGTAAAAGCCATCGCCGCCCCGGTTTTTCAATCCCATATTCTCCAACTGCATAACCCACTTTTTCTCAAACACAAAATCGCGCTGCACCTTCACAAAGGAAAAATTACCGTTCTCTTCCTTCATGAAAACTTCTGATGCGGCATCTTCCCCGTAAGGGAAACAAACCCTGCCATAATCGAACGAAGCCTGCAGCGCCCAGTGGTTTTGCCAGTTTTGCTCCAGTTTGAGAAGCGGCTTTGGGTTGCCTGCCATGTTTTCAACAGAAAAACCTTCGGCCTTCACTTTATACTGGCGCACCGCATCGTGAACGAATTTCTGGAAATAGGCTTTCTCGGCCGATTTTGGAACAACAATGTGATCTTTTGTAAAGAAAGGTGTCAGCTTTTTCCCATCCCAGCTTTTTTCAAAGCGATAAAGTGTGCGGCCGATCAGCAGCAGGCATGGGCTTTGTCCAAGCAAAAGGGTTTCTTCCCCTAAAAGGGAAATTTCTTTATCATGGTGACTGATAACAAGCCGGTATTGAATCTCTGTTTCGCTGCGGCGGAAATGAAAGACCGTTTCGGCCAGCCCGGGTGCCACAAGGATGGGTTCTTCCTGAATGCGATCATCCTTTAGCCCTTTAAAATACAGCGGCATGTCATTTTCGAACATTATATTGGCCATTTCGGCCATTCGCTTGTCGAAAACGGGCCTGATGTGGGTTGTTACAAACTCTGGCTTCAGGCTTTCGAAAAACAGAACAGGCTTTACCTTGTCTATATTGAACCGCTTCAAAAGGGCTTCGTCAGAATACTGGCTGTACAGTTCGATCAGGCGCTTTTGCGCCGGGCTCATATCAGGAAAATAGTCGGCAGCGGTGTGCTGGTTTATTCGCTGGAAATCGTAGCTGAACTGCACCTGCCCTATCACCTTCACCGCAAAAGGCTCGATCATGAAGCCAAGTGGCGGATTTTCAGTTATGGCAAAAACAAACTGGAAATCACCATCGAAAGCGGTGTTTGTGTTGGGCTGCATTGGCTGATCGTGATGATTGGGGTACAACCTACAAATTTAACACAAAACCCAGATTACACACAGGCAGGTAAAAACAAAAAGCACGCACCCCGAAGGATACGTGCATTTTATCAAAACAAACAGACCTAAATTGCTGGCCTGCAGTTATTTAATTATCCAACCATTGTATTACTTTTTCCGAGTTGGGCTTTTCGCGCGGCGAGAGAAAATCTACCAACTGGCCTTTTTCATCCACCAGAAACTTCTGGAAGTTCCAGGTCACTTCGGCATCAACCTTTCCATTCTGGCTTTTTTGCGTTAGCCATTGGTAAAGGGGGTGAATATCGTCGCCCTTCACCGAGATCTTCGACATCATGGGGAAGGAAACACCGTAGTTTTCTTGGCAGAAAGCAATAATATCTTCATTGGTGCCGGGTTCCTGGTTCATAAAGTTATTAGCCGGAAATCCGATGATAACAAAACCTTTGTCGCGGTATTCCTGGTAAAGCTTTTCAAGGTCTTCGTACTGGGGGGTAAGTCCGCAACGCGAGGCGGTATTCACCACCATTACTCTTTTCCCGGCAAGGGAAGACAGGTCGAACTTGTCGCCGTAAATATCTTCAACTACAAAATCGTGAAGGGTTCTCATTGATTTATCATGATAATTGTTTGCACTGATAAGAACAAAAGCTGCAATAAGGGTAAGCAGTATAAATGGTAAGCGGTTTGCGAATTTCATTTTGCGTTTTTTTTGGTTTTACGAAATAATAACAATTTGGATGGGTGAATGTTTTTCAGATAATTGATTTTGCAAATTATTTTCTATAAAAAAAAAGAAAAAAAATTTTGCCACCAAGTCACAAAAACACAAAGAATCACAAATTTAAATTATTGTTATCCAGCCTTTTGCGTTATTTGGTGTTTTTGTGTTTCCCGATTTTCTCGGGGCAGGTTCGTAGCTAATTCCTTTATTTGCCTTTTAAAAAACTCCAACATACACTATCATGCTCCAAAATTTCCTGTCCAAAATCTTCACGAAACCCCCTTAATCGCGTAAATTCACGATCTGAAACACCACCCATGACCCTAAATCAAATACATCAATTACTTTCCATAGCCTTAGATGCCGGCATACGGGCTTCGGCTGCCATCATGGAAGTTTATGACACCCCCTTCGGATTCGACGACAAGGCCGATGGCAGTCCCATAACCCTTGCCGACCACCGCTCAAACCAGATCATTACCGAAGCGCTCAAAACCACCGGCATCCCAATAATCAGCGAAGAAAGCTGCATAACAGACTTTACTGAACGGCGGCATTGGAATGAATTCTGGCTGGTTGATCCGCTCGATGGCACCAAGGAGTTTATCAGCCGCAACGGAGAGTTTGCCATCAACATAGCCCTGATGCATAACAACCTGCCCTTGGTAGGAATCATCATTTCGCCCGTTTCTGGCAAGGCCTGGTGGGGCGTGGCCAACGAAAAGGTTTTTGCCATTGATTTCTCCGCCCTTCCGAGAAAAATGGATTCTGTCAGTCTTTTGAAAATCTCAGAGCCCATTGAGCGAAAGCCTGCCGGTGCGACCATTGGCATGGCGGTGAGCCGCTCGCATATGGAGCCCCAAACCCTGCTGCTTCTGGAGCAAATCAGGCAAAAACATGGAGATATTGAGCTGGTTGAAAAGGGCAGCGCCCTGAAGTTTTGCGACCTTGTTGAAGGCCGCTCCGACCTTTACGCCCGTTACTCGCCCACCTGGGAGTGGGACACCGCCGCCGGCCATGCCCTTTTGTTGGCTCATGGCGGCGAAGTTTTTCACATTACATCGCACAACCCGCTTGAATACAATAAACAGCAACTCTTAAACCCGGGGTTTATCGCCTTTGCAAGGAAGGAAGACTCAGTCGGGTATTTTGCGGAACTTTCGTTTTAGGTAAGGATAGCTGATCACCGCCAACACAATGATGGAAGCACCAAGATAAAAGCCCCCCGACATGCGCTCGGCATCCGGAAAAATAAAAAATGCCATAATGATGCCGTAAACCGGCTCAAGGTTTATGGCCAGCATCACCGTGTAGGCCGAAAGTACCTTCATAATATTCACTATGGCGGTAAAGGCATAGGATGTGCAAATCAGCGCAAGCACCAGCAGCCAGAACAGGTCAGGGCCCGAAAGGTTGAGACTAGACATGCTGAGTTGCCCGGTAAGGGCAAAAAAGATGGTGATAAAAATGAATCCTCCCAGCATTTCGTAAAAACTGATCACAGTATGGTGGTGGCGATGGCTTATGTTGCGGTTAAACACGGCAAACAGGCCATTCAGAAAGGCCGATATCAGCGAAAAAATAATCCCCTCGATGTACTTGAATTCGTATTGAAAAATGATGTAAATGCCGGCAACGGTCATTAGCCCCAGAAACACTTCGAGCCAGAAAATCCTTCGTCTTTGCAAAAGGGGCTCAAGTAAGCTGGTGAACAGCGTGGCCGAAGCAAACACGCCCAATGTTACCGACACGTTCGACACCTTTACGGCATGAAAAAAGGTGATCCAGTGCAGGGCCACCACCAGGCCGATACCGAAAAGCCTGAGCATATCGCGCCATTTAAGGCGGAAGGGTATCTTGCGCCACAGCAGGTAAACCCACAGGCCGGCAAAGGCAAAGAACATGCGAAACCACACCAGGTCGGCCGCCGGCAGCGTAATCAGTGCACCCAGAATGGCCGTAAACCCTAGCAGCACCACAATAAAATGCAGGTGAATGTATTGCTTAATGAGGCTGCCATCGGCCATACACGAGTATTTATTTTATAATAATTATTTCAATTGCACATGGCATGGGGCTCAGGACACACGGAATTGCCTTTCATTCTCTTATTTTCATATTTTCCAACCTTCAAATTTTCCCATCTTCCCACCTTCATATCTTCCCACCTTCTCAACTGCATTGATGGCACACTGCAGCCTCTCCTCCCCTTTCCCGCTTACTACTGAATAACGTAATCCGTATTCTTCGAGTTCTTTCCGGTACCAGTTAAAAAAGTATTGTCTAAGGTGCGGGTGTTCGCGCTGGGGGTCATACTCCCAGGGCAAATCGATATCGCCAAGCAGGTAAAGGTCATGGTTTTGCTTCTGAAGGGCTTCCAAAATGAAAGGGTCGCAACTGCCATATCTGTGAAGGCTCCAGATCTTCATCACCAGCATATCGGTGTCGCAAAAAAGATAATCGTTTGCCTTTTTTTCTGCTTCGGCTTCTGCAGAAAGCTGCCCCCTTGCAATTTCAACTAAGTCAGCCTGTTCATAAGGCCTTGCAAGCTCATCAATATAGGTTCGGGCAAATTCTGGCACGAAAAGGGTATTGAAATGTTCTGCCAGCCCGGTTGCAAGGCGGCTCTTCCCGGTTGACTCGGGACCAGTGATGGCAATTTTTATCAACCCTTTCACCCTGGCTTATTGCTGCAGAAAGGCATTGACAACTTTCAGCACAAAAACACTCTTACCATGGCGCTCAAAGCTTACTTCAATTTCGTCGGTGAGCGCCTGCATAATCTCGCGGTAATCGCCAAAAAGCTGTGTACTCATACCATTGACTTCGCAAATGATGCCCGCATGATTTTTCATACGCTCGATAAAGTCTTTGATGTCGGGCACATATTCGCGGCCCAGCGGGTACATACTGATCTCAACTGAAGCTTTCATCTCTGTGGTTTTTTGGTAAAAATACGATTAAAAAGCACAAACAGGCTTTGGTATTTTTTCAGCTTGCCTGTCACGGTATTTCGCGCAAAGCAAAATGTAATATCTTTGGTGTTCTGAAAAACGAAGCAACGCATCAGGCATTACATGAACCGGCTCCCATTAAA
>Ga0209498_1002418_pt1 | contig 11253 bp, 8 predicted proteins | sample WalLakDeSediment_FD_184131 | JGI IMG/M metagenome (GOLD analysis project Ga0209498, IMG submission 184131) | Lake sediment microbial communities from Walker lake, Nevada to study Microbial Dark Matter (Phase II) - Walker Lake 11/02/13 Deep... | ecosystem: Environmental > Aquatic > Freshwater >...
TACCCCGCCGCCCTACCTGCGCGCGCTATGCGATCCGTTGGACGACGAAGGCTACGTCCACGTGCCGCAGTTGCCGGGGATGGGGTATGATATTGACTGGGATTTCATTGAGAATCAGCGAAAATAGAGGGAATTAGGGGTCGGGGATTGGGGATTGGGACTGCTAATCACCAATCCCTAATTCCTTGATTACCTATGACTTTCTTCAAGGAGTCGCCATGTGGCAAACCACATTCACGAGGACGAAAATGGCTTTGCGGCGTAGGTCGGATTGCCAATCCGACCTACAACGACTATTTTCTGAGGAGTTGCCATGTGGCAAACTACACCCACGAGGACGAAAATGGCGATTCGACTACAAGACTAACGACTATACGACTATTTTATACGAGGAGGAATTTCATGGCTGCTTCATTTCACAACAAAATCTTACGTGTTAATCTCACCGACGGGACGACGCAGGTGGACGAACCCGGCGCAGTGTACTTCCGCCGCTATCTGGGCGGCTGGAACATCATCGCCGACGTGTTGCTCAAGGAAGTGCCCGCCGGGGCCGATCCGCTGGGGCCGGAGAACAAGCTGATCTTCGCGCCGGGCGTGTTGACCGGGTTGCCGATTTCCGGCGCGTCGCGCAGCGCGGTGGGCGCGAAGTCCCCTCTCACCGGCAGCTTCGGCGCGGCGGAGGTGGGCGGGAATTGGGGTGCGCAGCTCAAGCGCGCCGGGTTCGATGCGTTGATCGTCGAGGGCGCGGCGGAGAAGCCCGTCTACCTATGGATCAAGGACGGCGAAGTTGAAATCCGCGATGCGACGCATCTTTGGGGCCAGTTGACGAAGGAGACGCAAACGGCGCTCCGCGACGAGCTGGGCGACCGGCGCGTCGAAGTTGCGATGATCGGGCCGGGCGGCGAGAACCTGGCGCGCTACGCCTGCGTGATGAACGGCCTCAAAGACGCCGCCGGGCGTACCGGCTTAGGCGCGGTGATGGGATCGAAGCACCTCAAGGCCGTCGCCGTGCGCGGCACGCAATCGCTCGAAGGCGCGGACAACGAGGCGCTGCGCGCGATGGCGCGGGAGATGGCAGAGGCGATCAACAGCGGCGCGAAGGGCGGCACACTGCACAAGTACGGCACCGGCGTGGGGATCGAATCCGGCGTGCTGTCGGGTAACCTGCCCATCCACAACTTCCGCGATGGTGAATTCCCCGGCGCGATCAACCTCAGCGCCGACGTGTTTATGGAGCAAATCGGCGTAGGGATGGACGGCTGTTTCGCGTGTGCTTTGCGCTGCAAGAAACTCGTCAAAGCCGAGACGCCCTACGTCCTCGATCCGGACTACGGCGGGCCGGAGTACGAATCGTTCGGCGCGCTCGGCTCGTGCTGCGGCGTCGATGACATCATTGCCGTCTCCAAGGCGACCGAACTGTGCAACGCTTACTCGCTAGACACCATCGGTTGCGGTGTGACGGTGGCTTTTGCGATGGAATGTTTTGAGAACGGTTTGCTGACGCTGGAAGATACCGGCGGCATCGACCTGCGCTTCGGCAATGGCGCGGCGCTCGTGCAAGTCGTCGAGATGATCGGGCGGCGTGAAGGCATCGGCGACCTGCTGGCCGAAGGCAGCCTGCGCGCAGCGGAGAAAATCGGCGGCGAGGCGCTGAAGTACGCTGTGCACGCCAAAGGGCAAGAGTATCCGATGCACGAACCGCGTCTCAAGCGGGGACTCGCTATCGGCTACGCCATCTCGCCGACGGGCGCCGATCACTGCCACTCGCTGCACGACACGGGCCTGGTCAACCCCGGTGCGGATGGTTTCGCGGCGGACGCTGGGCTGCGAACGCTCGGCCTCCTGGAGCCGATCCCGCTGGAAGACCTGGGGCCGGCCAAAGTGCGCGCTTCACTGTATCACACCGTGCGCTCGCTCGCCGGCAACTGCGCCTGCTTGTGTTTGTTTGTGCCGTGGAGCACCGATGAGCAAATACGCATGGTGCGCGCGGCGACCGGATGGGACTTCAGCGTCTACGAGCACCAGAAGATCGGGGAACGCGCACTGACATTGGCGCGCCTCTTCAACACGCGTGAGGGTTTCGGCCCTCAGGATGACCGGCTTGCGCCGCGCAGCTACGAGCCGACGACGAGCGGAGCGCTGGCAGAAGGCGGCATCGATCCTGAAGCGCTGGAGGCCGCAATGCACACGTATTATGGGATGATGGGATGGGATCGAGAGACGGGCATCCCATCGCGCGAGAAATTAGCGGAGTTGGACGTGGCCTGGGCGGAAGTGTATTTGCCGTAGAATCTGTAAATCGCTACGCGGGGGCTTGACAACTGTGGTATAATGTAAGTGGACGGCATACACAGTGGGTGCACACACGTGGGTGCTGTATCTCCTAAGAAGGAGGTGATCTATGCAGTATGTGATTTCACGGAGGGGCCGGCAGTAGCCGGCCCCTCTCCGTTTATCTCTACGCTTGCAAAGTGAAGAATAGTGGATACTCAAGGTAGCTGAACACGATATAAATTGGCCGGCTGGTGACGAGTATTTCACGTAAATGGGGACGCAGCCATGAATTGGCATAAGCCATCCACATAGAATTCCACGCCTGAACATTGTTCCAGCGCACGCTGACCGCGGCGCCCCACGTATTGTAGATTAGCGCCATGATGAGCAGCGCCAGAACAATCCCGATGATTGCCCCAAGGATGTTATCCAACACCTGGAGTTTTGGCAGTGTGGTATCTTCAATGATCACTTTGCCTATGAAGTAGGCGCCGATAAACAATGGCGCCGTAAGCACAACAAAGACGAAGGTCTGGGTGACAACGATATTCGGCACACTGCTGCCTGTCACGGAGGCGATCGACCCGGCGATGCCATGCAGGACATCCGTCGCCAGAGTAACCAACCCCGTTGCGGTGCTGATTAAGTAGAAGCTCACCAACATAACCAACGCCCGCAACACGCCATCCATCGCACAGACGATGATCACAATCAAGCCAACCAGAATCAACAAACCATCTAATGCTGTCATAGGTTTCACCCCCTCATTATGCTTATTCAGGATTCAGGCTTGAGCGCCGTTATCAGAAAGAACGGCAGATGAGCAACCTGCGCCCACGGGCCATGACGAACCATTGCCTCAAGCTCGATAGTCTCTAACGCCAGCGCCTCCGCTGCGGTCAGCGGCAGATCCCGCAAGAAATCAAAGCGCGCCGCCGATGGCGCATAGAGCGACTCAAACAAACCGACGTACACGGTAAATCCACGCGCTGTTAGCAATCCCGGCAACGCACGCCCGATCAATGGATTGCCGCCGGCCCGTTCCAGGGCAGATACCCACAGATCGCGGGCCGCGATCTCCGGCGGATGCTCGATCATACCGTCGTAATCGGGTTCCAGAGCTACCAGCGTCCCGCCGGGACGGAGTACGCGGCGGATTTCGTCCAGTGCGCGCGTCACAGGCTGCACCCACAGCAAGGTCAACTGCGTGAAGACCAGATCGAAGACGGCGTCGGCGAACGGCAACCGTCGTGCATCCCCACCGGTGCGCTGCGCACCGGCGAACGCCGGCGCGCCCTCTTGCAGCGCCGCAACCGCGCAATCCAACGCCACGACCGGCCCACCGGCGCGGCGCGCCAACTCACCCGTCACCGCGCCGTATCCCGCGCCCAAATCCAACACGCGCTTCCGGCGTGCGATGCTGATCTGCCGGAACAGCCGCCCACGCGCCGGCGCCAGCCATTGCGCCTGCTGCGCCAACATCTCCGGCGCCGGTAAATCGTACTTCCCCAATCGACCAATCTCCGTAAAATGTTATCAGCTATCAGCTGAAAGCTGATAGCTATCTTCCCCCACCCGCACAGGCGCACGCGCACGCGCAACCCGCACAGGCGCACCCGCCGCCGCGACCGCCGCTGCTGCCGCTAGACTTCGCCATCGCTGTGAAGATATCGCCCGTGACCCTGTCGGCGCCGCTGAGATCGACGAAACCACCCTTGACGCCGGGAATGTTCAACGAACCGGGCATGATGGACGCCGCCATACCGCCCATCGTCGATTCGGCCCAACCGGAGAACGACCCGGCGACGTCGCCGAGTCGCGTGCGCCCGCCGATGGCCGGGCGACTCGATCTCGGTGCAGCGCTGGCGGTTCCGGGCGACCGCGCACTGCGCCGCACCCACACCGGCCAATAGTTGTGGCCGCGATGCGTGAGCACCGTGGGATAGTTGTCGTTCATCATCACCCAGGGCAGGTACTTATCGAGATATTGCTCGCGCGCTTCGACCTCGCCGAGCGCAGATGCCTGTTCCATGGCCCGGTCGATGACGCGGCGATAGTATTCCTGCGTGTCGGAGAGATCGAAGCCCTTCATCTTTGCTGCCGTGGCCTTGATGAGCGCCTCGGTGGGCTTGGCGAAGTCGATGTCGCGCACGGCCTTGCCATGATGCTGCTCAATCAAGGTCAGGTAGCCATCTTCATAGTTGTGAATGATCGTGCCTTTCTGTTGCGCGACCTGGCGGCGGTATCGGCGATAATCCTTGACCGTACTCAGCGATGTATGGGAGAGAATCCGGAAATCCTGCGCCACTTCCACAGTAAGCGGATCGTCTTTCACCACCTCAATGACGCCCTTTTCCAGCAGGCCGAAAAGCACCAGCGTGAGCACTTTGTTGAGCGGCATCTCGATCAGCACCCCGGCCTCCGGCGCGGTCAGACCACGCTTGATGCCGCCCCCCTCCACCTGCGCGATGGCGGGCAGGTAGGTCTTGCGCTTCTTTTTCAGCGAGCTTTCGTTGAGAACAACAAGGGGCGCGACGATTACAGGCGCAATCAGCGCCGAGATCGGACTGATGAACAACAGAATCAGAATACCGCCGCCCAAAATAGCAAACACCGACAAGCCGGTGCCGCCCGAAAAACGGAAGAAGAGCACGGCGAACATGATCATCGCCACCGCGCCAAGAATAAAGCGCGTCGTGGGATTATCTTCCAACCACTTTTCCGTCAACTGGATGAGCGTCATCTGCACCACGCGTGTCATCCCACGCTGCGGGAAGGAGACGCCGACGCGATACGCCTGCGTCGCGGTTCCCTGCGGCCACTGCCACAGGGCAACGGCGCGGCCCTGGTAGAGCGCCTTATCGGTGAAGGGCACGTCCTGGTACAGCATCTCGTCGGGGTGGATACCCTCCATCACGTGGATCGCAAGCTGGATGTTCGACGTGCCGCGCACCAGATTTTTGTCGAACCAGGTGGGCGTGATCTGCAACGAGGCGTGATCCTTCTTGGTCGTATCCTGGAAGACCAGGTCGGGCATCGTAAACTCGAAGTGCAGCGTGCCCCGCGAGCCGCGCGCAATCGCCTGATTGCCCAAGTGAACTTCGACGCCAGGTTTCACGTACTCGGACCTGCGAATCCTGCTCAGGTTGACGCCGTTGATGGAGGCGCGCATCGTGTTGATATTGTAGTTGCTGTGCGGCATACCGATGTCCACGATGTCGATCGCGCTGCCGAAGTTCTCGAACGTGATGTCGTAGACGATTTTCACCGAGGCATCGGGTTGCACGAAGACCTGCATCCTCAGGTCGGGCACGCCAAAACTGTAACTCTGAGCCATTGCAGGCCCGCCGATGGACATCACGACCATCAACAGCGCCCATAAGGCCAGTGTGCGCACTATGCGTCTACCCTTCATCCTCATACCTCCAAATACACAAGCTGTCAGCAATCAGCTTTCAGCTAGCAGTTGCCCACTGCTGATGACGCGCTCCACGGAGCGTCTTGACACTGGCTAACGGCCTCCACCCGCGCAGGCGCAGGCGCAGGCGCATCCGGCGCAGGCGCACGCGCAACTGCTGCCGGAGCGGCCCCCTGAAGAAGTACTCACCGGCGCCGGCTTACTCAGTCTCGTGGGCATAATCGCGGCGGCCATGCCGCCCATCGTCGTTTCGGACCACCCGGCAAACGAACTGGCGACGTCGCCAAACTTGGGCGCGGGACGTCCACTCGATGCGCTGCCAGCGCCGGTTCGAGATGAGGATCCCGACGTTGAGGCTGCCGAGGCTGTCTGACGCGCCCAAAGCGGCCAGTAGTTGTAACTTCCGACCGTCATTACCCGCCGGTAATCCTTATCGAGCATCACCCACGGCGCATACTTATCGAGATACTGTTGACGTTGCTCGATATCGCCCAACTCGGCGGCCTGCTGCATCGCCCGTTCGATGACGCGGCGATAGTAGTCCTTGGTTTCCGCGAGATCGAAGCCCTGCATCTTGGCGGCGGCGATCTTCACCAACGCTTCCATCGGCGCGACGACGTTGAGGTCCTTGACCGGTTTCTTGGGCGTCTCCTGAATCGAGTCCAGGAAGGCATCTTCGTAGTTGTGGATCACGGTTCCTTGTCGTTGCGCAGCAGTGCGGCGGTGTACAGCACGCGCGTTGGCGTCCTTCGCATCCGTCCGGTACGTTTCCTCAATTTCCACCGTCAAAGGAGTCTCTTTTACCTGTCGCACCAACCCCTTTTCCAGCAGGCCAAAGATGACAAGTGCCAGTACTTTGTTCAGCGGCATCTCCAGGATGATGGCGGCTTCCGGTGCGGTCAGCCCGCGCTTGATCCCTCCGCCCTCCACCTGCGCGATAGGTGGCAGATAGTTGGGCTTGCTGGCTTTCTTGATACTCCGGAATACCAGCGCCATAATGACGGCGGGCAGCGCGAACGGCAGACATACGCCGGCGATGACCGCGATGACTTCCATAGAGTCGCCCAGCCAGGCGACGAAAAGGTCCCACGTGGTCTGTTTGATGACGTTGGTGAGGCCGCGCTGCGGAAAAGAGACGCCCACGCGATACGCCTTTGTCGCCGCGACGTTTTCGTAACGCCACACGGCGACGACGCGCCCACTCTCGACGTACTTGTCGCTGAAGGCTACGTCCTGATACAGCACTTCATCGGGCTGGATACCTTCGAGCATGACGACGCGAATTTCGATCGTTCCCGTTCCACGCACCAGGTCGCTGTCGAACCACGTCGGCGTGATTTGCAACGAGGCATTTTCTTTGTTTGTCGTGTCGGCAAAGATCATCTCCGGCATCGTCATCTCGAAGTGTAACGTGCCGCGCGCGCCTGAAGCTATCGCCTGGTTCTTGAGATGTACTTCCACGCCGGGCTTGACGTATTGCGATACGCGGATGTCGGTCAGCGCCACATCGCCGATGGAGGCGCTCATTGTGCCAATGCGGTATTTGCTGTGCGGCATACCGATGTCCACCACATCGATGGGACTCCCGAAGTTCTCGAAGGTGATATCGTAGATGATGCGCGTCGAACCGTCCTCCTGAACGATCACCTGCATCAGCATTTCCGGCACGGCAAAGCTGTAATTCTGGGCATACGCCGGCCCGCCAATGGATGTGATGAGCATCAACAGCGTCAACAAGACCAGCGCGTGGCATAAGCGTTTCCGATTCATTCCTATACCTCCAATCATCAAAAATGCGTTCGTGGTACGCGCATCCTACCAGCCCAAGCTAGAGCTGCGCCCAGCCAGCCGGTTCGCGGGGACAATCGGCAGCGCAGATTGCCAGTCCGGGACAGTGCTCGCAGTGCGTCGGCGCTTCTACCCGCTCCCGATACCTGTGAAAAACCTCGTTGTTCCAGATGTCGTTCCACGCCATGTCCAGGAGATTCCCGGCGCTTCGGTACGGGCCACGGGGCGGAATGACGCTGCCATCCGCTTCGACGTGCACGGCTACGTCGCCGGAGCAACGCGGGCCGCGCTGTACTTGTTGGGCCAGCGATTGGGCAGGGTCGCGCTGCACAGGCGGGTCCCAGATGAAGCGCGCCTGCGTTTCATCCGCCATTTCTTCAATCATCGTGGCGACCTGGGGCATAGCGTCGGCGTCGAAGATGCCTTCCTCTTCGGCGAGCGCCTCGTCGGTGGTGACGTAGGCGACGAAGGCGATGTTGTCTGCGCCTTGTGCCATCAACGTGCTCACGGTGGCGTTGATGGAATACAGCGTCGCCTGGACGAGCGGCAGTTCCGCGACGGCGCACAGTTGGTTGTCCTCCAACCATTCCAACAAGGCGACTGCAGCGGCATGGTCGCCTTCGCCGCACAGCGCGTCGTGGACGGCGGGGTCGTCGCACGCATAGAGGAACGTGATGTGATCTACGCCTGTCTGTATCAAAGACGTTAAAAGATCGGTGTCCCACAGATCGCTGGCGCGCCCGCGCACTCCGGCGATCATCCCCAGGTCTTCGGCGCGCTCGACGGCGCGGCGCAGGTGTTCTGGATCAAATTGTGACGGCGCGAGCAACGTGACGTGCGGGATGCCGGCTTCCCATAGCTTGTCGATGACCGGCAAAAGGTTCTCCGGCTCGGCCAGTTCCAGCGAGGCCTGCAGTGGGGCGATCAATTCTGAGTCGTAGGGCGAGAGAGCGGCATCATCGAGGTTGAAGACCGGGTACATATCCCCCGGCGTGGTGATCTGCGCGAAAAGTTCCTCCACTTTGGCGATGTCCACCCGCATCACGTCCTCACTCGCACCCTTGAAATTGGCGACGAGGTCCTTGAGAACCGTGTCCGCGCTCTTGCCATCGAGCAAGTCTTTAGCGATGAGCACGCCGGTCGGCGACAATCTCGCGGCGGCGGCAGCGTTGGCAATCAACATTCCAGAGCCATCGCGTTCTACGCGCAGGTGAAAGCGCGTGATCAGTCCCTCCGCCTCCTGCATCACGTGGTAGATTCCGGGGGAGACCGCCGGTGGGGGCGTCGCGCGCTTGACGCTAAACAAGTCTTTCAGCCATTGTAGTGCCATCGTTACCTCCTCAATCTTCGATTACGGATTGTCAATTTCCCGAGCGTGAAGGGATATGCATTCATCACCCTCTATCTCTCCCCTCCATCTCTCCCCTTTCGATACTTGCGCTCGTAAAGGGTATCGTCGTAAGGGGCGCGGCGGTTGGGACAGGGGTCGCGTGGACAGAGCTGGCAATTGGCATAATCGTCCGCCGTCGCAAAGCGCAGCCCTGAGACGCTTTTGTTCGGAATCATCAAGCAACTGTCCGAGAGTTCCACGCCGATTGCGTCCCTGACATCGCCGAGGATGGCGAAGAGCGGGCGCTGCTGCGGCAGCGGCCAATCGGCGAGCGACCCCGGCGACATCACCGCCATTTTGCCCAGACCATAGTGCTCCGTCATCTGCTCGAAGAGCGTTTGCATGGCTTTCCCCACAGCCATCTCCTTGATGACGTCGGCCCAATATTGGTAGAGCATATCTTCCTGCGCGTGCGCCCAGGCATCCAGTTCCACACCGCACGTCGCCACGTAGGGGAACACGCGATGGACGGGTTCCAGGTTCACGCACAGCACTCGACTCGTGAGCTTGACGCCGTCGACGACGACGTGATTGTCGTCTCTGGCGTCGATAAAGGCGACCTTGTAGAATGCCTTCGGCCTGGCGATGGCCTGGGCTTCATCGGCCAAACGCTGCACATCGGCAAGATACGGGCTGTCATCCTTAATCCGCAGACGCTTCAGCAGCGCCGCGCGATCCAGTTGAAAGGGAATGGCATCAAGAATAGTGAGATTCATCTTGGTCTGCATCATAGGATTGTCCTTATCGCACGTGCCCACCCGCACGTGTGGTGACACGGGTAGCTCCGGCCGGCGGCGTAAAACCGGCAACGGGTTTCACCCGCGCGCGGGCGCAGCCGTGTTCGGCGGCGCGTTGCCCGGCACGCGCCTCGCGTTCGAGCCGGCAACCGCCGCCGCACATCTCCAAATCAAGGCAGTCCCAACAGGCTTCCGGCAGGCCGGCGGCGAGCGGGTCCGTTTCGCGGTCGCGGAAGCTCAGAAACAACGGGCTGTTCCAGATCGCATCCCAGGGATCCTCGAGGATGTTCCCGCCCGCCACGTAATACGATTGGCAAGGAAGGACGTCCCCGTTGGGTTCGACGCAGATGGAGTATTCGGCGGCGTTGCAGCGTTTGGGGTCAAGCTCCAATTCCAGCGGCGAGAGCCGGCAGTAGTCGGTCACGGTGTACCACAGGAAGCGCATCCCCAGCGCCTCGGCGCGGTCGCGCACGGCGACTAGCGTGGCGGCCATCGCTTCGGCGGGGATGGCATCGGGGTCATCGAAGCCGCCCCCGGCGTAGATCATCCCGTTCATCGCAAACGTGCGCAGCCCCAGGCCGTGCAGGAATTCGACGATGGGCACGGCATCGTGCAGGTTGCGGCGCGTCAACGTGCTGTTGGTGATGGTGTGAACGCCGCTTGTCAGGGCATTTTCGATGCCGCGCACCGTCTGCGCGAACGCGCCGGGCGCGCCGACCATCGCGTCGTGGACGCCGGCCTGGCACGTCTCCAGCGTGATCTGCACGTGGTTTAATCCCGCTTCGGCAAGCGCTGCCATCGTGGGGGCGTGCGAAAGCAGACGCCCATTCGTGTTCATCCCCACGATCAGCCCCAGACCGTCGGCGTGGCGGATGATGGCAGGCAGGTCGGGATGCAGCGTCGGCTCGCCGCCGGTGAGGATCATGTGCGGGATGCCGATGCCGGCGAGTTTGTCCAGCACGCGGAACCAGTCGTCCAGCGACAAAGAGGGCATCGTAAAGCGATCCGGTTCGTTGTAGCAGTGATGGCACGCGTTGTTGCACCCGTAGGTAAGCGCTACATCGGCTTTGTAGGGGGCAGAAACAGGCGTGCTGAAGATGGGGTTGAAGGCCACCTGCCCGGCGATGGCGCACGTCGGGCAACCGTCACCGGTCTCGCGGAGGCGTTGCACCAGCGCGTAGACGTCGGCCAACTCGCGGGTCAGGCGCGCCTTGTCCACGTGGTTGAAGCGGCGCAGGAGCATATCCCGCGCCCGCTCCGGGGAGGCGCCGTCCAATGCCAGCTTCGCCATCTCCACAGCGGTCGCGTTGAGGTGGATCACCTCTGTCACGTCGATGAAGAGGAGACCGTTGCCATCTGCTTCAACGCGCAAGTGTACGCGCCGCTGCCCGCCGTCCAAGGCGATGGGGTACGTGTACAGTCCCGGCGCAGGCGGTTCGGGCGGTGCAGGCCACACCCTTGCCAACTCCCGGCGCAGATCATTCCAAAACCCGTTCATTGCCATTATCATCAAGATGCAAGATGCAAGATGCAAGATGCAAGATGCAGGATGCAAGATGCAAGAATCCTACCTCTTGCATCCTGCTTCTTTTACCATTTGGGCGCTTCTTCGATCTGGTAGGACGCCCCGCAGTAGTGACAAT
>Ga0209498_1002421_pt1 | contig 11246 bp, 7 predicted proteins | sample WalLakDeSediment_FD_184131 | JGI IMG/M metagenome (GOLD analysis project Ga0209498, IMG submission 184131) | Lake sediment microbial communities from Walker lake, Nevada to study Microbial Dark Matter (Phase II) - Walker Lake 11/02/13 Deep... | ecosystem: Environmental > Aquatic > Freshwater >...
CGGTTAGCTCCGGTGATACAGAGAGATTACTGTCTCTGTTCTCTCCTGACAACACTGAACTGACGGCAGAGGTGGAAACGGCCATCGAAGGTGTGAGACGCCTCAGCTTCAAGTACGTACCGCTTGAGGAGAAGATCAGACTCCTGGACGACGGCGACGTCCGAGTCACGGCCGGACTCTCATCCTCGGGCCGACACTGGACCAGCAGCCGCTCCCCGGTTCATATTACTCTGGCCAAGAAGGACGACAGATGGCTCATCACGGCCACAGACTTCCACGTAGCGTTTCCGGCATATCGACGTGTCCGCTCTACAAGATCCTCCGCCGGCTTCAGACTCAGCAATCCCATTCCTATGATTCGAAACGCAGCCGAGGATCGCTCCCTGTGGTATCTGCTGCTGGCCAACGTTGTGGTGGCGATCCTGGCGCTGGCGCTCAAACAGAGCCTGGCCAGCCTCCTTCTCGTATACTGGATTCAGAGCACTGAGATCGGTGTGATGAACGTCATCCGCATGCTTCAACTCGAGAAGGGCTGTTGGCGACTATGGGATCCTGCTTTCTTCGTGCTGCACTACGGATTCTTCCACGTGGGCTACCTTCTCCTTATCCTGTCTGACCCCCTGGACGAAGGGTTTGTGCTGGCCTCCTCGGACATCGTCTTCGTCGCTGTTTCTTCCGCGGTCTTCCTCGGCACCCATCTCTTCTCGTACTTCTACAACAGGTCGGAGGAGCCCACGAAACAGAGTTGGACAACACTGATGTTCTTGCCGTATCTGAGGATGATTCCTATGACCGTTGTGATCATGATCGGTGCTGTTACAGGAGCGGGGGTGGTCTTCTGGCTCGGGTTTAAGATCGCGGCCGACATGATAGCTCACATAAAACAACACGAGGTTCTCAGGAGAGGTACTGAGAAGCAGGATGCTCAACAGGAAGCTCCAGATCAACGATCCTGAGTTCGAGCAGCCTGGTGTACCGGGCCTATCATTGGTGAGTGCTCAACTCACCGGAGCGAGCGATCCCGGCGATCCGGTTGATGACGTCAAGCTGGCCCTGCCGGGGATACCTTTGGTTGAACTCGGACCGGGAGAAGATCAGAAAGCTCTGCCGCCGCACCTCGGCGGGCAGGATCAAGACGATCCTGACGGCACTGCTCGGCTGGTCAGCGACGACACGGATTTGATCGCCGGTCGATAAAAAGCGCATAAGGTCGGAACTAAGGTCGGCCTGGGAGTTGAGTGTCTCTGCCAGTCTGCCGCCCGTCCAGGTCAATCCCACGGTCTGCCTGCGGACAAGGCCCTCTGCTTGTCTCTTGAGCCTGGCGCTGAACGCGCTCTTGTCGTCCACATTGGTGCGCACGATGAAGTGGTATTCAACCGGAAGCTCGGCCCGGGACGACTGATACGACAAGGGTCCCGCCGCCAGGCTGAGGGAGCTGCTCCGCCTCGGCCTCATCGCTACCCGGACCGAGACTAGCTCATAGTTCAACCCCCTTACATGGATGTAGCCGATGTCGCCTCCGAAGAAGAACCTGACTAGCCGCCGCACGATCCCCTGCCGGTGGCTGAGACCCTCAGAGCTATCCGCGCTGAGTGCAGATGCATCCAGGCCTTGCCCGGAGTAGCTATCCAGCAAACCATATAGTATCGCCTGTTCCCGAGAACGACGCTGCCAGCTGAGAAAAGCCCAGAAGCCGATCGGGATCAGCATCAGGACGATGATTGCAACCCCCACTACTCCTCCGTATGCCGTCCAGATGAACCCGGCTCCCAACGCATTATGGAAGTCTGTGTCAACAAGCAGCCAGGAATCGTCGATCTTCTCGAAGACAAAGTAGTTCGAGAACCCGGACACGTGCCAGCCAGCCCCCTGAGCTGCGAATGTCCCCTCCACCTTGACACGGTTATCACCCAGATCCTGATACGAGGTTATCCTTTGCTCGAAGAGAATGCTCTTCCCCTCGACGCGCTTCTCAACTCCCCTTCTCAGGTTTGGCCTTGCATTCGGTGACAGCAGGTTGATGATTGGCCCTGCATCACCCCGGTTCACGGCATTCTCGATCAAAACTACTTGATCCCGGATGTGGGCCGTATCACCCGGGGGTATATCCGCGAGCACAGTAGAAGCACACAAGAGAAGCATGCTCAGGACAAGAAGGACCATGGTGCTGAGCTTGACCATAATCATCTTGGGGACCTCTGCGCAATCGGCGCCAGCACGGCCCGCAACGGCGGTATCCCGGCCGGAGGAGCGTTCACAGCTATGGCACTGCTTCGAACAGGTTCCATCTAGCAAGCTCGACCTCGAGGCCGGCAGCGACCGCAGTCTCATCGGACTTGAGCCCCATCCCATCTGAGTCTCTTCTCCAGCATCCTACACGATCAGATTCCAGCGGCTGCCAACCTCACACTGCCGCGCAGAGTTGTGCCCCACGGCGACTGCGGTTCCATCCGACTTAAGTCCCACCGTGTGGCCACCGCCTGCTGCCACCTGCATGATGCCCGTCCAGCCGCCCACATCGCACTGGCCGTGGTCACCCCATCCCACCGCCACGACCGTCCCATCTGGCATGAGCCCGACGGTATGAGACCCACCCGTGGCGACCTGAACGATACCGGTCCAATCATCGACATCGCATTGCCCATAGTAGTTATATCCCGTGGCGACCACTGTGCCGTCGGACCTGAGCCCCACCGTGTGATGCGAGCCTGCGGCCACCTGCACGATGTCGGCCCAGCCACCCACATCGCACTGTCCGTGGTCGTCCCATCCCACTGCCACCACTGTGCCATCGGACCTGAGACCCACAGTGTGATCCCAGCCTGCGGAGACCTGTACGATGTCCGTCCAGTCGTCCACATCGGACTGCCCGTACGAGTCGTCCCCCACAGCGACCACGGTGCCGGCGGACCTGAGCCCCACCGTGTGAGACCAGCCAGCGGCGACCTGCACTATGTCGGTCCAGTGGCCAACGGCGCACTGCCCTTCGTCGTCCATACCTACCGCGATCGCCGTTCCGTTCGACCCAAGACCTACAGTGTGATGCCATCCTGCGGCCACCTGCACGATATCCGTCCAGCCGCCGACATCGCACTGACCCAAGCCATCATTCCCCGTGGCCACCAGCGTACCGTTGGACTTCAGCCCCACTGTGTGTCCCCCTCCTGTGGCCACCTGCACTATGCCCGACCAGTCGTTGACGTAGCACTGCCCATACCAGTTCCATCCCACAGCAACCACCGTTCCATCGGATCTGAACCCCACCGTGTGAGACTCCCCTGCTGCGACCTGCACGATATCCGTCCAGCCACTCACTTCACACTGGCCGAAGTTGTTTCTCCCCGCGGCGACCACTGTGCCGTCGGACCTGAGCCCTACTGTATGGAGCCCTCCTGCCACCACCTGCATGATGTCCGTCCAACTCGCCACGTGGCACTGCCCGTGCTCGTTCAGTCCCTCGGCGACCGCCGTCCCGTCGGACTTGACTCCTACCGTGTGAAGCCCTCCTGTCGCCACCATTGTGATACTTGTCCAAGCGCTGACACCGCACTGCCCGTAATCGTTCCTCCCCGCGGCGACCACGGTGCCGTCGGACTTGAGCGCTACCGTGTGCCCATGCCCTGCGGCAACGCGGACCATGTCCCTCCAGCCGCCAACATTGAGTTGCCCGTAATCGTTCCATCCCACGGCGACCACGGTGCCGTCGGACCTAAGTCCTACTGTATGCAGTTGGCCTGCCACCACCTGGACGATGTTTCGCCAGCCACCAACGTTGAGTTGCCCGTAGTCGTTGCTTCCCGCAGCGACTACGGTGCCGTCGGACTTCAGCCCCACCGTGTGGCCACCGCCGGCCTCCACCTGCACGACATGCGACCAATCGCCCACATCACACTGGCCCGCCTCGTCAAAACCCGTGGCGACCGCCGTGCCATCGGACCTGAGCCCTACCGTGTGATACGAGCCTGCGGCCACCATGGGACCGTATTCCGGCATCGGAAGTGGCTCAACCGAGGATCCTGTGCCACATCCCACCGTGCCCGGCATCATCCCTGCCACCAACACCGCCGCAACCAGGAAGACCGCACCTCTTCTCAGGCGATGATGTGTCCTTGAACCAAAGTCTGACTTCATCTCTAACCTCCTTAGTAATCGAAACAGGGTGGTTCCCTCATAACTCACTCCGGCCACGAGTGGGATCTATGTAGATAGTGTCCCGCGTTCACGCTCAGTTGTATCATAGCGTCTTACTCCCTTTCTCAGAAAGTCCACCCCCACCCACAGAGCCATGGCAAAGGTTATGCTCCCGAATGCGTAGAAGACCCAGGACGGAATACCCACCTTAACCATATTCCAGGAATCGCAGGTACTACATTGCCAGTGTAAGCCCAGGAGTGTGTAGAGACCGCCCTGGCCGACAAGGAGAGCGAGGAACAGCCTGGCGATCATCGCCCTTCGCGTGCGAAAGAGAGTAAGGAAAGGCAAAGCTACCGCCCCCGGCAGATAGAGCAGGTACCATGGGCCGGCCGTTGTCAGGAAACCCTGAACCGCTGTTGCGGGGTAGTTCCACGATACCTCCCCGGCGAGAATAGGAGTGTCCCAGTACAGACGGACTTCAGGGTCCAGCCCGAACACAGAGGCGGGGACCCAGTGGGCCGCCTCATGGAGCGGGGTGATCCAGAACGAGGCCGCTGCAAGCATGAGTAGCACTACCCCGATCCGCTTAAGCAGTAGCTTCCATGTCATCTCTCAGTACTCCTTCGCAAAATACGCCTGCACGGCGCACTCACCCGTCATCAGACTCAGCACCTGTCCAATCATGTCTACGGGTCAAGGCTCTTGCCTTCTGCCGCTCGCCCTCGCGACAGATATCGCCAGCCAGAGAAGTCGGTATTACCCTCATTAGCAGCCATCACTCCAGTCCCACCGCCGACCCCCACACCTCGCTTCCGTGGCCAGCAGTCGTGCCGTAAGCAGCTACCGAGCCCGAAACGGCCGCGGTATCAACCGCATGAGCGCTGGCAGCTATGGCACTGCCTCAAACAGGTTCCATTTAGCAAGCTCGACCTCAATCCCGGCGGCAACCGCCGTGCCGTTGGACTTGAGTCCTACCGTATGCCAGTATCCTGCCACCACCTGGATAATGTCGGTCCACCCTCCCACCACACACTGCCCAAAGTCGTTATCTCCCACGGCGACAGCGGTGCCGTCGGACCTGAGCCCCACCGTGTGATACCCGCCTGCGGCGACCTGCACGAGGTCTGTCCACCCTTCCACATCGCACCGCCCGGAACGGTCAGAGCCCACGGCGACCACCGTGCCGTCGGACTTTAGCCCCACCGTGTGATACCCGCCTGCGGCAACCTGCACGGTGTCCGTCCACCCTTCCACATCGCACTGCCCGTCGTCGTTCCCTCCCACGGCGACCACCGTGCCGTCGGACTTTAGCCCCACCGTGTGATACCCGCCTGCGGCGACCTGCACGATGTCCGTCCACTCGTCCACATTGCACTTCCCGGAGGAGTTAGATCCTACGGCGACCACGGTGCCGTCGGACTTGAGGCCGACCGTATGCGCGCTGGAACTGGAATGCCAATGCCCCATATCCCCACCTGCAGCGACCTGGACGATGTCCGTCCAGCCGTCCACACCGCATTGCCCGTATTGGTTCGCTCCCACGGCGACCGCCGAGCCGTCCGACCTGAGTCCCACCGTGTGCCCCCAGCCTGCGGCGACCATGGCGCCATGTCCAGGCATCGGAAGGGGATCAGCATCTTTAGGTGTACACCCCACCATCCCCGTTACCAGCATTGCCGCAATCAGGAAGACGGTGATTCCTCTCAGGGAACGGGCTTTCTGCAAACTGAGCATTCTCTTCATATTTCACCTCTGCACTCTTGTATTCGTCTGATGAACCCATCGGTTGCCAGTCCTGTGCTAGCTCTGTAGAGTCACTATATCACAGACGAGAGGATTGTCAATACTCCGTCCGGTGTCCAAGATACACCATAGCTTTGAGAAGTCAAGATTCGATATTTCGTTCAATGCCTCGCGGAGCCCAGGGTCACGAGATGAGTCAATGTGTTCTCATCCTGATCCAGTCACGCATTGGAAGCAGAGGCTGTTTTCGCCATGAATGAGAGCACCAGAGTTCAGAGAACGACCAGGACGGAGCCTCACTCTACTAAGAGAAGAGACGGCCAACCCGATATTCGTCGAGGTGAGGCCTGCCCGGGTCATGGAGACCGCCCGGTAGGTCGGGATCCTCGCCGTTGATTCATGGCAGGCAGAAGTCCGGGCATATATTGAGTTCGAGCAGGAGAACGATAAACTGCCGGGGGTTGTATCGAAAGTTGACCGGGCATTCCGGCTACCCGGGGGGCTGCTTAATGTCGGTGCTGAGTTCAAATGCCTTCTTGCGAAAATAGCAGTAGTACATCCCCCAGGCATAGAGCAACAAGGTGAGGATGAAGTAAGTGTGAATCGCAACGGGATCGAGCCTCTGCAGTAGTCTGCCAACATCACCCGAACTCCAGAGTCCGCCCATATAGTTCTGGGCGCTGTTCCATAGAGATGACAGGATACCGATTATGATGATGTTGATCCGGAGCCACCGCTGTCGCGGTTTGGCTACCAGAATGATCAAGACGGCGGCGAAGAAGGTGATGAGGTCGGAGAAGTATGGGGCAGCATCGAAAAACCACGTTGTACTACCGCTATAACTTACGTACCCCCAGTATCCGGGGGTGGGCCAGAACACGAACTCCTTGATTTCAGCTCCCTCCGCCATTGCTGCGAGGGCATGGGCTCCCTCATGCCTGATCGTGCCGATCGTTTGGTAGACAGGATACAGGAGACCCCACAGAAGGTCCTTCTTCTTCATCTAATCGTCCATGTGTATCTAGATCATATCGGTGTATCGCTGAAAGAGTAACAGTCTTCTTTCGCCAGATGCCTTATATAGTATCTACCTCCCGCTGTCAAGCGGTTGTACTTGTTGACTATCGCACTGCCGGCGGTTCTAGGTACAGTGAAACTGCGCTACGGGGCTACCTCACCCAGATTTGAGTCGAACAGATTGCACTGCCCGTGGTAGTTAGATCCCACGGCGACCACGGTGCCGTCGGACCTGAGCCCCACCGTGTGAGCCGCGCCTGCGGCGACCTGCACGAGGTCTGTCCACCCTTCCACATCGCACCGCCCGGAACGGTCAGAGCCCACGGCGACCACCGTGCCGTCGGACTTGAGCCCCACCGTGTGAGCCCAGCCTGCGGCGACCTGCACGAGGTCCGTCCACCCTTCCACGCCGCACTGCCCGTCGTCGTTCCATCCCACGGCGACTACCGTGCCGTCGGACCTGAGCCCTACCGTGTGGTCGTAGCCTGCGGCGACCTGCACGATGTCCGTCCAGCCGCCGACATCGCACTGCCCGTCGTCGTTCCATCCCACGGCGACTACCGTGCCGTCGGACCTGAGCCCTACCGTGTGGTCGTAGCCTGCGGCGACCTGCACGAGGTCCGTCCAGCCGCCGACATCGCACTGCCCGTTAGAGTTGCTCCCCACGGCGACCGGCGTGCCGTCGGACCTGAGCCCCACCGTGTGATACCCGCCGGCGGCGACATGCACTATATCCGTCCAATCTTCCACATCGCACTGCCCGTGGTTGTTCAATTCCTCTCCCTCAGGGCCCACGGCGACCACCGTGCCATCTGACCTGAGCCCCACCGTGTGATACCCGCCGGCGGCGACCTGCTGCATGTCCGTCCACCCTTCCACGCCGCACTGCCCGTACCGGTTCGATCCCACGGCGACCGCCGTGCCGTCGGACCTGAGCCCTACCGTGTGGTCGTAGCCTGCGGCGACCTGCACGATGTCCGTCCAGCCGCCGACATCGCACTGCCCGTTAGAGTTGCTCCCTACGGCCACCACGGTACCGTCGGACCTGAGCCCCACCGTGTGCTCCTCGCCTGCGGCGACCTGCACTATATCCGTCCAATCTTCCACATCGCACTGCCCGTGGTTGTTCAATTCCTCTCCCTCAGGGCCCACGGCGACCACGGTGCCGTCGGACTTAAGGCCCAACGTGTGCCTGTAGCCTGCGGCGACCTGGACGATGTCCGTCCAGCCGTCTACATTGCACTGCCGGTACCAGTTGCTTCCCGCAACAACCAGCGTGCCATCGGCCTTCAGCCCCACCGTATGGAAGGCGCCTGCGGAGACCTGGACGATGTCCGTCCACTCTTCCACATCGCACCGCCCGTCAAAATCATATCCCACGGCGACCACCGTGCCGTCGGACTTGAGCCCCACGGTGTGAGAACCGCCTGCTGCCACCATCACGATGTCTGCCCAGGTGCCCGCGTTGCACTCCCCGTACTTGTTCCATCCCACGGCGACCACGGTACCATCGGACTTGAGCCCCACCGTGTGCCAGCTGCCCGCGGCCACCTGCACAATGTCCGTCCACTCCTCCACACCGCACTGCCAGTAGTAGTTCAGTCCCACGGCGACCGCGGTGCCGTCGGACCTGAGCCCCACCGTGTGAGCGTAGCCTGCGGCGACCTGCACGATGTCCATCCACCCTCCCACATCGCACTGCCCGTAGTCGTTCCGTCCCGCGGCAACCACGGTGCCGTTGGACCTGAGCCCCACCGTGTGAGCCCCGCCTGCGGCGACCATGGGTGTGTATCCGGCCTCGAAATTGGCCGTGATGTAGTAGTTATCACTAATGGTGATAGCAGTTACTGCGCTGTTGACGTTGGAAACGGTGCCCACATCCCCCGTCCAGTTGACGAAGCGATAACCTTCCTCCGGCGTAGCCACCAGATTCACGACGGTCCCGGAGCTGTACTCGAATGTATCCTCCCCAGGCACAGTTACCTCACCACCGGCGGTACTTGTAACAGTGAGGCTGTAAGTAGTGCTGGAAGTCTCGCATCCGACCACCGCTCCGATCAACGCCGCGATAACCAGGATCGCAAGCATCCTCGCCGTAAGACGTCTCCTTGACTCAATCATCGTCCTCATGTCTCACCTCCTAATCTCATTCTATCAACTTCGATCGAATTGTCAACAGGTCTCTCACTCAGTGATGATGGGCTACAGTGCCAAGATAGGCAACAATATGACTGTTTGTGCAGCGAGACAGGGTAACACGCAATCTGACCGTCAGGCATGTTCTGGCCCTCTCCCTCGCCGCCTGAGCGCTCATACCGCTAGTGCGGTTCAAACCCGCGCCATCGAGTTTGCTGCAGTCGTCTTCTATGCCGGAATAGTGCTGATGACTACGGCGTTGGCGCGAGCAGGTTCCATTCGGCAAGTTCGACGACGAGGCCGACGAGGCCTGCCGCGACCACGCTGCCGTCGGACTTGAGACCCACCGTGTGCTGCGTTCCTGTCGTAAGCTGAATTACATCACTCCAGCCATCGACACTGCCCTGACCTGAGCCGTTGTCTCGCACTGCGACGACTGTGCCGTCAGACTTGAGCCCCACATTGTGTCTCCAGCCTGCGGCGACCTACACGATGTCCGTCCACCCTTCCACACCGCACTGCCCGTGGTAGTTAGATCCCACCGCGACCACGGTGCCGTCGGACCTGAGGCCCACAGTGTGAAATGTGCCTGCGGCGACCTGCACGATGTCCGTCCACTCTCCCACATGGCACTGCCCGTAGTCGTTGTCTCCCACGGCGACCACCGTGCCGTCGGACTTCATCCCCACCGTGTGCCAATAGCCTGCGGCGACCTGCACGATGTCCGTCCACTCTCCCACATCGCACTGCCCATCATCGTTATATCCCACAGCGACCACCGTGCCGTCGGACCTGAGCCCTAATGTGTGAAAGGAGCCTGCGGCGACCTGCACGATGTCCGTCCAGTCGCCCACATCGCACTGCCAATCATCGTTATATCCCACAGCGACCACCGTGCCGTCGGACCTGAGCCCCACCGTGTGAGCCCCACCTGCCGCGACCTGCACGATGCCCGTCCAGCCACCAACATCGCACCGCCCTTCGTGTTTCAACCCCACGGCGACCACCGTGCCGTCGGACCTGAGCCCCACCGTGTGATACCCACCTGCGGCGACCTGCACTACGTCCGTCCAATCTTCCACATCGCACTGCCCGGAGTTGTTCCATTCCTCTCCCTCAGGGCCCACGGCGACCGCCGTGCCGTCGGACCTGAGCCCCACCGTGTGATGCCATCCTGCAGCGACCTGCACGATGTCCGACCAACCTTCCACATCGCACTGCCCGAAGTCGTTGTCTCCCACGGCGACCACGGTGCCATCGGACTTAAGCCCCACCGTGTGATACCAGCCGGCGTCGACCATGGCGCCATATCCAGGCATCGGAAGGGGGTCAGCAGCTTTGGGTGTACACCCTACCATCCCCGCCACCAGCATTCCCGCAATCAGGAAGACGGTGATCCCTCTCAGGGAACGGACGTTCTGCAAACTGAGCATTCTCTTCATATTTCACCTCTACAGTCTTGTATTCGTCTGATGAACCCATCGGCTGCCAGTCCTGTGCTAGCTCTGTCGAGTAACTATATCACAGACGAGAGGATTGTCAATACTCCGTTCGGTGTCCAGGAGACACCATAGCTTTGGGAAGTCAAGACTCGCTATCTCGTTCAATGCCTCGCGGATCCCAGGGTCACGAGATGAGTCAATGTGTTTCCATCCTGAAGCAGTCAGGCATAGGACTCGAAGGCTGTTTTCGCCATCAATGAGAGCACCAGAGTTCGGAGAAGGCCCAAAATCGAGCCTCACCCTATGAAGCGAAGAGACGGCCAACCCGATATTCGTCGAGGTGAGGCCTGCACGGGTCACGGAAACTGCCCGGCAGTTCGGGAGCCTCGCCGTTGATTCATGGCAGGCAGAAGTCCGGGCACATATTGAGTTCGAGCAGGAGAACGATAAGCTGCCGGGGGTTGTGCCGACAGTTTACCGGGCATTACGGCTACCCGGGGTGCTGCCTAATGTCGGTGCTGAGTTCAAATGCCTTCTTGCGAGAATAGCAGTAGTACATGCCCCAGGCATAGAGCAACAAGGTGAGGATGAAGTAAGTGTGAACCGCAACGGGATCGAGGCTGTGCAGTAGCCAGCCAACATCACCCCTACTCCTGAACCCGCTCACGTAGTTGGTGGCGCTGTTGACCAGAGATGACAGGATGCCGATTATGATGATGTTGATCCGAAGCCACCGCTGTCGCGGTTTGGCTACCAGAATGATCAAGACGGCGG
>Ga0209498_1002422_pt1 | contig 11246 bp, 7 predicted proteins | sample WalLakDeSediment_FD_184131 | JGI IMG/M metagenome (GOLD analysis project Ga0209498, IMG submission 184131) | Lake sediment microbial communities from Walker lake, Nevada to study Microbial Dark Matter (Phase II) - Walker Lake 11/02/13 Deep... | ecosystem: Environmental > Aquatic > Freshwater >...
CCGCCTGTGCCTGGGGATGGCCGACTACACCGAGGCCAGCCGCCTGTGCTACGTCACCATGAAGCCGGGACATCCGCTGGTGAAGGAGCACGTGCGCGCCGGCGGCCAGGCCTTCGTGCTGGAGGAAGGCATGAACGGCCACATGATCACCATCTACGACCAGGGCAAGCACATGCCCCTGCTGTGGACCCACCTGATCCCGGCCACCCTGCAGGGCCGCGCCCTCCACAACGTGCAGAACGCCATGTTTGCCGCGGCGCTGGCTTACAACCTGAACCTCAGCCTGGACGACATTCGCCAGGGCCTGCGCACCTTCGATTCCACCTACTTCCAGGCCCCGGGCCGCATGAACGTGTTCGATGATCATCCGTTCAAGGTGATCATGGACTATGCCCACAACCCGGCCGCGGTGCGTGCCATGTGCAGCGTGGTTGACCACTTCGAGGTCGAGGGTCGGCGCTTGCTGGTGTTGAGTGCGCCGGGCGACCGGCGCGACCAGGACATCGAGGAGATCGCCGACATCGCCGCCGGCCATTTCGATCACTTCATCTGTCGCTGCGACGACCATCGCCGAGGCCGGGGACCGGACGAAGTGGCCCACATGCTCAAGGCCAGGTTAATCGAAAAGGGCGTCAGCGAAGACCGGATCGACGTCATCCCCGACGAGTCAGCGTCCATCGAGCACGCTCTGAACTTGGCGGCGCCAGGCGACCTGGTGCTGGTCCTGGCCGACAAGATCAAGCGCAGCTGGAAGCAGATCGTCCAGTTCAAGCCCCTGATGAGTCATGCCCCGGCCGTTCGGCGCCCCGAGACCATCGTGGTGCCCGACATCGAAGGCTTCAGCCTCGATGAAAACATCGCCCTGATCAGCGACGAACGCGGGGTGCGTATTGCCCGGGAAGACGCCGACTAACCGGAAGCCGCGTTGATGGAACTGCTGGACTGCCGGCGCCTGACCGGGCCCAACCTGCTCTGGGACCGCCCCTCGGTGGTGATGGACATCGCCTGCGAACCTGGGCAGGCGCTCGAGATCCGGATCAGGCTGGAGGCTGAGGTCCTGCGCCTGCACCAGCGCCTGGGCTGGTGCGCATGCGACTTCAGCGCCAGGCCCAGGATCGGTGGCTTTAGCCTTGCCTTCGACGGTCCGATCGACCGTTTGTATGCGGGCATCGCTCTGGCGGAGGCCGCCTGGCCGCGCTGCAGCGGCGCCGCGGACGCCATGGAGGGCTCAATCGAGGATGCGATCGCGGCCATCCGGGAACGCGCCGCCGAGGAGGGTAATCCGGCGTTACTGGCCCTGCAGGCTGCAGCAAGCAAACACCAGGCCCCGTTCCTCTGGGACGACGACGAGGTGTCGATCGGTTTCGGCGCCGCCGCCAAAAAGTGGTCGTCGCGGAGCCTGCCGCGAGCGGACGAGGTCGAGTGGACGGCTGCACGCCGCATCCCGATCGCCCTGATCACCGGCACCAACGGCAAGACCACCACCTCGCGCATGTGCGCCCGCATCCTGCGCGCGGCCGGCCACAGGGTCGGCTTGTGCTCCACCGAGGGTATCCGGATCGACGATCAGCTCCTGGATGAAGGCGACTACGCCGGGCCCGGCGGAGCGCGGGCCATCCTGCGCCATCCCGCGGCCAGCGCCGCCGTGCTGGAGACGGCCCGCGGCGGCCTGCTGCGGCGCGGCCTGGCTGTCGAGGAGGCCGACGTCGCCCTGATCACCAACATCGCCGCGGACCACCTGGGTGATTTCGGCTCCCGCAGCCTTGACGAACTGCTGGAGATCAAGTGGATCATCAGCCGCGCGGTGCGACGCGGCGGCACCCTGGTCCTGAACGCCGATGACGCCCGGCTGGTCGAGCAGGCCCGCGACTACGCCGAGCGAATCGCATGGTTCAGTCTGGATGCGGACCGCCGGGACGTCGAATTCCGGCCGGACGACGGCTGGCTGATTCGCGACCGGGACGGCCGCCCCGAGCGGCTATGCAGGATCGATGATATTCCGGTGACCCTGAACGGCGCCGCCCGCCACAACGTCGCCAACGCCCTGGCCGCCGCCGCGGTCTGCAGCCAGCTAGGCGTCGGCGCCGAGGCCATCGCCGCCGGTCTGACCAGCATGCGCCAGGAAGACAATCCGGGGCGGGGCAATTTCTACACGGTCAAGGGCGCGCGTGTGTTCGTGGATTTCGCCCACAACCCGCACGCCATGGCCGCGATCGCCGCGCTGGTCGCGGCCATGCCGGCCAAACGACGCCTGCTGGCCTTCGCCCAGCCGGGCGACCGCACCGACGAATTGCTGCGCGAGTACGCACGCAGCGGCTGGGCCCTGGCTCCCGATCGCGTCATCATCTCCGAATTGGCCAAGTACGCCCGCGGCCGCGCTCCCGGCGAGGTCTACCACATCCTGCGCGATGAGCTCATCCGCTGCGGCTGCCCGCCCGAAGCTGTCCTCCATGTCGACACCGAGCCGGAGGCGTTGGAACGCGCGCTGGCCTGGGCGAGGCCCCGCGACCTGCTGGTCATGTTGGTGCTGGCCGACGCCGCGGCGGTGCGCGCCCGTCTCTCGGACCCGGAAGGCACGATCTCGGCGAGTGGGAGGGAGGCGAAGTAGTGATCGAGTTCTCGGCCTCCCGCAATGGGCCTCGAACCGCGGATCTACGTAGCCGGAGCCGAGACGTCCTTCCTCGTTCTATGTCTGCTGTCGGTGTTTGCCTACGCTGAAGAATTGCCGACTGCTGCTGACCATCAGTCGATGGAAGGCGTGCCGCTGATGATTGGCAATCGCACGATCCATGTGTTCCGCGTTCCTTTTGGTATGTTCACTGCGGAGGAACGAGCCCACAGTGCCAGTCGCCGTATTGAAGCGGCGTTTCAGCGCTCCGGCGAAGGCTGGACATCGATTCGACCCGGTGATCAGGGTCTGTTGGTTGAACTGGATGGCCAGCCGTTGTTTTATGTGCTTCCGGGAGACGCACGTGACGCGGAGGGCGAGACTTCGGATGAGCTGGCCAATCAGGCTTCCCGACTTTTGCAGAAAGCCTGGTCAGAGTCGCGCGAACGAAGCGACCCTCAAGCCCGGCTCAATGCGTTTCTCAAGTTGGGGCTGGCAATCATCGTGCTGGTCTTCAGCCTGTTCATCGTCATTAAGCTGGCGACCTGGCTGCGTTTACGTTTGATCTCACACATGCGCCGCTGGGTGCAGGTGCTGCTTTCCAGCCGGGAACACAGGCGCATGAACAGGGTGATCCCCCATCTGCTGGATCGCCTGTTCCTGCTGCTGACCTGGCTTATAGGCTTGAGCCTGGTCTTTGCTTTTCTAACTTACAGTCTGACTTTGTTTGTGACTACCAGGTCGACAGGTGAAGTGCTCGCCGGCTCTATCGGTGATCTGGCGCACGAGATCCTCTCGGGCATGACTGCTGCGCTGCCGGGCATGTTTGGCGCCACACTGATTTTCCTGATGGCCTGGATGGTCACGCGTATTTCCACTGAATTTTTTATCGGTGCAGCTACCCGGCCCGCAGATAAACCCGGCCTCAATGCACATACTGCCCCTGCAACCCGGCGCATTGTTAACGCGGCTCTCTGGCTTTTTGCCCTGGCGATGGCCTATCCCTATCTGCCTGGTTCCCACACCGAAGCATTCAAAGGTTTATCCGTGATCCTCGGTCTGATGGTATCCATTGGTGCGGCCGGCGTGGTGGGACAAATCGCCAGCGGCATCATCATCGTCTATACCTATGCTCTCAAAGTAGGCGAGTACGTGCGCACTCATGAGCATGAGGGCACAGTAACTGAGGTCAGCCTCTTTGTTGCCCGTTTACGTACCGGCCTGGGAGAGGAAATTTCCATTCCCAACGCGGTAGTGCTGAGCAATGTCACCCGCAACTTTTCGCGGGTCACGGGGGCAAGGGTTATGTGCTGGATACTACCGTAACCATAGGCTACGACACGCCCTGGCGACAGGTTCATGCGCTGTTGATCGGGGCAACAAAGAGCATCCCCGAAATTCTTGTTAACCCTGCCGCATATGTTGTGCAAACAGCTTTGACGGATTTCTACGTCGCTTACAAGCTGGTGGTACATGTCGACACCGATGTTCCGGCCACCCGTGCTCGCGTCGCCGGGGATCTTCACGCGGCCATACAGGATGAATTTAATCGCCAGGGTGTACAAATCATGTCGCCCCACTATCTTGGAGATCCCCTGACGCCAAAACTGGTAGCCGAAACAAACTGGTATGCGGCACCCGCCGACAAAGACCAGCGGCCATGATACCCAGCTCATTGTCTCAGGGCGCCCGCTGGACTTCATCGCCCGGCTGGCGGCGCTGGTGCCGAAACCGAGAGTCCATCTGACGCGTTTCGACGGGGTGTTTGCGCCCAACAGCAGCTACCGCGCGCGGGTCGTAAGCTTCCCCGGCGAGGCGTGGCAGGGGTGGGCGTGAAAACTGCGCCGACGAGCCTGTCGCAGCGGCGCATGCGGACGCCGTGACACCACTCAGCGACGATCAGTACGCGGAAGCGAACGCTGCACGCAGGTGCCGGCGTCGGCGAGGAGCGGGCACCGGCGAGCGAAAAGGTGCTCTGTATTGCATATACTCGACCGGGCCGAAGGAGTGGCAGGCGAGGATCGGCGCAAACCCCGTCGTCGTGGTCTAAAGCCGAGATTTCACTGCCACCGCGGGCAAAAGCCGAGAGCGAGGACCACGCCCGCGGTCATACTTCACGCCTGTCATCTTTGGAGTCATGCCGTGCTTGGACGCCCATCGCCCCTTGGGTTCGTGCTTGGTGCCGCCTTGCTGGTCGGCTGCAGCTTCGTCAACGCCGCCGCCGCCGCGAGCTTGCCGCCCTTCGCCCCCGAGGATGTGTTCGCACTCGAATGGGCCGACCGGCCGCAGTTGTCACCGGACGCCAAGACCGTGCTCTATCAGCGCAACTTCTTCGACCGCATGAAGGACACCCGGCGCTCCAATCTCTGGCTGGTCGATGTCGCCAGCGGCGAGCAACGCGCGCTGACCACCGGCAGTCGCAACGACCGCGGCGCGACGTGGTCGCCGGATGGCCGACGCATCGCCTGGGTCGGCAACGATGGGGATCGCGCGCAGCTGTTCGTGCGCTGGATGGATGACGCCACAACCGCGCGGCTGTCGCAGTTCGACAGTTCGCCGTCGGCGCTGGCGTGGTCCCCGGACGGCAAGCGCATCGCGTTCACCCTGCGCGTACCGGCCGAGTCGAAGCCGCTCGCGAAGGACATGCCAAAGCCCCCGAAAGGGGCGGAGTGGGCCGATCCGGTGCAGGTAATCGAGTCTTTCCAGTACCGCTTCGACGGCGCGGGCTACATCGAGCCCGGCTACAACCACGTGTTTGTGATCGGCGCCGATGGCGGCGCTGTGCGCCAGGTCACGCGCGGCGAGCACGACTTCAACGGCCCGCTCGCGTGGACCGCTGATGGTCGATCACTGATCGTGTCTGCGAATCCGGTCGAGCGCGCCGACTTCGACCCGATCGAGTCCGACCTCTACCGCGTTGACGTCGCGTCCGGGGCGCTTGTTCGCCTCACCGACCGCGACGGCCCGGACGGCAGCCATGCGTTGTCGGCCAACGGGCGCTATGTGGCCTACGTGGGCTTCGACGATCGCAAGTTGTCGTACCAGGACAGCCAGCTCCATGTGCTGGACCTCGAGTCCGGCGCTTCGCGCGTGCTGACCGCGGACCTCGACCGCAGCGTCGAAGATCCGGTGTGGGACGGCGACCGCGGCATCTTCTTCACCTACAACGACCGCGGGGTGACCCGGCTTGCGTGGATCGCGCGCGAGGGCGGAACGATCCGCGAGATCGCCACCGATCTCGGCGGGCTGGCGATGGGCCGTCCCTACGGCGGCCATGCCTACAGCGCAGCCCGTGGGCGCGTGGCCTACACTCACAACTCGAACCATCGGCCGGCAGACGTGGCGGTGGTCGAGGCCGGCAAACGTCCACGCGTGCTGACGTCGCTGTCGGAAGACGTGCTCTCCGCGCGGGAACTGGGCCGCGTCGAGGAGTTGACCTGGAAGTCCCCGGCGGATGGTCGCGAGATCCAGGGCTGGCTGGTCTATCCGCCGGGTTTTGACCGATCGAAGACCTATCCGCTGGTGCTCGAGATCCACGGTGGCCCGCACGCCGACTACGGCCCGCGCTTCGCGCCCGAGATCCAGCTCTATGCGGCGCGGGGCTATGTGGTTCTGTTCACCAACCCGCGCGGCAGCACCAGCTACGGCCAGGAGTTCGCCCAGCTGATCCACCACAACTACCCCGGACAGGACTACGACGACCTGATCGGCGGCGTGGATGCAGCCATCGCACGCGGCGGCATCGATCCCAAGCGGCTGTTCGTGACCGGCGGCAGTGGCGGCGGTGTGCTCACCGCGTGGATCGTCGGCCATACCGATCGTTTCGCGGCCGCCGTCGTGGCCAAGCCGGTGATCAACTGGTACAGCTTCGTGCTGACCGCCGACGCCTACGGGTACTTCAGCCAGTACTGGTTCCCGGGCAAGCCCTGGGACCACGTCGAGCACTACATGCAACGCTCGCCGATCAGCTACGTCGAGAACGTCACGACCCCGACCATGGTCATCACCGGCGTCGCCGACTACCGCACGCCGATGTCGGAGTCCGAGCAGTACTACCAGGCGCTCAAGCTGCTCGAGGTCGACACGGCGCTGGTGCGCATCCCGGGCGCTTCGCATGCGATCAACCTCCGCCCCAGCCAGATGATCGCGCAGGTGCTGAACTCGGCCGCGTGGTTCGAACGCCACGATCCGGCAGCGGACGCCGCAAAGTCAGCGGCGGACGCCCCGCGCTAACCTGGCGCGGCGGGTACAAACGGGCAGCGCGCGTGCCGGCGCGTGCGCTGCGCTGCCCGGGGGCCGGCATCACCAGCGAAAAGGTGGGCGTTGTATTGCTTATACTCGCGCAGCGGGGTATTGGCAGCCCGGGGTGAACTCGGCTAGGGTCGCAGGCCGTTCTCCATCCTTTCATCCGGTCTTGCCATGCATCACTCTCTCGCCACGTTGTTTCTGGCTCTGACCACGTTCGCGGCGCTTGCCGGTCTTGAACCCTGGTCGCCCGGCAGCGACTGGGAATGGCTGCGCGACGCACAACCCGACACGCTGGTGTGCCCGTTTCGCGACCGCATCGACTACGAGCCCGGCGAAATCGAATGCGGGCTGATCCGCGTACCGGAAAACCGCGAGGTGGCGGGCAGCCGGACCATCGAACTGCACTACGTCCTGATCAAGGCCACGGGCCAGGACCACGAAGAGAATGACGTCGAGATCCGGCCCGACCCGGTGATCTATCTGACCGGCGGTCCCGGCGTCACCGTAGAGATTTATGTCAGTCGGCTCAAGGACCATCGCCTCGTCGCGCAGCGCGACCTCTACATCCTCGAGCAGCGCGGCATCGGCAATTCCGGCGATTTCTGTCCGTTCTTCGACAGCCGCAACCGTGCCGACCAGATTCACGCCGATCGTGAATCCAGCGAACGCGCCATGCTGGAGCAGGCCGATGTCTGCATCGACGGCGCCCGTGCCCAGGGCGTGGATGTGACCGGTTACAACACCTTCGAGAACGCCCGTGATCTGAAGGCACTGCGCCTGGCGCTGGGGCTCGATGAATGGAACGTCTGGGGAATTTCCTACGGCTCGGTGCTCGGCCAAGCCTACATGAAAGTCGACCCGGAAGGCATTCGCTCGGCGGTCATCGACGCCATCGTGCCGCTGGATATCGGCGAGCTGATGCGCTTGCCCTACTGGCACGATGCCAACCTGGCCCGGCTGTTCGAGGCCTGCGCGGCGCAAGCGGACTGCGCCCGGGTGTATGCCGGCCTGGCCGAGCGCTACCTGGCCGCCATCCAGGCCGTGAACGACTCGCCGATTTCGGTCGAGGTCGAGCCCAGCGAGGTGTTTCCGCAAGGACAGGCCCATTTTTTCGCCGACCTGATCGCCGGGTTGCCGTTCAGCCTGATGTACGAGCAGAAAACCCATCCGGCCCTGCCGGCCATCATCGACGGGCTGACCCGGGTCGTGGAATCCGGCGATGACACCCTGTTTCGCGCCCTGGCGGTCATGGCCAGCGAAGGCGGCGGCGGCATGGACATCGAGGTCTCCATGGGCATGTCGGTCGCCGTGCACTGTATGGACGGTTATGTCGACGGCCACGCCCGAGTCTCGCCCGAGGACTTCCGCCTGTTTCCCGAGCTGGCCCACGCCTTCGGCCATCCGGACGTGATCATGGCAACGCCCGAGCGTTGCCGCGCTATCGGCCTGGCCGCGCGTGAGCCGGCCCAGTTCGCGCCGGTTCAGACCGATCTGCCGGTGGTCGTGGTCAACGGTCGCTGGGACCCGGTCACCCCGGTCGCCCTGGCGGAATACATCATGCCCGGCTTTGAGAATGGGCAGCTGGTGATCTTTCCGCACGCCGGCCACGGGCCCACGCGCTCAATCGAGTGCGCCGGCGACTGGCTCAATACCTGGTTTGACGACCCGAGCGCATCCGTGGATCGCGAGTGCGTGGATCAAGGCGAGGAAGCCGCCGAGTTCATCGCGCCGTATTTCCGCAGCTCGGCCGCCATCGACGCGCTGGCCCTGAAGGGCGAGAATGAAGCCCGGCTCAAGGCGCATGGAATCTGGGCGGGCGTATCCGCCGGAATCACCTTGCTGGCCATGCTGATCCTGCCGCTGGCCTGGGTCGGCCGGCGCCTCAACGGCCATCGACTCAAAGGCGCCGGCGGCAGCCGGCTGGCGGTGTTCTTCGCCGCCCTGCTGGCCATGGCCTGGCTGACCGGGCTGGGCCTGGCCGCCTGGCAGACCAGCAAAATCACCGAGGCCATGCTGCTGTTCGGCCTCGTGTCATGGGCAACGTGGTTTGCCTGGCTGGGGCCACTGAGCGTGATGATCGCCGTTCTGGCGCTGTTCCGGGTCTGGCGCAGGCGGCGCGACATCCCGCCGGCCAGCCGGATCGGCCTGCTGCTCGCAGCGCTGGCCGTCGTCAGCCTGGGCGTTGCGGGACAGGTCTGGTCATTGTGGCCATTCTGAGCTGGCGTGTCTTCGGCAACGACATCGCGGGCGCCGGCCATAGAACTGGGTTTTTGTGCAGCCTATACTCCGGGCCATACAGGAGCATCGCGATGAACAACCGACGTCTCGCTCTTTTGGTCCTGACCCTCTGCGCCGTGACGACGGCCGCGCCGGCGCAGACGCCCGCGCCGGCTCAAACGCCGTCGGTCGGCCAGCTGGCGGCGCCGCCGGCAGTGGTCAACCGCCAGGCCGTCGACGCTTGCGTAGACGCGATTCGCGGACAGATCAGCGGCACCTTTGCGCCAGGACACGCCGAAGGAGGCGTGCCGCGCGACGTGCACGCCGGGCCGCAACAGGACGGCTTTCAGCTGGTAACCGGCCAGCTCGAGTGGGCCCTGGATCCACCGGCCACAGCCGGCTTCGCCTGCGTAATCGAGACCGCGCGAAACCGGGTCGTTGCGTATCATGTGCCGCAGACGCCGATGCGCCGCCCGCGGCCCGGACCGGCTGCCGGGGGATCGTCCCCGGGGGCGGAAGAGAGCGTGCCCGCAAGCGTGTTCCAGGGCTGCGTGCTGGCCGTGAGGCTTCAGGTGCAGGAGGCAGCGGGAGGCCGCGTCAGCTCGATTGCCGATCCGGAACTTCAGCGGTCCGGGGGCAAGCTCATGCTTGGCGGAGCCGGGGTCGTGGGGCCTGCCCGACAGGCGGACGGCACCTCAACGCCGCAGCGGCCGTTCTCCTACCTTTGCGAGCTCACCGGCAACGGCGAGCAGCTCGGCCAGGTGAGCTTCCGCCTGCTTGCGCCGGAGCGCGCACCGCGCCGGCAGTGACACCCAGCCTGGCTGGAAGTTGCTTGCATTGAGGCCCTGACGACGCCAGCATCCGGGCCATGCCTGCGTGATGCCCGACGCTCCGCTTCAGCGGCGTGCCGCGCAGCGGACATTCCGCTGTAAACGGCGATCAGGCCCGAATTACTGACGTCGTCCCGCTTTTCGCCTGTCACCGAACCGGGGAAGCTTACGAGTCCGCCGGATGCGGGGCGACGAGCTGCTGCGCGCCGCGCGACATCGCCATCGGTCCGCTGCGGACGACGGCGAGCAGATGCACGCCCTCCGGCAGTCTCTCGATGAAACTGTCGAGCTGCTGCTTGCTGCCGGTGAGCTCCAGCGTGAAGTGCTCGGGCCGGTCGTCGAGGACGCGGGCTCCGAAATTGTCGGTCCGCTGGCGGAGTTCGGCGAGCCCCTCCGCCGACACCTGCATCTTGAGCAGCCCGAGCTCGCGCTCGATGTGATCACCCGCGGTCATGTCGACCATCGCCACAACATCGATCAGCTTGGCCAGCTGCTTGCTTATCTGCGCGATGACGTCATCCGGACCGGAGCTGACCAGCGTCAGCCGCGAGACGGTCTCGTCGTCGGTCGGCGCGACACTGAGCGATTCGATGTTGAAACCGCGGTTGGCGAACATCGCGGCTACGCGCGCAAGCGCACCGCTCTCGTTCTGCAGCAGGATGGCGATGATATGACGCATGGAGCTGGCCCAGGTTGATGTGGCGTAGTGAGCAGGCTCCAGATACTCGCGCAACGCCTGCACTATTGCAATGCACAATCATTTCTCCGACACTCGACCAGACGCCTGCGCGCCGCATGCCGGAGTGCTTCCCCATCGCGAAAATTCCCAGGAGACGCCTGCTATGGCAGTGCCAGAGGCCACCCACGAGATACCCCACCCGCTGACCGGCAGCCGCATGAGCGGCGCGGAAATGATCGTACAGGTGCTCGCGGACGAGGGTGTGGGCACTATTTTCGGCTACTCCGGCGGCGCCATCCTGCCGACCTACGATGCCGTCTTCCGCTACAACGAGACCCACGCGGTGAACGGCCGCCAGCCCATGCCGCTGATCGTGCCTGCCAACGAACAGGGCGCCGGTTTCATGGCAGCCGGTTACGCGCGCGCCTCCGGCAAGGTCGGCGTCGTGCTGGTCACCTCCGGGCCCGGCGCCACCAACACCGTGACCCCGGTCCGCGACTGCATGGCCGACTCGATACCGATCGTGGTCATCACCGGCCAGGTGCCGACCCATGCGATCGGCACGGACGCGTTCCAGGAGGCCCCCGTGTCGTCAATCATGGGCTCGGTGGCCAAGCACGTGTTCCTGGTCACCGATCCGACCCGGCTCGAGGCCACCATGCGC
>Ga0209498_1002425_pt1 | contig 11236 bp, 8 predicted proteins | sample WalLakDeSediment_FD_184131 | JGI IMG/M metagenome (GOLD analysis project Ga0209498, IMG submission 184131) | Lake sediment microbial communities from Walker lake, Nevada to study Microbial Dark Matter (Phase II) - Walker Lake 11/02/13 Deep... | ecosystem: Environmental > Aquatic > Freshwater >...
AAATAATAGCCGGAAACACGAAGCCAAAAGTAAAATTTCATGTTTTAGAAGGAAACAAAAGCTTTTATTTCCCCGATGCAGCAATCAAATATCAGGTTTCAGTCGAGGATTTAGAGGATGGAAATTTGGAAAATGGTGAAATCCGCAAAGAGGAAGTTTCAGTTACAGCCCAATATATTCCTTCCGGAATGGGGCACCCACAGTTGGCAAGGTTGAGTAGGGAGGGAAAACTGAATCCGGATTCCCAGCTGAGGCACCTCAATGCCAAAGCATTGGTGCAAAAAAACAATTGTGTTTCCTGCCATCTTGAAGACCGAAAACTGGTAGGCCCATCTTTTATGGATATTGCAGAAAGGTATAAACAAAACCCCAAAGCATTCGAGGACCTGTCTAAAAGTATTGTAGAGGGCGGCTCTGGAAAATGGGGAGATATACCCATGCCACCCCAACCCATGTTAAACAATCAGGAGGTCTCCCAGATCATAGATTTTATTTTGGAGATAAACTCAACAGGTGGATCAAATTCTAGTTTAGGGACTTCCGGGGAATACAAAACCAGGGCCTTTAGTAAAAGATCGAGGGGGGGAAGGCTTGACACCTATATCCCCACCCCTTGGGAAATGGGTTCTTATGTTTTTTTGGCAAGTTTTACGGACAAAGGCTCAAATGAGAAAGATGGTCTTAATCTGAGCGGAGAGGAATATTTTTTATTAAGGTATCCGGTATTGGCACCTGAAGATGCGGATTTTTTCTCCGAGACCGGCATTTCTTTTACCCCATCCACCAATGATCCGGGTTTTATATTCACAGGAAATGGTGGATATATTGGATTTAAAGACATTGACCTCACGGGTATCAATCAGGTCAAAATCGGTGCGCCTAACCGCTTTTGGCATTGGTCGCATTTTGTAGGAGCCACCATAGAAATCAGATCGGGGAGTCCTGAGGGGCCTATAATTGGAGAGGCATTTACTGTTCCTCCTGCTCCAAAAGGTGACAAAGGGCCTTTCTTCGGAGAGGCTATGGGTGCCCCGGCAATCTTCGATGTTTCCAAATCCGAAGGAATACATGATTTTTATATTGTGGTAAAAAATAGAGGTGCCAAGGAAAGCGATGCCTTGATCTTAATGACAGGTATCCAATTTGTAAAATAAAAAAGATGTTGAAACCGTATCAATTTTGGAAAGTAAAAGATCAACACTTCTTCGCAGCATTGGTCAATGGATTGAGGAGATTTTTGTGTTTGATTATTTTTCTTTCCAGTCAATCGGTTTTCGGACAACAGATTCATATACCTGAAGACTTTGTACCCTTATTTAACGGGGAAGATTTGGAAGGATGGCACATCAGCCGAACCAACCACCATGGAACTGTAGGGAATTTTTATGTGAAAGATGGTGCAATTGTCATGAAGCAATATCCCTATGGACAGGGTGGCATCATTCTGACCGATAAAAAATACAGGGATTTCGAATTATATCTGGAATTCAAAGGTCATCCAGGGACCAATGGGGGCATTTTTCTCAGGTCCAGCGAAAGCGGGTCTGCCTATCAATTGGAGTTGGCAGGAGATGGGGAGAATGGTACCGGGAATCTTTTTGGGGAAATGCTGAGAACGACCATCAATGCAAAAGCGGAAAATATAGAAGAGGTCTGGAAAAAAGGAGATTGGAATAGTTTCATGATCCGGATGACTGGAGAAATACCAAAAGTTTCCCTGTGGCTCAACGGGAAACATATTTGGGAGGCGGAAGGGGAAAGGAATGATTTGATTGGGGATTTAACCGAAGGTATGATCGCATTTCAATTGCATTGGAGTGCCACATTGCAGCCCATACCAGGAGGACGGTGCTGTGATTTCTCCTGGAGACCTGAAGCGGCCCATTCATTCAGGAATATTATGATCAGGGAACTTAAACCGGATTATTGAAAATGAGAAATTTGGCCCAAATACTGATTTTAATTGGATTTATGGCTTCTTGTCCACTATTTGCCCAAGAGGGCAAGCCTGGTTTTGATATGGAGTTCCAAAAGATTGAACCTGGAAAATTTTTGGTAGGAAAAATAGAAATTGAATGTCCAAGTTATCCTGATACCAGGGATGTGCCCGAAAATGTAAGATGGACAGAAAAGGATTTCAAACTTTGTGAGGAAATGGCCAAAAGGGATTCAAGACCGGGTTTTTGGGTAAACATTTCAGAATCCTATTACCTTGGAAAATTTGAAGTAACCCAAAGACAATGGAAGACGGTAATGGGTTTTAATCCTTCAATATTTAATGCAGATAAAGTCGGTGAAAATTCAGATTTACATCCGGTCGATAATGTAACCTGGGAAATGGTGCAGGCCTTTTTGACCAAATTGAACGAAATGGATAAAAATTACCATTATCGCTTACCTACAGAATTTGAATGGGAATATGCTGCCCGGGCAGGCAATGATGCTTTACTTCCCTGGTCCGAAACACGCGAACAGGCTTGGATTCAACAAAATGATAAAGGAACCACCAAACCGGTCGGCACAAAAAAACCAAACCCTTGGGGGTTATATGATGTACTGGGCAATGTATGGGAATGGGTGGAAGATTACTACAATCATGATATTTTTGCAGATCCTATTCCTCCTACTAAAGGCGATGTACACGTATTAAAAGGGGGTAGCATTACTTCAGATGTTACCAATGCCACCTATTTATTTCATGGAGGCGGGCCTGGGAATGGTTATGATGTCGGCTTTAGATTGGTTAGGGAAATGAAGTAAATAAATTGGGGGAAATTAATCAGGAAGTCCCTTTAAGTATTTTTTCACTTTGATGGACCTTATCAGAATTATGGACAAAGGGATCAGCCAAAGCAATTCATTGAAAACCAAATGAAAGATGGAACGTTTGTTCCATCCCAATTCCGGAACAAAGACAATGATAAACCAAGCTGCCAAAATCACCTTCCCGGCAATTCCTGCCATAATTAAATATTGCCAACTGATGGGATAAAAAGCACTCAAAAAAATCAAAAAACCAAACAACATACCAACCGTGCCAAAAACCCTCCCAGTGATTTCCGGTATTTCTGTAGGGTTCATGGAAAGCCATCTCAAAAGATCCCCTCCGAAATACCTGAAAAAGGCAGACCAAGCAAAGCTGTACATTCCTGTAAGCAAGAGCAGGCCACGCATTGGCATAGGGAAACTTGGCATAATGCTGTTTTTGTCCATGATGATTATTCTTTATATTCCTGAAAATTAACTTATACCTTTAAGATTGGTTTTCACCCCAAATACAAAACTACATGATGCCATTAAAATATAAGTCAAAGCTCGGTTTATTTATTCTGGGAGCAGGTCTTCTGTGCATTGGTTTTATTGCCGGAAAAAGTGCAGGTGAGATTACTCCGGCCATCATCTCAGGTGGAGAAACTTTGATCGGTCTGGATTTCACCCCTGCAGAAAGAGATAGTATGGTTCAAAACCTGACCAATCACCGCAACAGTTTTGAACGGATGAGGGAGCAGAAGCTAGAGAATTCCACTTCTCCTGCACTTTATTTCAATCCCCTTCCCCATGGCTTTGTCCCGGATCAGGTGCAAAAACCCTATGATTGGGGATTGCCCAAAGAAGTGGGCTTACCGGCCAATGACCATGATATTGCCTTTCTTCCTGTTTCAAATCTTGCGGTTTTAATCCAACATAAAAAGATCAGTTCAGAAAGACTGACCAGAATCTATATCGAAAGGATAAAGAGTTATGCAGATACCCTTCAGTGTCTCATTACCCTTATGGAAGATGAGGCTATCCAATCTGCCAAAGCCATGGATGCAGAAATAGCCCTGGGTAAATACAGAGGGCCTTTGCATGGGATACCCTATGGCATCAAAGATTTATTGGCTGTCAAAGGCACCAAGACCACTTGGGGCGCCATGCCCTATAAAGATCAGGTCATTGATGAAACAGCCACAGTAGTGGAAAAATTGGAAGCGGCAGGAGGGGTTTTGGTGGGTAAATTCACCTTGGGGGCTTTGGCAATGGGCGATGTGTGGTATGGTGGGGTTACCAAAAACCCTTGGAACCTGGAGCAGGGATCCAGTGGGTCATCAGCAGGTTCAGCCTCCGCTGTAAGTGCGGGTCTGATACCTTTTGCCATTGGTACTGAAACTTTGGGAAGCATTGTATCCCCTTCTACGAGAAACGGAGTAACAGGCCTTAGACCAACTTTTGGAAGGGTTAGCCGACACGGTGCGATGGCTTTGAGTTGGAGTATGGATAAAATCGGGCCGATATCCAGGTCGGCTTTGGACAATGCCATTGTATTGGCATGCATCAATGGCTTTGATCCCAAAGATAAAAGCACTATTTCAGCTGCATTCAATTACAATGCAAAAAAATCCTATAGAGATTTGAAAGTCGGTTATTTTGCCCCCTTCTTTGAAGGAGATAGGGCAACGGATCATGATAAAAGGGTATTGGAAGAGTTAAAGGAACTGGGAGTGGACCTTCATCCTTTGGAGCTTAAGACTTCTGTGGATGTTTCCTCGATGTTGATTTCTCTTTATGTGGAGGGAGCCGCCGCTTTTGATGATATGACCCGATTGGATCAGGATGACCTTTTGGTAGCACAGCACCGTAATGCCTGGCCGAATTTATTCCGTTCCTCCAGATTTATTCCTGCAGTGGAGTACATTCAGGCAAACCGATTCCGAAATATCCTGATTGAGGAAATGCATGTGTTATTTAGGGATTATGATGTCATTGTGACCCCTACCTTTGGGGGGAATCAATTGCAGGTTACCAACCTTACCGGTCACCCTGCCTTATGTATGCCCAATGGTTTCAATGAAAATGGCAGTCCTGTTTCCATCACATTCCTTGCAAATTTGTATGATGAGGAAAAGCTGATTATGCTCGGCAGGGCATACCAGGAATTTACCGATTGGCAGGAGAAGAGACCACCTTTGTTTGATCAATAATTGAACCTTGGAAAAAATTAATCATTAACACCAGGCAGGTAATTTAAGGGCATCTGATCCCCTACTCTTTCCCAGGCCATGTAGCCTTCAATAAAGAGATCGTAAGGATGAAAGTAACTTCCATCTTCAAAGATGCGAAGGGCTTTTCCGGTCATATGGATTTTGGAAAACTGATAATTCAAAGAAGCAGTTTGGACAACCAACCTCTGCTTGGGTCCTTTTCCTAAGGAATCATGGTAAGCAGGTTCTTCTTTTTCATTCGTATAATTGATAAAGAAAGGTTGGCCGTAAGTAAGGAAAATAAATCCATTTCTTGCTTTTTCTATCAGTTCATTCCTTGTCAATATCACTTCTGAAAAACTCTCTATATCTTTTGGAAGGGATTGTTTTTGGATGATGCTTTTCAGATTATCTTTTTCCAAAAAGGAAGAAGTTTCAGAAAGCAAATTGATGGCCTGTTGGATTTCTTCATCACTGGGCCTATTGGGGTTGGGTATGTTTTCGGCTTTGTTGATTACAAATCCTTCCTGTTCTAAGGAGTCATTATAGAGGGAACGGATAAAGTGGATGGTACTGCCATGATAGGCACGATCTCTTTCTTTTTGTACTCTTGCAAGCCTCCGTCTTTGTATTTTCTCTTCAATGAAATACGGATAGCCTACAAATCGTAAGACATTATTCTGGAGGTTAAGCTCAAAACCTTCCAGTACATATTTGATATTATATCCCAAATTGGGATTTTCGATTTCCAATATCCCTTTCGATTTGGCAAATAACACATTTTTATCCGTCTCATTGTCAAGTATTAACACTTCAGGATTGAGTAGCTTGCACCTTAGGCCATTGATGCTGGTTCCCAAAAAATTAGCTTTGAATATTTCCAGATTAGCATACCATGTTTTGTCTCTTTTTTCTGATACCTGCGTTTCTTCCAGTTCTATGGGTTCAGGAAGTATTCTGAATTCATAGCTTTCCCGAATTGTGCTGGTATTGAAAGGGAAGCTGAAGGTCTGGTATCCCAAATAACTGATCACCAATTCATAGGATCCTTGAGGGATATCGATCTGAAAAGAACCGTTTCGGTCAGTGATATCCCCAAAGGTTGAATTGTTGATAAAGACAGTGGCAAATTCCAAGGCCTGGAAGGATTCTGCATCTACCACTTTTCCTTTGAGACGATATTGTCCATTCACATTTCCTATCCCCAAGAAGAATATCAGAAAAAAAAGAAAATTTGATTTTTTAATATGCATTCTCAAACTATAAAACTACTTCACATTAAAAGTGTGGGAAGAATACACCGGCTCTCCTTTATTGGACAATCCTTCCAAGCTGATCCTCACTTCAGTTCTACCTTCTGACAAAGGGAACTCCAAGTATATTTTTCCCCTCAAATCAGATTCTGCAAAAGACAGCCAATATATGGTTGACCTATAATCTATAGAAATAGGAGCACTGAAATCCGGCACCAAAGGAGGAATATAAAATTCCCTAATGGGCGCATAGCCCTGGGTTACTGAGGTAGCATTACCAAGAATATCCACCTCTGAAAAGTCCCTGTTTGGATTTCCTTTTTTGGTCAGGATATTGACTACCCCTCCGGCACCCTGTGCACCATAAACTGCAGATTTGGCCAAACTTCTCAAAATGTCTACCCTTTCTATTTCTGCCACAGGTATGGTTGCTGCCATTTGAGGTGTCGCAGGTGACCCATCTATGAAAATACTGGCCCCACTTGCTACAGGCCGACCACTTGCCGGACCTGAGATCAATCCTCCTCTCATGAGAATGGCTGGTGGGTTCATCATGTCAAACACATCTCCATATACATTCACCCCTGGGAACCTTCCCCTGATTAATTGATAAACATTTTGATAACCGTAATGATATTCTTCATTCACTAGCATACTCAAATCAGGACTATCCTTGTATTGAATAGTCCGGGTATCAGGAATTTGATCACTTCGTCTTCCTCGGACGGTAACTTCTCCCAATTCAATTTCTTTATTGAGCACAAATTGTTCCATCAGGTTTCTTGCTTCTTTTACTGTCACGATATAATCATCGTAATCCAAAAACTGATCCCCCTGGGGCAATCCTATCAAACTGGCCATTTTGGGTTTTGGTATTTCAGGATCAAAGATTTCCACTTCATTTCTTTTGACTTCGGTTTTTTTACCGCTGGCTTTTTCTTTTTCTATATAAGCCTGTAAAAAAATGCCCACGGTATCCTGGTAGTCCATACCCAAGAAGGTGAAATTTCCTGATTCATCTGTTTCTCCTTCATAAATAAAGGGATTTCCATACCAGTGCCTCACCAACATGGTCAGTTTATGTATTTCCTCGATAGGTTTGTTGTTCAATTTGGAAACACGCCCTCTTAAAGTCAGTCCCGATTCAAAGTTGTAAGCAGGCAATTCATTCAATTTGGCTAAATTTTCCCAGGAAAATCTTCTCCAACCTTGTGTCAGCAGGAGGTTATCCATGTATTTTTCCGCATTCGGATTTTCTGGATTGAAATAGTAGTAAGGTTGTTCAATTTCTCCTTTGAGTTCCGAACTGAGTTGGAGGTAAGAGACAATATTCTGTGAATTTTCCTGATGCATTACCTGGTAGGCATCAGTGACAGATATTGAAAAATCACCTTGGATAGGCATCCCAAACTCATCCAAAAGTTCTACATCCATCCGCACCATTTCTTTTGGAGCGTATTCGGTTTTTTCTGTTCTGAAATTACCAATTGCCTGAGCAAAAGGAAGAAAGTAAACCAATCGCTCTGCCAGGAGATTGGTTTCCTCATCCATCAGGGTGAAGGTTACCAGTCCAGGCAGGAAATCCTCCTTATCCAAAATAAAACTGTTTTCCTGCTTATCAGCATCCAGGTCTTTTCTGAAAACCACCCTGCCTTTTGATTGGCCTATAAGATGAAGGGATTTGGGTTTTTGGCTTGTCTGTTTGATAATGCTTACTTTTGCCTCACCTTCTGCATAAAGTGGGTCAATTTTCAGGACATAACCGCTCTTTTGAATTTCCGCAAAAATAAAGCTGCTCCAGTTCTGGTCAGCCGATTTTGCCCTGATTTCATAAGTTTCATTCGGTTTGGGATTGAAGTTGAAAGCCCCCATGCCCAGGTGTTCTGATTCAAATCTGAGAACAGTATCCATTTTACTGTTCAAAACATAGCCTATCACATCAGTTCCCTTACCAATGGCATTGGTGGCTTTGAAGCCAATTTTACTTTCAATCCCTTCAACCAGATATCCTCCCTCAGGGAAAAAGGATAGGTTCAGTTTTGGATTTTGATTGATAAACTCCCAGCCATCACCCAATTCCCCAACCCATAAGTTTTTTTCAAAAAATGCCTCTTCCCCAAAATTTTTCATCCATTCTGTATAAGCTCTCAGTGTATAGACACCGGGCCTTAGCCCTCTGGGCAGGACAATATCTCCTTGACCCAAACCGTTTTCAAGTTTCAAGACAATTCTCGAAACATAGGGCACCACCCTATCTTGGATTAATTCTACATAAAGTGGAACTGAAGGGGTTTTTTCCATTTCCTCCTTTCCTGATTCAACGATGCCGTAAGCTTTGATCCAAATGGTATCGTTCAAAAAATAATGGGGTTTGTCAGTATGCAGATATACTTTTTCGTAGGAGTAGGTTTGGTTATATTTTTCAATACTTTGGAGTACCCTGTCTATTTTTTCCTGTCCAAAAGAAGCATAAATCGGTAAAAAAAGAAAAATAAAAAAAGCGGTGGAATAAATAAACTTGTTCATGGGCAGACAGTTTGAAGTAAAAACCCGCTTTTGCAATCCGGTTTTTATTATGGGCCGAATTTGCCATGTCAGGATAATATGAATGTACGAAAGAAAGAGAAAATTAGTTATCAATAATACTAATAATATTTGCCTTTTGAGAAAAAAATCAAAAATAAAGCCTGATAATGAAAATCCATTATCAGGCTTTAATCAAAGAGTCCAGTGTCAATTACTTTGTTTTCATTGCATGGTGTGCTGCCCTTGCCGCAAAAGCCATATAAGTCAATGAGGGGTTTTGAGTAGCTGTGGAGGTCATGGAGGCACCATCTGTGACATACACATTGGGTACTGCATGCAATTGATGATTGCCATTGAGTAGGGAAGTCTTTGGATCTTTACCCATTCGGACACCGCCCATTTCATGGATATCCAATCCAGGAGCCCTATGGTCATCACGGGTTTGTATATTGGTAAATCCAGCTTTTTCAAACATCTCCGTCATTTGCTCAAGGTAGTCCTTCACCATTTTCTCATCATTATCATCGTAATCCACATTAATTCTCAGCAATGGCATTCCCCATTCATCTTTTTGGTTTGGATCCAGGGCGACATAATTGCTTTCTTTGGGAATGGTTTCTCCCATCATATGCGAACCTACCTTCCAAGGCCCGTATTGATCTGGATTTAATAACCTTTCCTTTAGATCCAGACCAATACCGCCGGTATCAGGATATACGTTTCGGGAAGCACTGAAGCCTGCGGCATAGCCTCTTAAGAAGTCTGTTTCCTGCTTGAGTACATTTCTGAAACGTGGGAAATATCCTGAGGTGGGTCTTCCACCCTGGGTGGTATATTCTACATGTCCTTCATGATCGGCAGAAATTCCTGCCCTATAATTGTGGAAAGCCACGTATTTTCCCAAAAGGCCATTGTCATTTCCCAATCCGTTCGGGAACCGGTTGGATGTAGAATTTAATAAGATAAGATTTGTATTAAGCGCTGCTGCATTGACGAATAAGACATCGGCAAAATACTCTTCCATTTCTTTTGTATGTGCATCTACAATGCGCACACCTGTAGCTTTACCTTTTTCTTCATCATAAATGATAGAATGCACCACGGCATCTGTTCTCATGGTCATATTCCCGGTTTTTTCAGCCCAGGGAATTGTAGAGGAATTGGCGGAAAAGTAGCCGCCAAATGGACAGCCTCTTTGACAGAGGTTTCTGCTTTGGCATTTGGCCCTGCCTTGTTGGGCATAATAATCAAAGTTTCCATTGATATGGGCACATCTCGCCAAAATCATATGGCGGGAATCTCCATAGTTTTTTTTGAGTTGGTCCTGGAAATACCTTTCCACTACATTCAAAGGGTAGCCTGGCAGGAACTCCCCATCGGGTAAATTCGGAAGGCCGTCTTTGTTTCCGGAAACGCCTGCGAACTTTTCCACATGGCTATACCATGGAGCAATATCTTTATACCGTATAGGCCAATCTACGGCAAAACCGTCTCTAGCAGGTCCTTCAAAATCAAAATCAGACCATCTTTGCACATGTCTTGCCCACAAAAGTGACTTTCCGCCGACCTGATACCCTCGGATCCAGTCAAATGGTTTTTCCTGGACATAGGGGTGTTCTTTGTCTTTCACAAAGAAATGGGCCGCATCCTCACGGAAAGCGTAACAGCGGCTGACAACCGGGTTTTCATTTTGGACTTCAAGAGGGATTTGTCCCCTATGCTCAAATTCATAGGGAAGCATATTGGTCGTGGGATAATCTTTGATGTGCTTGACATCACGGCCTCTTTCAATGACCAAGGTTTTTACCCCATGCTCACAAAGTTCCTTTGCAGCCCAGCTTCCGCTTAGTCCAGAACCAATGACAATGGCCTGGAATGTTCTTTCTTTTACCGCGTCTATATTCAGATTAGCCATTTATTCTTTCTGTTTTAATGTCAGCAATCAGTACATCACCTTTATATTCTCCGGGAATCAAGGAATAGGGTTTCACCTGGGTCTGTATGTATTCGGACAACATAAAACCTTGGGTGGTAAAGCGTTTGGTCATCCTTAGAAAATCCCTGATGTCTTTTTGGCTTTCTTCCTCTGTGGATAAACCGGTAAGTATTAGGGATTCCTTTTGTTTCTGATCCAATTGGCCGAATGATGAACCTGCTGTTTTTTTGCTGAAATCTTCAAAACCGGTAAGCCCGCTTGAAAAAGAATTCCGGGCATCTTCTTCCATACAATCATTCACCATGACCAGGATGAAATCTTGTACTTCAATGTCTGCGGCACCTTTGATATTTCCTGCAGGGATGATGGTTTCTGCAATATCTGCCAATAATTGTTTAAGGGAAGGGGTGATTTTAAGATTTTGATAGGCATTGATAATATCTTCCTTTGAGAAGTCGCAGGAAGGGACCAGTACCAGTCCGCCTGTAATAAGGGCAAGACTCCGGAGGGCATCTCTTCTTTTCATGGGTATCGGTTATTAGGGATGAATTTGAATTGAG
>Ga0209498_1002427_pt1 | contig 11232 bp, 3 predicted proteins | sample WalLakDeSediment_FD_184131 | JGI IMG/M metagenome (GOLD analysis project Ga0209498, IMG submission 184131) | Lake sediment microbial communities from Walker lake, Nevada to study Microbial Dark Matter (Phase II) - Walker Lake 11/02/13 Deep... | ecosystem: Environmental > Aquatic > Freshwater >...
CAACAGTTCAATAAAGGCTATAGAAATGACTGGAGTAACTTATCCATTAACAGTAAGAGTAGAGGGAATGGATATAAGGTTGATGGATGAGAGTGGAAAGATGATCAATGTAAACCTGAAGTCAGGTGAGGATGTAGTAATAAGCGATGCAACGATAGGTAAGCTGATGGTAAGCGGTGAGATGCTGCCAACAGTATATTCGTTAGAGCAGAACTATCCGAACCCATTCAACCCGAGCACAGTGATAGAGTTCTCATTGCCGGAAGATGTGGCAAATGTGAAGTTATCTATTTACAATGCATTGGGCGAAAAGGTAGCAGAACTGGTTAATACATCACTGCAAGCTGGAAGATACCAATACCAGTGGAATGCTAATGATGTAGCAACCGGAATGTATATCTATGAATTGAGAACGGATAATTTTGTTTCAGTTAAGAAGATGTTATTGTTGAAGTAATCGTGTGAAAAAATATGGGCGGTCTAAATAAGACCGCCCTAATTAAAATAAATTGTCCAAATTAATATCGAATTGAATTTATTAGTTTTATTTGCTAACTGAGGTTGTGCAGAAACATTATATTTAGTTATTACGGCTGGCTTGTTTCATCGAAACGAAGTGTAGACGGATCCAAAATCTAAAGTATTGTCAAAATTGAAGGATTCTGGACTCTCCGCCCTTGGTGGATCGCTTGCTAGAATCCGTAAGACTTTGTCGAAGTCTGACGTCCAGAATGACATCTTGTGTAACGTCAGTTAGTAATTAAATGGATACTATTATTTGAATTATTATTTGAAATGATGTAAGTAACTCAAATTAAAGTTTCAAATGTACTTTCAGAGATTTGCACATAAAATTACTTAACATATTGAAACTGCCGAAGAGTTGATTAATATTAGATAAAAATTTACATCCATTTGCTTCAGCGGTTTGAATATGTTATCAGAATAATAAATCTAAGACAGTAAAAGAAAGACATCCATCTATTTGAAGAAAAGCAATAGGATAATTTAAAAAATTGTTTTATTCGATATTAACTTTTGATATTGAAATGTTTCTAATGTCTTTAAAAGTTAACATATCGGATTTAACATTGTTCTATCATACCGGAGATTTTAATAATTTTTTATTTAAAAAAATATACATTATAAGGAGAGATTGAATGAAAACACTTTATACATTTTGCATTTTAGCAATTTCAGTTTCAATTTTAAATGGACAGGATCTGATAAGAAATGGCGGCTTCGAAAATCCTGATCATTTTGAGTTTTGGACTGCAAATGTGACCGTAACCGGCGCCTCTGTTCAACCCGTAGATTTTGAGGCTCGATCCGGAATTTGGAGCGTGGAAATCAAATCTGGAACTACTCCTGTTGGAGGGTGGACTCAACTGATGCAGACACTGCTCTCACCTTCAAATAATCTTAACTACAGATTAACAATGTGGGTTAAAGGAAATGTTACCACGAGTAATTTTTTGGGTGTATATGGCTTAAGCGGAACAAGTGAAGTTGCCCTTGGTATAGACTCGCTTAATAATACCGCCATAACTGATGCGGATAGCGGGAGACTGTTAATTACACAAGCTTCTTTTCAAAACTGGACCAGGATAAATTATTTCTTCAATTCAGGACAAGACTATACCGGTTACTTACTCAAATTTGAGGAAGCCACCGATGGAAATTCGATTACTTTATATATTGATGACTTTGCAATTCTACCAGTTCCGGGACAAGCTATAATTCAGGTAACTTCTCCGAACGGCGGGGAAGAGTGGCTTGTTAATACCCAGCAAAATATTACCTGGACAAGTACTAATGTTGTTAACGTAAAAATAGATTATTCAACAAACAATGGCGGGCTCTGGTTTAATGTTGAAGCATCAGTCCCTGCAGCAAATGGAAGTTATACCTGGACAATCCCTAATACCCCTTCAACCGAATGTCTTATACGTATTAGTGATGCAAGCCTTGCTTCAAGATTTGATGTCAGTGATAGTGTTTTCTCAATTCCTGATCCAATAGTAGTTATAGAACCAAATGGAGGTGAAAACTGGATAAGTGGTAGCCAGCAAAATATAATATGGGTTAGTCAGAATATTACGGATGTTAGTATCGAGTATTCCACCGATAATGGTAGTAGTTGGCTCAGTATAATAGCCTCAGTACCTGCAGCAGGTGGTAGCTATAACTGGACAGTCCCAAACATATCATCAACACAGTGTTTGGTTCGTATAAGTGATGCCAGTAATCCCTCCATAAATGATGTTAGTGATGCAGTTTTTACGATAACAAATCCGGTTGTAACAGTTACAGCCCCAAATGGTGGTGAAATCTGGGCGGTAGGCACAGTTAAGCAGGTTAAGTGGACTAGTCAGGATATTAGCCATATTAAAATTGAATATTCAACAGATAATGGAAGTGAATGGCTTGTAATAATTGCATCAAGACTTGCGGCTTTTGGAAGTTATAATTGGACAATCCCCAATACACCTTCAACACAATGCCTTGTACGTATCAGTGATGTGAGCAATCCCGCTGTAAATGACGTTAGTGATAGTACATTTAAAATTGAAAGCAATGTTTCAGTTGAAGATTTGAATTCGGGAATACCTGAAGAATATAACTTATATCAAAGTTATCCAAATCCATTCAACCCGAGCACAGTGATAGAGTTCTCATTACCTGAAGATGTGGCAAATGTGAAGTTAACTATTTACAATGCATTGGGAGAGAAGGTAGCAGAGCTATTTAACACATCATTGATGGCTGGCAAATACCAGTATCAATGGAATGCAAGAGATGCAGCAACCGGAATGTATATATATGAATTGAGAACGGATAATTTTGTTTCAGTTAAGAAGATGTTACTCTTAAAGTAATCAAAAAATAATTGATTAATCAATAATCTTTGGAGTGTGTAATGCGATACAATATACTTCTATTTTATGTTTTAATTTTCCTGTTTGTGCTGATTTTATTTGAAGGTAATTCATTTGCTCAATTGACAGGTACTAAAACCATCCCAGGTGACTACACAACATTTGCTGCGGCTGTTGCTGATCTTAATTCACAAGGTGTGGGTGCTGATGGTGTTACATTTAATATTGCTGCAGGTTTTACTGATACACTACCATCACCAACTGCAGGACTAATAACTGCAACCGGAACGCAATCAGATCCCATAATATTTCAGAAAAGTGGAACAGGAAGTAATCCCACTATCTTCGCCGGCGTAGGAACAGGTAATCTTGACGGAATCGTGGTCATAGCTGGTGGTGATTACATAACTTTTGACGGAATTAATATTTCGGATCATCCTGCTAACACTGATAATGTTACAAGGATGGAATGGGGTTATGCCTTATTAAAGAAAAACTCATCTGCACCAGTTGATGGATGTTATTTTGTGAATATAAAAAATTCAACCATCACTCTGGATAAAGCAAATACTTCTACCTGGGGTATATACGCTGCAAATCATACTCCTTCATCCACAGCTGGTCTTACATTATCTGATACACTGGATGTAATGAGCTACTGCAAGTTCAACAATAATACGATAGATGCCTATAATGGGATCAGAATAGTAAGCTCTTCGAATGCTGCTTACTTTGGTAAAGGAAATGAGATTGGCGTTGATATAGGTAACTTCATTATGGCTTATGGAAATGGATCAGCAACTGCATATGGAATGAACATTGAATATCAAGATAACCTTAAAGTCGCTCGAAATTCTGTCAATGGTGGTGGTGCTTCTCACACAGGTTTACTCTATGGTATAAGGACAGGGAGTGGGACGAATTCTAGTGTGGATATTTATTTAAATAGTGTTACGGTTACTCAAGGTGGTACCAGTCTTATTTATGCTATAGTAAATTCAATGGGGAGTTCAGGTGTTAATAACAGGGTAAATATATACAATAATACAGTTGAGAATTGTTTGTACGCTGGTTCTTCAAGTAACAGCTTCTGGATGATTTACAATTTAGCCAGCGCACATACAGTGAATATTTATGGAAACAGGTTGAGGAATAATGTAAAAGCAGCAGGTACTGGCCCAATGCATTGTATCTTTAACAGTCCAACCTCAGCTACAACAAATTTAAAAATTTACAATAATGAAATTTTTAATAATAGTTCAGGTGGAGCGATAAATGGTATCCACGTTACACTTGGTACAAACAACCATATTTTTGGAAATAAAATTTTCGATAACAGAACGATAAGTACATCAGGTTCTGTTGCTTCAGGAATACTCATTCCTTCAGGCCCATTAAATACTTATATATACAATAATTTTATTTCGGATTTAAAGGCTCCTAACTCTTCTGACGTAAATGCTGTAAGAGGTATTAACATAACCAGCACCACTGCTAATTCAAATATTGGTTTATACCACAATACTATATTCTTAAATGCTTCAGGAACTGGAAATTTTGGTTCATCAGGTATTTTTCATACTTATAATGCAACCGCAACGAATGCCGCATTGGATATGCGTGATAATATTGTAGTCAACCTATCTACACCAAGCGGCACTGGAAGAACGGTCGCTTTCAGAAGAAGTGCGGCAACTAACCTTAATAACTACTCAACAGTGTCTAACAACAACTGTTTTTATGCAGGAACACCTGGCCCAAGTAATGTAATCTACTTTGATGGAACTAATTTTGACCAGACGCTCGAAGACTTTAAAACAAGGGTTGCACCAAGAGAAACATTTTCATTTACCGAAGATGTACCTTTTGTGAATAATACAAATCCACCTTATGATTTACATATCAGGACAGATGTTGCAACACAAACAGAGAGTGGAGGAGTGGCAATTACCAGTCCAATAATAGTGAATGTTGATATTGATGGACAAATCAGAAATGCAACTACACCAGATGTCGGGGCAGATGAGTTTGACGGTTTAGGTACAGATGTTACTCCACCTTCAATTATATATACCGTATTGGATCACACAACATCAACGGCTAACAGGACTCTTTCAAATGTTGAAATATTTGATCAGAGTGGAATTAATGTAACCCCTGGTACCGCTCCCAGGATCTATTACAAGAGAGCATCTGATAACAATACTTATATTGACAACACTTCTTCAACAAATGGCTGGAAATATTTTGAGACTAGTAACACAGGTAATCCATTTGAGTTTCAAATTGACTACTCACTCCTATTCGGAGGAACAGGAGTGCAAATGGGAGATACAATTCAGTATTTCGTTGTTGCCCAGGATTTATTTGATCCACCAAACGTTGGAATAACTGAAGGATTATTTGCATCGCCGCCTACTTCAGTTAATTTAACTCCGGCAGCTTTTCCGATTTCAGGTAATATAAATTTTTACCGGATAATAGTTTTATTAAGTGGAAATATTACAGTAGGACCTGGGGGAGTTTATTCAACTTTAACCGGACCAAATGGTTTGTTTACTGCAATAAACGAAAATATTGTAACCGGAAACATGGTGGTCGAAATTAACAGTGATATTTCAGAATCAGGCGCAACTGCACTCAATCAGTGGGTTGAAGATGTTGCAGATGCAAATTATACTCTGACAATTAAACCTGGTTCTGCTGTTATGCGTACAATTTCAGGAACTTACAAGGGAGGATTAATTCGCATTAACGGTGCAGATCGTGTAACAATTGACGGCAGGTTTAATGATGAAGGTAACTACCTTACATTTATAAACAATAAAGACACAAATAATACCGCTACAATTCAGCTAATAAGTTTGGGTATTGGTTCAGGATGCTCAGATATTACAATTAGAAACTGTAATATAAAAGCTGGTATTAACAGCGTAGCAAATGCCTTTGGAATTTTTGGCGGCAGCTCAACAGGTACACTATCAACCGGTAATGCTGGGGGAGCTGACTTCGATAACATTTCTATATTAGAAAACAATATTTCAAAATGCCGTTCGGGAATTTTTATTAGAGGGACAACTTCTGATCAAATGACAAATCTAAATATATCAGGAAACGTTATAGGATCAGAATTGGCTAGTGAATATGTCACCGAATATGGTATGTATATAGGATATGCGGATGCGCCACAGGTTATTGGCAATAAAATATACAATATGATTTTTGATGTTAGTAAATGGGGAATCTATTTTACAAGCAATACAAACAATGCAGTAGTAAGTAAAAATAAAATACATTCAATCAAACAACCGGGTACCACAGGTTACAACTCTGTTGGAATAGTTTTCTGGTCATCAACAGGATGTTTCGATAACCAGATTGATAATAATATGATTTATGATCTTAGTACTTATGGCAATACTTCAATGTATCTTGTTGGTATCAGAATTGCGGGCGGAAGTGGTTATAAAGTATACTATAATTCCATTAGTATTAATGATACTATTGGAAACCCGGTTGCTGGTTTAGTTTCCTCGTGTTTGTTTTTCTCAACTGCAACAATTAATGCTGATGTGAGAAATAACATATTCTTTAATACTAGGACTGGAAATAACCCTAAAAACTATGCTGTATACTCACCTAATACTTCGACTTTCCAATTCATAGACTATAACGATTACTGGACAACAGGAAATGTAATTGGATATTTTGGAGCTGATGTTGCGACATTGACTGATTGGCGAACTACCACCGGTCAGGATGTTAATAGTATCTCTGAAGATCCACATTTTATAAGCGTAACTGATTTACATATTAATCCGGAATTCAGTACGGTTTGTGATATAGGTATTCCAATACCTGGGATAACAACTGATATTGACGGAGATTTAAGAAGCACTTTGACTCCGGATATTGGTGCAGACGAATATGATTGTGCGACAGCTACCTTCCAGCTTTCAGTAAATATAGCAAACGGCTGGAATATGGTATCAATACCAGGCTTACATCCTGTTGATCAGAATGTAAATACCTGGTGGGCATTCAGAGATCTTGGTGCAAACGTATTCAGGTATGCTGGTGGATATCAGTCAGTAACTGATGCAACACCTGGAATCGGATACTGGATGAAACACGCTGGTGCAAGAACCTATAACACTGGCGATGAATGGCCAATAGAAGGAATACAGATAGTTCCTCACGATCCAATAGCAGGAGCCGCAGGCTGGAATCTGTTTGGAGGATATGAGCTGGTAGTAACTGCAGCCAACGTAACAACGAATCCTCCGGGATTGCAGAGCGGACCGATCTTTGCATACTCAGGTGGATATCAGGTAGCAACGACATTGAATCCGGGATATGGATACTGGATAAAGCTAGATGGAGCAGGACAGATAATCATACCTGAGACAATGGCGAAGGGAGAAGTAGTAGAATACTTCCCAGAGAACTGGGGAAGAATAATCCTGACGGATGCAACAGGAATAAGCTACACGTTGTATGCAGTAAAAGGTGAAGTTAATCTTGACTATTATGAATTACCCCCAGCACCACCAACAGGTATGTTCGACATCAGATTCAGCAGTGGAAGGATAGCAGAAGAGTTGAATAGTGCAATAAAGACCATAGAGATGAGTGGAGTAACATATCCATTGACAGTCAGAGTAGAGAATATGGATATCAGATTGATGGATGAGAGTGGAAAGGCGATAAATGTAAATCTGAAAGCAGGAGAAGATGTAGTAATCAGTGATGCCACAGTAATGAAACTGATGGTATCAGGTGAATTAATTCCTGCAAAGTATGCACTTGAACAGAACTATCCGAACCCATTCAACCCGAGCACAGTGATAGAGTTCTCATTGCCTGAAGATGTGGCAAATGTGAAGTTAACTATTTACAGCGCATTGGGTGAGAAAGTAGCTGAGTTGGTTAACACATCATTGATGGCTGGCAGATACCAGTATCAATGGAATGCAAGCAATGTAGCTACAGGAATGTATATCTATGAACTGAGGACGGATAATTTCGTTTCAGTTAAGAAGATGTTACTCTTAAAGTAATCACATAATCCATAATACAGGCGGTCTGGAAAGGCCGCCTGTTGTTTTTAGGTTAAATTTTTGTTTGATATTTTTTGCGAGCGGTGTATATGGTAAGCAAAAGCGAATATATCTGCTTTACGAAAAAGTAACTTAATAGGTAGTTTCTATTCAAACAGATCTGTTAACTAGTTTAGATTTTTAATCGATATTGAGGAGTTTAAACAAAATTCTATGATAACATCAAATTAAAATTTAATTTAAATTCAATTTTATTCAATCAGGATTAGAATTAAAGAGTTTTTATCTAGTTCGTTTAAAATAATTCATAATAAATCCCATTAAGGAGGACGTATGGTAAAGTATTACTTAAATCTCATAATTTTTCTTTTTTTGATTTTGGGATCAACACAAGTCCGTTCTCAGGATTTAATAAATCCAGTTGATAAAAGTAAAGTTTTTCCCAGCAAAGCCGAGTCGAGTGTGTTGTACGAGCAAATGGTTAGTTTCGGAACTAACAGCTTTAATTCCCAGAATTATGAAACAGTATATGATATCTATGACAATCAGGCTGCTGATAATTTTGTTATACCTGTTGGTGATGAATCCTGGACAATTGAATCCTTAGAAGTTCTTGGCACATATTACAATGGCAGCGGACCGGCTAATTCTATTAATGTCTTTTTCTACAATGATAATGCAGGGCTCCCCGGTACATTGTTAGAAAGCCGAATGGCTATATTACCGGATGGAGGGCTTTTAACAGGTTCATTTTATATTACACTTGCAGCACCAGTTACATTATTGGAGGGTACTTATTGGATCTCTGTACAATGTAATATGGATTCTGCTACTGGTGGCCTTTGGGGTTGGACTGAACAACTGCAGTCTGGTTTAGAATCTGTTTGGCAGAATCCTGGCGGTGGCTGGGTTAATGCTTGTACTACTTGGGGCTACAGAATAACTGACTGTAATTACGGTTCTGCGCCTTACTATGATTTATCCTTCAGGTTAAATGGTTATAAAGGAGACCCTTGCCCTGTTACAGAAGCATATAATCCAAATCCTGCTGATGGTCAAACAAATGTTCAAATCTCTGGGATTTCTCTCCAGTGGCTAAACGGTGCTAATACTACGAACGTTGAAATTTGGTTTGGACCTGATCAAAGATTATTAAAGCTTTATGATGGAACAGCAACAACAACCTGGCCTTTGGGAACTCTGAATTATGACACAGAATATAGCTGGTTCATAGTTTGTAAAGATGAAAATTGCGGAATCCAGGGACCAACCTGGTCTTTCACAACTATTAAGGATACTAATATCATTATAGATACTATTGATGTTTACCCTCAAAATTCAAATAACTGGACAGGAACTTGCGATCCTTCAAGTAAAACTCAAGTTAGTTTAGTACATAGTGTCAATTCAGAACTTGGATGGATGGTTTTCGATATCAGTGCTATTCCTAACAATGTAACTATCAATTCGGTAATATTTAATGGATACTTATATGATAATATTTGGCCTTATTGGTCAATTACACCTATGGGTAGCATTAATCCTATTACTGCTCCTGCATCAGCAATATTTAATCAGGTAAGTACTCATGCAGATCAGGGCATTGCATACAGTTATAATTTAGAATCTGGAACTCTTGCTAATACTTGGATTACCCGAACATTGGGGTCCACAGTTACATTGGACTTGAAAAACTCATTATCAAAGAACTGGTTTGCGATAGGTATAGTGGACTTTGATTTCAGTTCAAACTATTTTGTAAAATTTCATGGATGGGCAGAAGCTAATAAACCATTCCTCAGAGTCATTTATTCCTTCATTGGTGTAACAACATTTCAGTTTTCATTAGATATTGATAATGGATGGAATATGATATCCATACCCGGACTTCTGCCTGGAAATCAAACAGTAGATAATTGGTGGCCATATAGAGATCCAGGAGCTAGTGTATGGCGATATGTTCATGGTGCAGGATATTCTTCAACTAACAACCTGATTCCGGGAAAAGGTTATTGGATGAAAAATCTTGGAGCGAATACTTATAATACAGGAGACGAATGGCCTGCTGATGGAATAAGGATTGTTCGTCACGATCCAATAAATTCTTCGGCTGGGTGGAATATATTCGGCGCTTATGAGGAAATTGTTCCTTCTGCAAGTTTAACAACTATACCATCTGGATTAATTGCTGGACCTGTTTACGGCTATTCAGGTGGATATTTTATCCCAGCCAATTTGGAACCGGGAAGAGGTTATTGGGTAAAATTATCTGCCGATGGACAAATTATTATTCCCGATGCTTCGTTTAAAACTAATACTGAAGTTGTTAAATGGTTTAAAGATGATTGGGGCAAAATTTCTTTCATTGATGCTGCCGGAAAAAATTATGTTTTGTATGCTGTCAATGGTAATGTTGATTTAAGTTTGTATGAATTACCACCAGCACCACCAGCAGGAATGTTTGATGTCAGGTTCAGCAGTGGAAGGATAGCAGAAGATATCAATAGTTCAATAAAAGGGATAGAAATGAGCGGAGTAACCTATCCATTGACGGTAAGAGTAGAAGGAATGGATATAAAGTTGATTGATGAAAGTGGAAAGATGTTGAACACAGACCTGAAGTCAGGTGAAAGTGTAGTAATAAGTGATGCAACAATAGGTAAGCTGATGGTAAGCGGTGAGATGCTGCCAACAGTATATGCGTTAGAGCAAAACTATCCAAATCCATTTAACCCGAGCACAGTGATAGAGTTCTCATTACCTGAAGATGTGGCAAATGCGAAGTTATCGATCTACAATTCATTGGGAGAGAAGGTAGCAGAGCTAGTTAACACATCACTGCAAGCTGGAAGATATCAATACCAGTGGAATGCCAGTGGAGTAGCAACCGGAATGTCCGCCAGAGGCGGATACGCCTCCGGAGTATATATATATGAATTGAGAACGGATAATTTTGTTTCAGTAAAAAAGATGTTACTCTTGAAATAGTGCCAAATAACGTTATCTTTATAATTAGTTCATTTAAGAGCCCTGAATAAGCAGGGCTCATTAAAATTATAACTCAATAGTTTTAATTTTGTAAAGATATAATACTAAGAATGCAAGATTATACAGGAAAAAGATTAATCGATCCATTCCCAAAGCTGCAAATTAAAATTTTATATCAAGAAATAGGGCAGCAGTAAAATATTTTGAATTATTGTTAACTAAAGGTTAGAAATGAAAAAAGAAAAATATCTCCTTTTAATAATATTAATGTTTACTATCATCTGCTCATTATCCATATTTGCGCA
>Ga0209498_1002428_pt1 | contig 11230 bp, 7 predicted proteins | sample WalLakDeSediment_FD_184131 | JGI IMG/M metagenome (GOLD analysis project Ga0209498, IMG submission 184131) | Lake sediment microbial communities from Walker lake, Nevada to study Microbial Dark Matter (Phase II) - Walker Lake 11/02/13 Deep... | ecosystem: Environmental > Aquatic > Freshwater >...
GTGGCCGTTATGGCCCAGAGCCACTTCGGCAGGACGGGGGGCGCCACCGCCATCGGGGAGCAGCCCGTAAAGGGACTCCTGGATCCCGTGTCCATGGCCCGGATGACGGTGGGAGAAGCCCTGACGAACCTGGTGTGGGCCCGGGTAAGCGCCCTGGAGGACGTGAAGTGCTCGGCCAACTGGATGTGGGCGGCGAAGCTCCCGGGAGAGGGAGCGGACCTCCACGACGCCGCCCTGGCCATGGCGGAGATGATGGAGGAGCTGGGCATCGCCGTGGACGGCGGCAAGGACTCCCTTTCCATGGCGGCCCTGGCCCCTGGCCCCGAGGGCGAGGACGAGGAGACGGTGAAGGCGCCGGGATCCCTGGTGGTGTCGGCCTACGTCACCTGCCCCGACATCACCGCCACCGTCACCCCGGACCTCAAGCTCCCGGAGAAGGGACGGATCTTCTTCGTGGACCTGGGGGGAGGAAGGAATCGCCTTGGGGGCTCGGCCCTGGCCCAGGTCTACGGGCAGGTGGGAGACCTTTCTCCGGACGTGGAGGACTCCACCTCCCTGGTGGGGGCCTTCAGGACGGTCCAGGGCCTCCTGGCGGAGGGCCTCCTCACCGCCGGCCACGATCGGAGCGACGGAGGGCTGGTCACGGCCCTCCTGGAGATGGCCTTCGCCGGGAACTGCGGGGTGGAGGTGGATCTGAGGGGCATGGCCGGCGGGGGCGATCCCCTCCACCCCTCGGCGCCCCTCCCGATTCTCTTCTCGGAGGAGTTGGGGCTCGTCTTCGAGGCGGAGGAAGAGGACGAGGACCGGATCCTGGAATCCTTCTGGGCCGTGGGGGTCCCCTGCGAGCCCGTGGGCTTCACCAGGAGGGAGCCCCGGGTCACCATCCGGGTGGGGGGAGCCACAGTCCTGGACCGGGACATGCGGGATCTGAGGGACGCCTGGGAGGAGACCAGCTTCCGCCTGGAGCGGCTCCAGGCCCACCCGGACCTGGTGGAGGAGGAACGGCGGGGGCTCTCCACCCGAACCGGCCCCACCTTCCACGTCCCCTTCCCCGTGGCCTACACCCCCCCGGAGATCCTCCGGCGGTCAGCCAAGCCCAGGGTGGCGGTGGTGCGGGAGGAAGGGAGCAACTCGGACCGGGAGATGGCCTCGGCCTTCCACATGGCGGGGTTCGAGGTGTGGGACGTCACCATGTCGGACCTGCTGGCGGGCCGCACCCGCATCGACTTCTTCCAGGGGCTGGGGTTTCCGGGAGGATTCGCCTACGCCGACGTCCTGGACTCCGCCAAGGGGTGGGCGGGCTCCATCCGGTTCAACCCGGACCTCCTGGAGCAATTCCGGAAGTTCCGGGACCGTCCCGACACCTTCAGCATGGGCATCTGCAACGGCTGCCAGCTCCTGGCCCTCCTGGGGTGGGTGCCCTGGACCGGCATAGAGACCCGGGCCCAGCCCCGCTTCATCCACAACGCCTCGGGGCGCTTCGAGTCCCGTTTCGCCACGGTGAAGGTCCTGGAGAGCCCCTCCGTCATGCTCAGGGGGATGGAGGAAGGGGTCCTGGGGGTCTGGGTGGCCCATGGCGAGGGGCGAGCCCATTTCCCGGACCCGTCTCTGGAGGAGGAGGTCCTGGCCAGGGGGCTGGCCCCCGTCCGCTACGTGGACGACCAGGGAGAGCCCACCACGGCCTATCCCATGAACCCCAACGGCTCTCCCCATGGGATCGCCGCCCTGACTTCGCCGGATGGCCGGCACCTGGCCATCATGCCCCATCCGGAGCGGTCCTTCCTCACCTGGCAGTGGGGATGGACCCCCCGGGAGTGGAGGGAGGGGAGCACCGCCTCTCCTTGGCTGAGGCTCTTCCAGAACGCCCGGGAGTGGTGCGACGGGGCTCAGTAGATGGCCACCCGGATCCGGCCCTCATGGTCCACCCAGCCCCGGTACATCCCCTGGGTGTTGAAGCACATCTCCACGTGCCCCTCCCGGTCCATGGCCACGATGCCCCCCAGGCCCGGACGATCCGCCTCCAGCTTCCCCATGATGACCTGATGGGCCGCTTCGGCCAGGGATAGCCCCAGGTAGGCCATCCTGGCCTGGATGTCGTGGGCTACGGCGTGGCGGATGAAGTACTCCCCCCAGCCGGTGCAGGAGACTCCGCAGTGAGACCCGGCGTAGGTCCCTGCCCCCACCACCGGAGAGTCGCCGATGCGCCCCCACTTCTTGTTGGCCGCCCCCCCCGTGGACGTCCCGGCCACCAGCCGGCCCCGGGGGTCCAGGGCCACGGCCCCCACCGTCCCGGATGAGAACCGGCCAGCCTCCAGGTCCAGGGTGTTGGGCACCGCATCGCCCCGGGCTTCCCGCTCCCGGGCGGCCTGCAGGGCGTCCCAGCGCCGCTGGGTGAAGAAGAACGCCGGCTCCATCATCTCCAGCCCCCGCTCCCTGGCGAAGGCCTCCGCCCCGGACCCAGAAAGCATGACGTGGGGGCATCCTTCCATGACGGCCCGGGCCAGGAGGATGGGATAGCGGACGGTCTCCACCCCCGCCACCGCCCCCGCTTCCAGGGTGTCCCCCACCATGATGGAGGCGTCCATGGACACCACTCCGTGGGCGGTGAAGTTGGAGCCCCGGCCGGCGTTGAAGATGGGGGAGTCCTCCATGACCCGGATGGACTCCACCACCGCGTCCATGGCGCTCCCACCTTCTTCCATGGCGTCATATCCGGCCCGGAGGGACACCTCCATGGTGCGGAGATACTCCTCCTCCAGCTCCCGGGGCATGGCCTCCTTGGGGATGACTCCCACTCCGCCGTGGATCACCAGTCCCCAGCGCACCCGGGGGGCCGTCCATTCCTCCCCTTCCCGCCCATCGTCGGGCAACTCCTTGGACACCGTCAACCTCCTGGATTCTCTTTGCGTTTTCTCTCGAGAGGCATTCTCTTTGAGGGCCATGGTCGGCCTGGTCCTTCGGACTCCACGACCCTGGCATCCCGCTGTCTGACCGCAGGCGCCGCGCCCCGTTTGGTGGGGCCGGCCCGCACCTCCAGGAGCCTCAGCCGTGGTCGAACGCTATCGCCCCCTTCGCTTCTCCCGCGCCGGCGTGCGCGGACTGAAAGTCTCCGCCACCCTCACCATCAACGACCGCGTCAAGGAAATGTGGGCCACGGGCCAGAATGTATATCACCTGGCCTTCGGGGAGTCACGCTTCCCTGTTCACCCCAAGATCGCCGAAGCCCTCTGCGCCAACGTCCAGAAACGAAGCTACCTGCCGGCGGCGGGCCTTCCGGAGCTCCGAAGGGCCATCGCCGGACACTATCGCCGAACCTTCGACATGGACGTGGAGCCGGATCAGGTGGTGACGGGTCCCGGAAGCAAAGCCCTGATCTTCGCCACCGTCCTCTGCCTGGGGGAGGAGATCATCGTCTCCCGGCCATCCTGGGTCACTTACGCCCCCCAGGTCCAGCTCCTGGGCAAGCCCATCACCTGGGTCCCCACCTACCCTGAAGACCATTACCTGGTGCGGCCCGAGATCCTGGAGGAGGCCCTGCAGGCCTCCCACCACGACATGGGGAACCCGGAGGTCCTCATCCTGAACAACCCCGGGAACCCCACGGGCACCATGAGGAGCCCCGAACAGAATGAGGGCCTGGCGCAGTTCGCCCGGGAGCAGGAGCTCATGGTCATCAGCGACGAGATCTACGCCCGGACGGCCTTCTCCAACGTTCCCTTCGTGTCCATGGGCAAGCTCTATCCGGAGGGAACGGTGGTGACGGGAGGCCTGAGCAAGGACCTTTCCCTGGGAGGATGGCGCATAGGCGTGGCCATCACCCCCCCCACCAAGGCAGGCCGGGCCCTGAGCAAGGCCCTCACCAACGTGGCCACCAACCTCTGGTCCTGCGTGGTGGCTCCGGTCCAGTACGCCGCCCTGGTGGCCTACAGCGGGGACCCCGACATCGAGGAGTACGTCCAGCTCTGCTCCCGAATGCACAGCATCCGGACCCGCTACCTCTACGAGGTCATGGAGCGGCACGGGGTCCAGTGTGTGGAGCCTTCCGGGGCGTTCTACATCTTCCCCTGCTTCGACCAGTGGTCCGAGGCCCTCCAGGCCCGGGGGATCCACACCGACGAAGAGCTGGCCCTCCACCTCCTGGAGAAGTACGAGATCGCCACCCTGCCGGGGAGCGTGTTCTACGCCCTTCGGAGATATTGCGTAAGGGTGTCCTCCTCCTTCATCGACATGAACACCGACGAGAAGGCGGACAAGCTGGTGGAGGCCTTCCGGGAGGACCCGGACCCGGAGAGGTTCATCAGGGACCACCACCCCCGGATCCAGAAGGTGGCTGAGCGCTGGGGAGAGTTCATGGCGGACCTTACCTCTTGAGGCCGACACCGGGCCGCCCCATCCACCCGGGTACGGCACCCACGGATTACGTGGAACCGGGTGAAGAACGATGGAGACAGAGCGCATGAAGGACGTGGTCATCGTGGAGGGGGTCCGATCCCCTGTGGGCAAGCACAACGGCGGGCTTTCCGGCGTCCGCCCCGACGACCTCCTGGCAGAGGTCCTCAAGGGGCTCCAGGAGCGCACCGGTGTCGACCCGGCCCTGGTGGAGGACGTCTACATGGGATGTGGGAACCAGGCCGGGGAAGACAACCGGGACGTGGCCCGAATGGCCGTCCTCCTGGCGGGCTGGCCTCCGTCCGTCTCTGGCGTGACGGTGAACCGGAACTGCTCCTCGGCCCTTGAGGCCGTGAACCAGGCGGCCAAGGCCATCCTGGCGGGGGAGGGCGACGTGTTCGTGGGGGGTGGGGTGGAGAGCATGAGCCGGGCCCCCTGGGCCATGGGGAAGCCGGAGCGCCCCCAGCCCGTGGGCCACCCCACCATGTGGGACACCACCGTGGGCTGGCGATTCAACAACCCCAGGCTGGATGCCCTCTACCCCATCGTGTCCCTGGGAGAGACGGCGGAGACCATCGCACAGGAGATGGGGATCAGCCGGGAGGACCAGGACGCCTTCGCCCTGGAAAGCCACCAAAGGGCCGTGGAAGCCATGGACACGGGCCGCTTCCGGGACGAGATCGTTCCCGTTCCGGTACCCCAGCGCAAGGGGGATCCCCTTCTGGTGGACACGGACGAGCACCCCCGGTACCGGAAGGAGGGAGATCGCTTCGTCCTGGATACGGACCTGGAGCAGCTGGCTCGCCTGAAACCCGCATTCCGAAAGGGCGGCACCGTAACGGCCGGGAACTCCAGCGGCATCAACGACGGGGCGGCGGCCCTCCTCCTCATGACCCGGGACAAGGCCCGGGAGCTCGGGCTCCGGCCCATGGCCCGCTGGCTTGGATCCGCCGTGGCGGGGGTGGACCCCGGCGTCATGGGGTACGGTCCAGTCCCCGCCACCACGAAGCTCCTTGACCGCCTGGGCCTGACCCTGGACCAGGTGGGGCTGGTGGAGTTGAACGAAGCCTTCGCCGCCCAGGCCCTTGGCGTCATGCGGAAGCTGGGGCTCAGGCACGAGATCACCAACGTAAACGGCGGCGCCATCGCCCTGGGGCACCCCACTGGGTGCTCCGGAGCCAGGATCCTGGTGACCCTCCTTCACGAGATGAAGCGGAGGGCGCCCCGGGAGTCCCGGCCCTACTATGGCCTCGCCACCCTCTGCGTGGGGGTGGGCATGGGAGTGTCCACGGTGGTGGAATGGATCGGGGAGGAGTAGATCGATGGAACGTCCTCTGACAGGGATCCGGGTGGTGGGCCTGGAGCAGTACATGGCGGGCCCCTATTGCACCATGCTCCTGGCAGACGCAGGAGCCGATGTCATCAAGATCGAGCGGCCCGGCAAAGGTGACCCACGGCGGGGGATCCCCCCCTTCGCCCGCCAAGGCGACGTGAAGAAGGCCGCAGGCTACATGGCCTACAACCGGAACAAGAAGAGCCTAGCGGTGGATCTCCAGAAGCCGGCGGGCCAGGAGGTAATCCGAAGGCTGGCGGCGGTCTCGGACGTGGTGGTGGAGAACCTTCGTCCCGGCTCCATGGACAAGGCCGGCCTGGGATACGCTGACCTGAAGAGGGTGAATCCACGCCTCGTGTACGCCATGATCTCGGGCTTCGGCCGCCTTCCGGGCTACGAGAGCGCCTATGCCCGGCGGCCCGCCTTCGACATCGTGGCGGAAGCCATGAGCGGGGTCATGAACCTCATCGGTTTCGAAGACCGCCCCCCCACCTACACCCTCTATGGCCTGGCCGACGTGTACTCAGGGATGGTGGGGGCCTTCGGCATCCTCCAGGCCCTCCTCATGCGGGAGCGCACCGGCGAGGGCCAGTTGGTGGACGTCTCCCTCCTGGACAGCATGCTGGCCCTGAACGAACGGATGGTGGCAGTCCATTCGGTCTCGGGAGAGGAGCCCCGGAGGGGTAGGGTGGAGCACCTCTGGCCCCGGGGGGCCTACCAGTGCGCCGACGGCTACGTGGCCCTCAACGTCCCGGACGACGGGATCTGGGCCCGCCTGGCCACCACCATGGGCCGGCCGGATCTGGTGGACGACCCAAAAGCCGCCACCGGAACCGCCCGTGCTGCCAATGCCGACGTCCTCAAGCCCATCCTTGAGGAGTGGATGGCGGACAAGACAAGGGCGGAGGTGGTGGACGCCCTGAACGCCGCCGGAATGCCCACTGGCCCCGTCTACACGGCCAGGGACGTGTTCGCCGACGAGCACTTCCGGGTGCGGGGGATGCTGGCGGAGATCCAGGACCCGGAGGTGGGCCCCTACACCTTCGCCCGGACGGTCCCCCACCTCTCCTCGGCCCCCCAGATTCCCCTGGAGGCTGCCCCGGCCCTGGGCGCCCATACGCGGGAGGTCCTGCAGGAGCTCCTGGGCTTCTCGCCGCAGGAGGTGGAGGAGCTGGCGGCGGAGGGCGTGGTGGGGCTCTAGAAGTCCCGGTGCTCCGTCCGGGCGATGATCTCGTCCTGGAGGGTCTTGCCCAGGTCGCAGAAGTAGTCGCTGTAGCCCGCCACCCGGACGATGAGGTCCCGGTACTCGGCGGGGTTCTCCTGGGCGGCCCGGAGGGTTTCGGCGTCCACCACGTTGAACTGGACGTGGTGGCCGTCCATGCGGAAGTAGCTCCGAACCAGGCTCACCCACCCCGCCATCCCCGCCTCCGTGTCCAGGAGGCCCGGGGTGAGCTTCTGGTTCAGGAGGGTTCCCCCGGTCCGGGCGTGGTCCATCTTCGCCGCCGACTTCAGCACCGCCGTGGGTCCCTTCCTGTCCATCCCCTGGACCGGTGAGATTCCCTCCGACAGGGGCCGGCCGGCGCCCCGGCCGTCGGGGGTGGCTCCCACCACCGAACCGAAGTACACGTGGACGGTTGTGGGGAGGAGGTTGATGTGATAGCGACCGCCCTTGGTGTTCGGCCGGCCGTCCACGGCCTGGAAGTAGGCCTCGAAGACCTCCCGCATCACATGGTCGGCGTAGGCGTCGTCATTGCCATACTTCGGCGTACGCTCCAGGAGGGTGAGGCGCAGCTTCTCCCTTCCCCGGAAATCGGTCCGGAGGGCCTCCAGCATCTCCTCCATGGTGACCTTGGCCTCGTCGAACACCTGGTACTTCAGGGCCGTGAGGGCGTCGGCCATGGTACCCAGCCCCACCCCCTGGATGTAGGAGGTGTTGTACCGTGCCCCCCCGTCGTGATAGTCCCTTCCCTTCCGGATGCAGTCGTCGATGAGGAGGGAGAGGAAGGGAGCCGGGATGTGGGTTGCCCAGAGGCGCTCGATGACGTTGTTGCCCCGGACCTTCACCTCCACGAGGTACGCCAGCTGGGCCCGAAAGGCATCCATGACCTCCGGGAAGGACGTCCAGGCCAGGGGATCGCCTACGTCCATCCCCACCCGCTCCCCCGTCCCGTGGTCCATCCCCCGATTCAGGGTGAGCTCCAGGACCTTGGGGAGGTTGAAATACCCCGTGAGGTTGTAGTTCTCCTTCCCGAAGGCCCCCACCTCCACGCATCCGGACGACCCCCCGGCCCGAGCGTCCTCCACGCTCTTCCCCTGCCGCACCAACTCCTGCACGATGAGGTCCGCGTTGAAGATGGAGGGCTGGCCGAACCCGGTGGCGATGACCTTCCCGGCCCTTCTCAGGAACCGGTCAGGGTTCTTCTTGCTCAGCTGCACCGAAGAGCTGGGCTGCAGGAGGCGCATCTCCTGGATCACGTCCAGGAGGAGGAAGGTGACCTCGTTCACCCCGTCGGAACCGTCCGAGCGAAGACCCCCGGTGTTGATCTGGGCGAAGTCCGTATAGGTGGCGCTCTCCTCCGCCGTGACCCCCACTTTGGGGGGAGCCGGATGGTTGTTGAACTTCACCCACAGACATTGGAGAAGCTCCTCCGCCCCCTCCCGGGTGAGGGTGCCCTCCTCCAGCCCCCTCCGATAGAACGGCTCCAGGTGCTGGTCCAGGTGGCCGGGGTTGAAGGCGTCCCAGGTGTTCAACTCCGTGATGACCCCCAGGTGCACGAACCAATAGGCCTGAATGGCCTCCCAGAAGTCCCTGGGGGGGTGGGCCGGGACGTGCTCGCACACCCGGGCCACCCGGAGAAGCTCGTCCCTCCGGGCCGAATCCCCTTCCCTCTCCGCCAGCTCCCGGGCCCTGGCGGCGTGGCGCCGGGCGTAGAGGATGAGAGCCTCGGCGGCCACCTCCATGGCCCTGAGCTGCTCCTGCCTGGCCCACGCCTCCGGGTCCCCCAGGAAGTCCAGGGCCCCAAGGGCGTCCTGGATGTCCGCCACCAGGTCCAGAAGCCCCTTACGGTAGATCTTGTCGTCCAGGACCGTGTGGCCCGGAGCCCGCTGCTCCATGAACTCGGTGAAGACGCCGGCCTCGTACGCTGCGATCCACTCCGGGGTCATCTCCCGGAAGATGAGCTCCCGGAGGGTCCGGCCCTCCCAGAAGGGGATGATCTCCTCCTCCTGGACACGGCGGGCCTCCCCGGGCACGGCGTAGGGGATCTTCTCCCGGGAGTCCAGTGCGTCAAGGTCCTCCAGGGAGTGGCAGCACACCTCCGGGTAGGTGGGCGTCGCCTTGGGAGCCGGGCCCCGTTCTCCCACGATGAGCTCACCGTCCCCGATATGGATCTCCTTATTCAAGAGGATGTGGCGGAAGGCCAGGGCCCGTCGCAGGGGAGAGGAAGCGAGGCCCACGTGGCCCGTGCTGAACTCCGTGAGAAGCCTGGCCCGCTCCAGCGAGAGGGTGGCGGGGGTATCCAGGCTTTCCCTGCGAAGGCTACGAACTCTCTCGGTCATGGGCATGAGGGACTTCTCCACGGACGGTTGCACGAAGCCCTGCTTCGTGTAGAAGCCTGACGGCCAGGTCCACCCGGTCATCCGACGGGGGCGGCACGCCCTTCAGCTGATATTCTCGCCCCAGGCGCTGGTATTTGTCCACGCCCAGGCGGTGATACGGGAGGATGTCCACAGGAGGCGGAGCCGGGAGGCCCGCCAGGAGCCGGGCGCTGGCTCGCAGGTTCTCCCCGTCGTCGTTGATGCCGGGGATCAGGGGGATGCGCACCGTGAGGGACGGTGGCCGGCCGGTGCACCCTCCCCCGGCCGCCCACCGGAGGTTCTCCAGAATCCACCGGTTGTGTACGCCGGCGAAGGCCTCATGTCGCCCCTCGTCCACCATCTTCAGGTCGAAGAGGAGGGCCGAGGCCAGGGGAGCCAGCCTCCGGAAAAGCGCAGGTTCCGCGTGGCCGCAGGTATCCAGGACCACCGGAATCTCCCGTTGCCGACACCCTTCCAGCATGGCCCCCAGGAACTCCGGCTGGGCGAAGGGCTCTCCACCGGAGAAGGTCACTCCGCCCCCCGATTCGTCGTGGAAGAGACGGTCCTCCTCCAGGATATCCAGAAGCTCCTCCGGTGAGTAACGGCGCCCCACCACCTCCAGGGCCCCCGGGAGGCAAGCCTCCACGCAGGCTCCCGCCAGCTCGCACCGGCTCCAGGATATCCTCAGTTCCCCTTCCTCCACGGCCAGGGCCCCGTGGGGGCAGGCGGGCACGCAATCCCAGCACCGGGTGCATCGGTCCGGGCGAAAGAGGAGCTCCGCACCACCGCGCTGGCCTTCGGGGTTGTGACACCCGAGGCAGGAGAGGGGACAGCCTTTGAAGAAGACGGTGGTCCGAAGACCCGGTCCGTCATGGACGGCAAACCGCTTGATGTCGAAGACAGTTCCGAACGTCACCCTGACTCCCCCTTCGGTAGTCCTCTCGGCTCTACGCACCCCCTTCGCCGCCGGGGCGAGGGGAAGCTAATGGCGCCAGGTCGGGGCCGCACCCCTGGCCGTTCCTGACTTCCCCTGGGAAGCCCAAAGGGACGCTCCCCCCCCGGACACAATCCCCCTCATTCCGGGTAGACGATACTGATACGTATGTTTCAAACCGTCCCATCCTGGAGTCGCCCGTGACGAGCCTCCCGGCGCCCACCCTTCGCCCTGCCCTGGCTCTCCTGCTGGCATTCGCCATCCTGTGGGTGGCGGGGTGCCGCGGGCCCCAGGAAGGCTTCGGGGCCCAGCGACAGGCCCTGCGACCCATCCAGATCCATGTGCAGAACAACAACTTCCTGGACGTCACCGTCTATGCCCGGACCGGAGGCGTAAACCTCCGGCTGGGCAACGTCACGGGAAAGAGCTCCGGGAGGCTCACCCTTGATCCCAGGCGGGTCAACCTCTCCTCCGGCCTGCAGCTCCGAGTGGATCCAATCGGTTCCACCCGGACCTTTCTCTCCCAGGCCGTCTTCCCGGACCGGGACGCCGTGGTGGTCCTGGAAGTGGGTTCCCAGCTTGAGATGAGCTTCGTGAGCCTGCGCTGAGACCGCACCTCGAAACGATGGCGGGCCACCCCGCATGGGGTGGCCCGCCGTCTCGAACCGGCCCCCTCGAGGGGGCCCCAAACCCGCAGTTCAGTCCCCGAACTTCAGCCCCTGGGCCAGGGGGAGCTGGGTGCTCCAGTTCACCGTGTTGGTCTGGCGCCTCATGTAGGCCTTCCAGGAGTCGGAGCCCGATTCCCGGCCTCCTCCCGTGTCCTTCTCCCCTCCAAAGGCCCCGCCGATCTCTGCGCCGCTGGTGCCGATGTTCACGTTGGCGATGCCGCAGTCGCTGCCCCGGTGGGAGAGGAAGGTCTCGGCCTCCCGGAAGTTCTCCGTGAAGATGGACGAAGACAGTCCCTGTGGCACCCCGTTGTGGATGGCGATGGCCTCCTC
>Ga0209498_1002429_pt1 | contig 11224 bp, 12 predicted proteins | sample WalLakDeSediment_FD_184131 | JGI IMG/M metagenome (GOLD analysis project Ga0209498, IMG submission 184131) | Lake sediment microbial communities from Walker lake, Nevada to study Microbial Dark Matter (Phase II) - Walker Lake 11/02/13 Deep... | ecosystem: Environmental > Aquatic > Freshwater >...
GGCCGACGCGGTAGACGGCGATGCCGTCGAGCAGCAGATCGGCGAAGTAGCCCTCGAGGTCGGCCAGCGGCTGGCTCTGGGGAGCATGAACGACGTACACCACGCGCTCGATCCCGTGGCGGCGGAGCACCCCGGGCCCCGGCAGGACCGAGTCGTCGAGAAAGTAGCGGTTGTCGAACTCGCGGGGCCGGCCGGAGCGTGCGCCGAGGCGCTCGCGCTCGCAGATCCACAGCGGCGGCGCCTCCGGCGCGATCTTGGGGCGCGCCTCCTGCAGGGTCGTCGCCCAGCGGAGGAGCTCGGCGAGGGCGAGCTCGGGCTTGAGCACGCCGCGTTCGTGCGGCCAGTTGTCGAAGGTGCACACGGGCTGCGCGCCGGTCGCGCCGACGAGCCAGGCCGCCGCCTCGACCGAGCGGACGCCCGGGAGGTCGAGGATCGTCCAGGTCGAGGGGGTCAGCCAGTCGGGCGCGGGGGCGCCGGGTCGGGCGTGCGGCGGCAGCTCCGGTGGCGCGTCGGGGCGCCCGGGGGACCCCGGCGGCGCGGCCGGCCCGATGGCGTCGCGTTTCAGCCGATCCAGCGCCGCGAACAGCGGCACGCAGTGGTACGGGCCCCACGGCCCGTCGGGGTGCGGGCCCCAGACGTCGAACAGGCGTGCGGGGTCGAGGAAGTCCCGCCACCCGCTGCCGCGGCGGGCGTCGTCGGCGGTGGGATCGCCGACCGCCAGCGTGCGGCGGAAGAGGGATGCGGGGAGGATCCTGGGGAGCCCGAGGCGCCCCAGCGCCTCAAGCGGCGCGGACCAGCGTCGCGACATGGGGGGCCTCGTGGGTGATGAAGGGTCGGCTGGCGACCCGGCTGTAGTAGCCGGCGAAGCGGCCGTTGACGAGGTAGGCGCCGAGGGCGGGATAGAGGGGCCCGGAGCCGAACTGAACGGGCCGGACGTGGAAGCGCTCCTGGATGCAGTACTCGTGCGGGCTGCGCGCCGCGCCCGCGAGGGCGCGCTCCCACTCGGCCGCCGACACGAGCGACCCGAGGACGACGGCGTCGCCCATGCGGCCGAAGGCGTGCTTGAGGACCCAGCGCTCCCGCTCCTCCCGGTAATCGTCGAGGCGCTCTCGCCGGAACGGTTCCGTGTGGGGTAGGTGGTGGGCGATCAGCTCGCGGTCCTCGGGGGGGAGGTCGGCGTCCTGCCAGAGCGCGAACAGCGTCTTGCTCTGGCGGACGAGGGCCCGGAGGGGGTTCATCATCGGCAGACGGTGCGCGACGCGTCGCCACGCCGCGAGGTTGGGGAGCTGCGCCATCCACTCGCCGGGGTAGAAGCGGAAGGCGGCGTCGACCCCGCGGCCGAGGAAGCGCGGGCCGCCGAAGCCGAAGCGACCGCCCTCGAGGTGCTCCGGCGAGGCGAGCACCGTGTCGTGCCCCGCCGAGCGCAGCCAGGCCTCGAGCACGAGCATGTGCTGGAGGTCCTCCGCGTAGGAGGTGGCGTACAGGAGCGCAACCGTGTCGTACGGGCGGAGCGCCTCGACGACGAGCCCCCGGAAGTCACCCTCCCACGCCAGCGAGGCGCCGGGCGAGCCGAGCAGCTCGGGGATCCCCGCCGCCTCGTTGAAGCCGCCGGGGACGTCCTCGTTGAACTCCGACACCATCCAGCGGCCGTCCTCGGTCGCGAACAGGTCGTAGCGCGCGCACTGCAGCGGCGCGGCGGGCGCCTCCAGGACGAGCGGCTGCATGGCCGCGGGGATGCCGAGCGCGCGGAGCGCCCCAGGGTCCGACAGGACGCGCTCCTCGAAGCGGCCGAGCGCGGCGTGCAGCCCCTCGGTGATCCGCACGACCTCGTCGTGGTCGGCCCGCTCGAGGACGAGGCTCTCGTTGAGGATCAGCAGGCTGCCGCAGGCGTAGGTGTCCCACTTGAACCAGCGGAAGCGGAGCTCGTGGAGGAGCGCCCGTTCGGCCGCGGCGTCGAGCCCCCACGGGTGGACGCCGATCATCCCGCCCCCACGCTGAGGTCGAGGAGTCGGTTCATGCCCCAGGCCGCCAGGCCGATGAGGAGGTAGACGACGGCCTCGATCGTGCGGCGCGTGTCGGACGGCCCCGACGAGCCGCCGTCGCCGCCGATGTCGCCGGCCGTGCCGCCGCGGTGCGCGCGGGCCTGGAGGCCGGCGAACAGCTCGTGGGAGATCACCAGCGCGGCGAGGACCCCGAACGTCAAGAGGCCGTGCCGCCACCCCCAGAAGTCCCCCGACACCGCCTCGGTGAGCGCGATGCCGGCGCCGAGCAGGTAGGAGCCCGCCGCCCGCGCGTCGGCCAGGCTCCGCTCCCGCTGGAGCCGCTGCGCGAGCTTCCCGCCCTCACGCCGCAGAAACAGCCAGAAGGCGATCACCAGGGTGGTCCAGCCGAGCGCGAAGAACGACGCCGGGATCCACCAGCCCCCCTCCCAGTCGCCGACCGGATCGGCCTCCCCCCACAGGCTCCCGCCGAAGATCAGCCCGGTGGCCAGGGTGAAGGCGGCGATCACGAGCGCGGCCGGGACGTTCCTGCGCTCGATCACGTCGACGCGGTTTCGCGCGCCGAAGAGCGTGGCGGTGAGTTGCCCGAAGAGCTTCACCACCGCGTACCCCATGACGAGGTAGAAGACGACGTAGATGCCCGTCACGCTCGGGTCGGCGTAGCGCCACAGGACGAAGCCGATCCACCCCATCGAGAGCCACACGCCCAGCCGGACGATCCCGGGGGCCGGGTTGCCGCGCAGGTAGAGCCGGTGGAACGTCTCGGTGCGCGTCGCCGCCGCCGTCGCGATGGCCACGCCGCCCGAGATGAGCATCACCATGACCTCGTCTTCGCTCACGCCGGCCCCCGTCGCCCGCTCGGGCGCGAGGCACTGCGCGCGCGGACGGTTGGACTATTGGCGCCGGATCGTATCGTTCGCCCGCAGCGGGCGTCAACCGAACGGCCGCGTGCGGTCTCGAGGGGTCATCGCAACGGCTCGAGCCTCAGCCTGGGCAGGTCATCGCCAGCCAACGCACGACACCGAGTACCTCGTTACGGGGAGATCCCTTCTAAGCGTCGCCATGCTGCGGCCGACGGCGTGCCCCGAGAGGCGTCAGGGTTCTGGTCCACTGGAGGGGTGGAGCGCCCCGCCAGCCCACGCCGTGCTGGCCGGCTGCAGCTCGATGAAGGACGGACCGGGAGCCCACCTGATCTTGAATGTGTACGGCTCTTCGAAGCTGAACCGGATCCAACCAATGCCGCGCATGAGGCGAGGCGAGTCGGCGAAGCCGAGCCCCGTCAGCTGCTCGTACGCGTCCTCGAGCATGCCTGCCGCGGTCTCGCGATCGGTCTGCGTGCACGTCTCGGGAGCCGTATCGAAACCGGGCCCATAGCGGCCCTCGAACGTCGGCGGGGTGCTCGCCGGCGTCTAGGACGCGCAAAGGACTCAAGCGGCCCCCACCTCGGCGGGGGCGATTCGCTGCTTGGTGGGATCGATGCCTCCAGCCTGCACACTAGCCTGAAGTTGTTGGTTCGAGTCCTACACCACCCACCACTCACACCACGGGCAAGTCGTTCTCAGCGCAACCTCGTCGACGGACCCTCAACCGTCCTCGCCGGCGACCAGCAATCGCAACACCTGCCCGAGCTCCGGAACCCGCGAACGCACGACGTCCCACACGAGTTCGAGGTCGACCCCGAAGTACCCGTGGATCAACCGATCGCGCATGCCGGCCATGGCGCGCCAGTCCACCTCCGGGTGCGCCAAGCGGAACTCGAGCGGCAAACGCTTGGTCGCCTCGCCAATCACCTCGAGGCTGCGGATGAAGGCTCGCTGCAACGTCGCGTCGGCGAAGAACGCGGACTCGTCGACGCCGGCGCTTGCGTGCAGGAGGTACTCGACCTCATCCAGGATGTGGCGGACGTAGTCAAGCGGCTCGAAGGACATCCCGCGCCTCCGCCAGAATCTTGGGGCCCAAGATGGAAGACAGCGACTCCACGGTGACGAGCTCCACCGGCCGCCCCAATGCGTCCTCGAGAAGTTCCGCCAACTCCAGGAAGCGCCCGTAGGTCTTCCTACCCGCGGTGAAGCTGACGAGGACGTCGGCGTCGCTGTCGGGTCGCGGCCGGCCCCGCGACACCGACCCGAAGAGCGCCAACCGCTCGACACCCAGTTCCCGGATGTCATCGGCCCTAGGCCTCAGGCGCTCCACGGCGTCTTCGAGTGTCGACACGGGCGTCACCATCGCAGACAGTCTACGGCGTCGCGGGGGGTTGCGCCTTGGGCACCCTTGGTACTTTCGTTCCTCCACGGGCCAGTGAGCACGATGGCGCCATGCTCTTGACCTCGTCGTCCACCACGGTGGCCTGCGGCGCCTGATCAGTTGCAGCGCTACCGCATGACCGAACGCGGCCGGTGCCCGTTGGCGTCGGGCAGGGACGAAGTCGGCGGCGAGTGCCTGAACGTGCCCGTCACGCCCGTGACGAGTTCGACGGGCCGCCCCAGCGCTTGCTCCAGCAGCCCCACCAGGTCGAGGTAGGGCTCGTAGGTGAACGCCGACACGGGCGTCGTCATCGCTGCCAGCGAACGACGTCGCGTCGACGGGCGATCGCTCGGGCGGGTAGGGCGCCCCCAACCGCCCGACCGGCTACGCGCCTACGACCCCGAAGGCTCCGCCGCCAACCCCTCGAGCAGCCCCCGCGCCGCCCGCAACGCACCGGGTGCTTCCCGGGCAGACGCCTCCGCCGGACCGAGCGCCGCCTCGAACCGGTCGCTGGCGGCGGTCAGGAGCCGCACCGCGTCGTCATGGTCGCCGCGCTCGACCAACCACTGGCCGTAGCGCACGGCGGCGCGCAGCTCGTAGGTCACCGCCCCTTGGCGCTGCGCGGTGTCGATCGCGGCGCGGAAGCTCGCCTCGGCATCCGCGGGGGCGCCGGTCGCAAGGAACGCCTCCGCCTGCAGCCGCAGAACCTCGGCCGCGCAGGTCGCGAACGGCAGCGCGAGACACGCGCCCGCCAGCGAGCGCACCTCGTCGTGCGCACCGGCGGCGCAGAGGGCGTCGAGCAGCGGGGCCCCGAGCACTGCCTGGTAGGCGTTGGGAGCGTGCGCGGCGAAGCGCGCGGCGAGGCCGTCGAGGGCGTCGACGGCGCCGGCTACGTAGCGGGTGAGCGCCCGGTAGGCTTCCGCCTCCCGCACGAAGAACGTGAGCTGGTGCGCCTGGGCATGGTCCTGTAGAGCGTCGGTGAGCCGCGCGCAGCGCTCGAAGTCGCGGTGCCACGCCGCCAGAATGACGCCGTGCTGCAGCGTGAACGCGGTCGTGTGGTGGTGCCGCAACGTGGTGGCGAGCTCGATGGCGCCATCCGACATCTCGATCGCGGCGTCGGCCCTGCCGAGGAGCCAGTAGCAGAGCGCGAGCCAGGCGCGGCAGAAGACGCCGGGGTCCATCCCGTACGCCTGGATCAACGCCCGGTGCCGCTCGGGCCGGTAGCGCGCCACGGCTTCCTCGAGCGGCGTGCAGGCGGCCGCGAAGGCGCCGCGGTAGACCCGCGTCACGCCCTCGGCGTCCAGGAGCACGAGGTAGGCGTCGTCCAGGAACGCCTCGCGGCGCGACGGGTCGCTCCGCTCGAGCCGCCTACGCCATAGGTCGAGGACGGCCTCTGCCTCGTCGAGCTCGCCGACCATGCCGCGGTACGACCAGAGTCCGTAGAGCGCCGTGAAGAGCTCGGGGGTGTCGCCGAGCGCGTCGGCCAGCTCGACCACGCGAGCGTGGACCGCGGCCAGCGCCGGCGCCATGAAGCCGCGCGTGATCCGGTACGCGAGCGCGAGCGCGAGGAGAACGTCGACCTCCTGATCCGCGGGCAGGTCGCTCGAGCCAGCAGCGCGCTGAAGGGGTTCGAGGAGGTCGATCAGCAGGTGCTCGCGACCGAGCGCGGTGGCGAAGCGACGCAGCACGCCCACACGCGGCGCGAGCCGCGCCACGTCGTGGGCCGCCGTGGCCGTGCGCCAGGCGGCCTGCAGATTGCCCAGGTCGTGCTCGAACGCGGTCGCCGACGCGCCCCGTTGCCCCTCCGGCTGCGCTGCATCCCAGCGGTCGAGCCCGTCGAGGTAGTGCGCGGCATGGCGCGCCGCAACGGCGGCCGCGCGCCCCGACTCGGCGAGCTTATCGGCCGCGAACTGATGCACCAGGTCGTGGAGGTCGTACCGCCCGAGGTTCGGATCGAATGCGACGAACGACGTGCGCACGAGATCACCCAGGTGCGGCAAGCTGGCGCCGGCGACGTGGCGCGCGGCCGCGCGGTCGAAGCCGCCGTGGAACGTGCTCATGGCCGCCAGGACGTCGCGCTCTTCCGCCGGGAGCGCGAACCAGGAGCGGTCGAAGACCGCCGCGAGGCTGCGTTGCTCTTCGGGGAGATGCTCGCTGCGGGTGGCGAGCACCTCGATGCCGCTGCGGAGTTCGAGTGCGACGTCGGCGCACGAGGACACGTCGAGCCACGTGGCGGCGAGGATGAGGGCCAGCGGGTGCCCACGGACGAGCCGGCAGATGGTCGCGATGGCGGTCGCGTCGTCGGGCGTGGGGTCGAACTCGGCGCGGACCCGCCGCACCGCGTCGATGAAGAGCTCCCCGGCGCTCGAGGCCGCGACCTCCTCGACGGTCGGCTCCACGACGTCGATGGATGGGTAGTCGAGCCCCGACACCGGGTACACCGTCTCCTGCGGAAGACCCAGCTGCTCGCGCGAAGTCACGAGGATGCGTACCTCGGGCGCGGCGTTCACGATGGCTGCCAGCACCGTACGAGCGGCGCGCAGGTGCTCGAAGCCATCGAGGACCAGCAGCGCCTTGCGGGGTGCCAGATCGTCGAGGAGGTGGTCCAGGACCTCGTTGCCAACCGGTGGCGACCCGCCGAGGGCTTGGGCGATGACCATCGGCAGCACGTCGGGATCGCGCACCGTCGCCAGGGGGATCTCGAGGACGCCGTCTGGGTACCGATCCCTCAGCCGCTGAGCGAGCGCACCTGCGAGGGCCGTCTTGCCGGTCCCGCCGATGCCGTGCAGCGTGACGAGCTGTCGCGCGTGCAGGAGGTCGCTGACGTGCAATTGCGCCTCGTCACGCCCGATGGCCGGCCTGGGCGCCGTCGATCTGCGGGCGGGGCGACCGGCGCTGCTCGCGACGTCGCGGCGCGGGGGGAGCGTGGCGGTCTGGAACTGGTGGAAGAGGGTGATCGCTGCGTCGTCGGGTTCGGCGTCCATCTCCGCCTTCAAGTGCGCGGCGAAGCGGTGGAAGTGGCGGAGCGCCTCGGTGCGACGCCCCTGGCCGCCCACGACGCGCATCAGGGTGACGTTCCCTCCATCGTGGAAGGCATCGAGCGCCAGGAGACGGCGCGCGTAGAACTCGGCGCTGGCGAGGTCGCCGTCCTCCTCGTATCCCCGCGCCAGGTCGTGGAGGACGTCGACCACCGCCGAGCGGAACCGGTTGGCTGTTTCGACGTGCCACGTCTCGTAGGCGTGGCATTCGAGAAGATCGAGGCCCTCGAGGAAGGGGCCGCGGTGGATCGCATCGAGCTCGAGTAGCCGCAGGCGGCACTCGGCGCAGCCGGCGCGGCGCTCGTGGTCGTGTACTGCGGTGGCTGCGAGGAGCCGCTCGAACTCGGCGACGTCGCTGTGCAGCGCGTCGCCTGGGGCGAGCCGGATGGTTCCGGCGCCGCTCTCGAGGAGCGGACGGCTGCCGGCCAGGGCCTTCAGCCGCGCCAGCGTCACCCGCAGGTTGTTCTGCGCGCTCCTCTCCGGCAGCTCGGGCCAGAAGAGCCGGGCCAGGCTGGCGCGGTCATGCGCCCGGCCCGGCTGCAAGGTGACGTACACGAGCAGCGCGGCGGCCTTCCTGCTGGGGAACGCCACGGCGGCACCATCCGCACGAATAGCGCGGAGCGGTCCGAAGAGGTGAAGCGTGAACGTAGCGGTTCTATGGTCCGAGTCTATGTATGACCATACCCGTTCCTGCAGGCGGCGGCGCCGCGCGACCCTGCGCGACCGAGGCCGAAGAGCGTGTGGAACGCAGATCGATGACCGACCGTACGTCGCGGCCTCCGTGTCAGACGCCCGCATTACGAAGACGGTAGCGGGATAGTAATGCAGGCAGCGTTCAATGCGTCCAACGCCAACGAGCCCGACATTCCGCACCGTCGATGACTCGGCGTCCTGGAGGCACCACGATGACGTCCGCGCACGACCACCACATGGCCCTCATCCACAGGTACTTCGACGCCTACCTCCAAGGCGACCCCACCATCCTCGACGAGGTGGTCTGGCCCGACTACTACCAGTTCAACGGGGGCACGAGGCAGGACCTCGAAGCGGTCAAACGCGACGTGCCGCACTTCAACGGGACCACGTTCTCGATCTCGTACACCATCGACGACGCGGTCGTGTCCGGCGACAACGCCTTCATGCGCGTGACGTTCGACCGCACGCACGTCGCGTCGGGTCGACGGAGCACCTACACGTCGCTCTTCTGGAGCGTCGCCAGGGACGGCAAGATCAGCCACGGTTGGGGTGTGCACGACATGATAACCGCGTGGCAACAGGAGGGCATCGTGCCAACGGGCGAAGCCTTCGGCGAGTGGATGCGTGAACGGCGTGCGCTCGCCGCTGTCGCCGGTACGACCACGGAGGACGCCAATGCCTGACACGAGCAACCTCGAGACCGTCAAGGCCGTGTATGCCGCGTTCCACCGGGGCGACCTGCCCGGTGTCCTCGACCTCTGGAGCGACGAGGCGACCCTGGAGTGGTACGGCCCCGCGGAGAACCCCTTCGCGGGAACCTGGCGCGGCCGCGCCGGCGCGCAGGAGTGGCTCACGCTGGTCGCCACGTCGATCGAGTTCCACGAATCGGAGAACCGCGAATTCTACGCCGACGGTGACACCGTCGTCGTGGTCGGCTACGAGAAGGGCACGATCCGCCAGACTGGCCGCGTCTACGAGCAACAGTGGGTGGCCCTCTTCACGCTCCGCGACGGCGCGGTCGTGCGCTTCCGGCAGTTCGCGGACACAGCGGCGGTCGCGGCCGCCGTCGCGGAGGCGTAGGAACGCGTCGTACCCAGACCACACCCTGCCCAACGGGAGGCCCAACCTGCTTCGGGCCGCTAGCACACCAGGCCTTGGCAGCCGGTCGCGAGCACGGTAACCGTCCGTCAGCTCAGGAGCCGGACCCGTGACGTAGATCGTGCGTTGCGATCGGATCGCAACGCACGACACCGAGTGCCTCGCTACGGCGAGATCCCTTCTGCGCGTCGCCATGCTACGGCCGACGGCGTGCACCGAGAGGCGTCAGGGTTCTGCGACCGGGACCATGCGGAGCACGGTCATCGTGTGCGCGACGATATTGCCGTCCTTGAAGACGAACTCCTCGAACTGCTCGATGTGGTCGACGCCGTCGCTGCGCAGACCATCGATCGCCCACGTGCAGATCGCCCTCGCGGTGTCGCCGATGACGGCCATCACGGTGGCGGCGTAGTGCACGTTCCCTCCCTTGAAGCCTGCCAGACGCTCGAAGATGGCGTCCTTCCCGGTGAGGACGACGGGCTCTTGGTCGGGGCCGAAGATGACCGTGTAGCTGGCGTCGTCAGCGTAGAGCGACACGGCCGTGTCGACGTCGTCGGCGTTCATGGCTTCGTCTCGGGCCTGGATGATCTCTTCGAACGTCATCTGCGCGGTGGCGCTGCCGGCGAGCGCCAACACGAGCACACCCGCCAAAAGGATCAAGTTCTACGTCTCATGATCACTTCTTAGGGAAGCGCTTCGAAGAAGCGGGCGGACGGATCGACATCTCGATCGCCGCGTATCGCCTCCCCTTCGCTCGGCCGGAGCGGGCGCGAGAGCGAGAACACCAGATCCTCGGGGCCGCGGAACGCGGTCTGTCTCGGTTGCAGCGGGTCGAGGGTGACAGCAGCGAAGCGCCCGTGGCACAACCGACTCGAACCGAGCCGCCTCGATGGGCGAGCGTCGTCGCGGAGCGGCGGAAGACCCGTCCTCCGGACCACGCGCGCAACCTCACCGACCCACGACCTCCCGGATCACATCCAACACGATGCTCGCGGAATGCGAATGAGGCCGGGCGGCGCACGCTTGCGCCCCGCAAAGGCATACATCGGCAGCGCCAGCGAGCTCAACCTCGAGAAGGCCTTCCCCGCCGCCGGCCTCGGCCCCGCCGACCGCTTTCCCGTCGCACGCGACCTCGGCGATCCCCCCTCCGCCATCCGACGCTCGGCGACGAGGCGGTCGACGCAGAACAGGGGACGCGTACCCGCCGATTGACATGTCGCGCGCGAGCCCGTAGATTCATGACACCTGAATCAGTCGTCACGTCCGGTGGCCGGATCTCGCCCCGACACCGTGACCCGCGTGGGAAGGAGGTTCCGTGCCTGCCCTGCCCCACCCCGCCACCGCGCGCGGCGAAGCGACCCGGCAGCGGCTGTTGGACGCCGCCGAGACCGAGTTCGGCGCGCGTGGCTTCAACGCCACCTCCGTGGCCGACGTCACGCGCCGCGCGGGCGTGGCCCAGGGCACCTTCTACCTCTACTTCCCCTCGAAGGAGGACGTCCTGCGCGAGCTCGTGCGTCACATGGGCCGCGCGCTGCGCCACGCGCTGGCCCAGGCGACGGCCGACGCGCCGGACCGGCTCGCCGTCGAGCGCCGCGGCTTCGAGGCGTTCGCGCGCTTCAGCCTGCACCACCGCAACCTCTACCGCATCGTGATGGAGTCGCAGTTCGTCGACGAGGCGATCTACCGCGACTACTACGAGGCGCTGGCGGCGGGCTATTCGGCGGGGCTGGCCCGCGCCGTCGAGCGCGGCGAGGTGCGCGCGGTGGACCCGGAGGCGGCGGCCTGGGCCCTGATGGGGATCGCCCACTTCGTGGGCCTGCGCTACGCCATCTGGCAGGAGCGCGAACCGCCGCCGGAGGCGCTCGACGCGGTCTTCGACCTCGTCCGCTACGGCCTGGAGCCGCCGCCATGAGCGCCGGCGCCGCCGGCGTGACCGGCATCGCCGCCTACGTCCCCGAGGGCCGCATGAGCCCCGAGCAGCTGGCCGAGGTCACCGGCATCCCCGCGGCGGTGGTGCGCGACAAGCTCGGCCTGCGCGGCCGCGTGCTGCCCACCCACGACGACCAGCCGACCGCGATGGCCGTGCGCGCCGCGCGCGTCGCCCTGGAACGCGCGGGGCGCACCCCCGCCGACGTCGACGTGGTGATC